>Ga0302286_10001500_pt1 | contig 17294 bp, 12 predicted proteins | sample III_Fen_E2_3_FD_198765 | JGI IMG/M metagenome (GOLD analysis project Ga0302286, IMG submission 198765) | Peat permafrost microbial communities from Stordalen Mire near Abisko, Sweden - III_Fen_E2_3 | ecosystem: Environmental > Terrestrial > Soil > Wetlands > Permafrost | place: Sweden: Abisko...
TGGATTATTTACCCGGCAGCTGGTTCTCAATCTGGTTTTGACAACCGGATTGCTTTCCGGTGGACTTTATCTTCTCCGGAAGAAAGAAACTTCGGCAATTGAACTCTGGAACAAGTTTTTCAAAGCAGGAGCTTATCTTTTATTGCTGGGTTTATTTTTCGAGGCTTATGAGGGAGGTATTCGGAAAGACCATTCGACGTATAGTTACTACTTTGTTTGCTCCGGATTAGCATTTATGGCTCTGATCTTTTTCTCGGTGGTTTGCGATTTCTTTCAGGGAAGCAAAAAATACTTCCGGTTCCTGGTAGGGGCGGGGCAAAATCCGATGATTGCCTATGTGGGAACCAACTTACTGGTTATGCCATTGATTAATATTTTAGGACTGGCACCCTCTTTAACATGGTTCGATACCAATCCATGGTTAGGGTTTCTGAAAGGAGTGATTACTACGGTTCTGGTTACTCTGGTTACTTTATTTTTCACCCGGATCAAATGGTTCTGGAGAACGTAAGATTCTAATTTTAAAATAAATATTAACACTTGATGATGAAGAGAATTTACAGTATTGCGTTGGCTTTTTGCCTCTTTCTAAGTTTTGGAGCGAGCATCCCGAAAGGACAAAACCGTCAAACCGACGTATTGGTGATTGGTGGGACAACAGGTGGTATTTCTGCAGGATTGCAATCGGCCCGGTTACAAACGCCAACATTGATTGTTGAAGAAACTCCCTGGCTGGGTGGAATGATTTCGGCTGCCGGAGTTACAGCAACCGATGGGAATCACCGTTTGCACTCCGGAATATGGAACGAGTTCAGAGCCAAACTAAGAGCATATTATGGGGGCGAGGCTGCCCTTGCTACAGGCTGGGTAAGTAACACACAATTTGAGCCGCATGTTGCCGATAGTATTTTCAAGTCGATGGCTGCTGCCGAAAAACAACTTTCGGTGGTATATGGCTATCACCTGACGAAAGTGCTAAAAAAAGGGAATAAAGTTACCGGAGCAGTATTCGAAAACGTAAAAAAAGAACAGTTAACCGTTCTAGCCAAAGTGGTTATTGATGCTACAGATCTGGGCGATGGACTGGCAATGGCCGGTGCCGGGTACGACCTTGGAATGGAAGCACGCGGTGTAACCGGAGAAGCATGTGCTCCGGAAAGGGCTAACAACATTATTCAGGATTTGACCTGGGCTGCTGTTTTAAAAGACTATGGTTCCGGTGCTGATAAAACAATTGAAAAACCTGCAAGCTACGATCCTGAGATATTCAAACGTTCGTGTTCGATGAAGGGCGATTCTGGTTTGACCAATTGCGACAAGATGATTACGTATGGCCGTTTGCCCAATAAAAAATACATGATTAACTGGCCCGGATATGGAAACGACATTTATCTGAATGTAGTGGAAATGAATTGGGCAGAACGAAATAAAGAACTTGAAAAAGCGAAGGAACGAACCCTGAACTTTATTTACTACATTCAAAATCACCTGGGTTATAAACATCTGGGATTGGCAGAAGATGAATTTCCAACAAAAGATAAGCTGGCATTGGTTCCGTATTACCGCGAAGGTCGCAGGCTAAAGGGAGTTCAACGCATGACTATTAACCATGTACTCGACAGATATGCCGGAAACCCCTTGTATCGCACCGGGATCTCGGTAGGCGACTATCCGGTCGATCATCACCACAAATGCAATCTGGAAGCTCCGGAAGTTCGTTTTCCTTCGGTACCTTCGTTTAATATTCCGGTTGGTGCTTTAATTCCTGAAAAAATTGACGGATTAGTGGTGGCCGATAAAGCGATTTCGGTTTCGAATATCATTAACGGAGCTACCCGTCTGCAACCGTGTGTATTGCTTACCGGACAGGCGGCAGGAGCTTTGGCAGCCTTAAGTGTGCAGAATAACAAGAATGTTCGTGAGATCAATATCCGCAAACTTCAGCAAACCTTACTCGATGCAGGTGCTTATCTGATGCCACTGGTTGACATTAATCCGCAGGACAAAGATTTTCAGTCTATTCAGCGCGTAACAGCTTCAGGAATCCTGAAAGTAAAAGGAGAGTCCTACCATTGGGCCAACCGGAGCTGGTTTAAACCGGATACCACTATCTGTGTGCAGGAATTTGCCGAAGGCTTGAAGGCATTCGAACCAAAGACTGCTGTGGTAAAAGATCAGGCACCTTTGACCGTGCAGAAAACAGCCGAATTGTTCTCGGCACAGCTAAACAAGGATGTGCTTCCCGAAATTCAGAAAATTTGGGCAACCCGAATGAGCCGGAAGTTCGATCTGAAACTGGCAATCACCAAACGTGAGCTGGCTATTCTGACCGACGAGCTGATTCGTCCGTTTGAATCCAAAGCAATTGGATTTGACGGTAATTATTTATAGAAAGACGACAAATTATATTCCTAATATTTATCACAATGAATGAATTAAAAAAATACGCAGGACAGTACAAAAATGAATTGCTGGAATCAGTAGTTCCATTTTGGATGAACAATTCCAAAGATTCCGAATTTGGCGGATATTTCACTTGTTTGAACCGTCGTGGTGAAGTTTTTGACACCGATAAATTTATGTGGCTTCAGGGTCGTGAAGTGTGGATGTTTTCCATGCTGTACAATAAAGTTGAGAAAAAGCAGGAATGGCTGGATATGGCTTTGCACGGTGCTGAGTTTATGAAGAAATATGGTATGGATGCCAATGGGAACTGGTATTTTTCGCTTACCCGTGAAGGAAAACCTTTGGTTCAGCCGTACAACATTTTCTCCGATTGTTTTGCAGCGATGGCTTTCAGCGAGCTATACAAAGCAACCAAGAACGAAGAGCATAAAAAATTAGCGTTGGATACATTCAGCAACATTCTGAAACGGCAGGACAATACCAAAGGACAGTATAACAAAGCATATCCGGGAACTCGTCCATTGAAGAACTTCTCGTTGCCCATGATTCTTTGCAATCTTTCGCTGATTATGGAAGATATATTGGGAACTGAACATGTAAATAAAACTGTTCAGCCACTCATTAAAGAAGTGATGGAGGTTTTTTATGACAATAATTCGGGATTGATCCTTGAAAGTGTTGCTCCGGACGGAAGCTTTAGTGATTCGTTTGAAGGACGCCTGATGAATCCCGGACATACCAACGAGTCGATGTGGTTTATGATGGATTTGGCTGTGCGTAACAACGATCAGGCTTTAATCCAGAAAGCTATCGATATTTTGCTGCGTTCAACCGAGAATGGCTGGGATAAAAAACATGGTGGTATATTCTACTTCCTCGATATCAAAGGACATCCGGTTCAACAACTTGAATGGGATCAGAAACTTTGGTGGGTACATATCGAAACCTTGATTTCGATGGCCAAAGGATATCGCTTGACCGGAAATCAGGAATGTAAAAAATGGTTCGAAACCATCCACGAATATGCATGGAATCACTTTAAAGATCCTGAATATCCTGAATGGTATGGTTATCTTACCCGTCAGGGCGAACCGCTTTTGGAACTCAAAGGTGGTAAATGGAAAGGATGTTTCCATGTTCCCCGCGGAATGTATGAGATCTGGAAAATTCTGGAATAGAAAGTGCAGACAACCACACAGACCCATTTTGGCGTCTGTGTGGTAAAAACAAAACGATGAAAAACACAACAGTATTCTTTCTCTTCTTTTTATTCGCTACTTTCGGTTTTGCACAGCAGAGGGCAACCAACAATGCCATGTCGCAAAAAAAGATAACGCCTAAATCGATGGGGTATAAGCTTATTTGGGAAGATCAGTTTAATGGTCATGAACTTGACACGACCAAGTGGAATGTCAGGGGAGTTGGTCCGCGGCGCATTGGATATAATTCGGCTGAGGCCGTAAAAGTCGATGGAGGCTATTTGAAGCTATTCGCTTTGCAAAAAGGTGATAGCGTTTTAGCCGGAGCTGTTGGAACGGCCAGACATTTTACGCCGAAATACGGATATTTTGAATGTCGTGCCCAACTTCAGGAATCGATAGGAGTATGGGCTGCATTCTGGATTCAGTCGCCTGAAATCTTTAAAGGAGGAGATGCTTCGACATGCGGTGCTGAAATGGATATTTTCGAGTTCTTTAAGGAAATTGGGACCGATTCGATATCGCATTCCATTCATTGGGCCTATGGCCCAAATATGCATTCGGTCGGACCAATGAACAGCTACCTGAAAGGATTGAGTAAAGGCTTTCATACCTATGGTTTCGAGTGGACTCCTGAAAAATATTCATTTTTCATTGATGGGTATAAGTTTTATGAACAAAGACAGGGTATTTCGAACATTGCCGAATACCTGATTTTAAGCATGGAAATTCCTGAAACACGAAAAAGTTTGGAGAAAACCATTTTTCCCGATGTTTTTCTGGTCGATTATGTGAAGGTTTACCAAAAGCAAAAGCTATAGTGGAACAACCGGTTTGAGAACCCCAAAGTGCCCGCCTGCCGTGGGCAGAGGGGCAATTTAAACGGTTTCTAAATCATTGATTATCTTAAAACTAAATAAACATGGAAACACAAAAATCCCGACGCGACTTTCTGACAAAGTCTTCTATTGTAGGACTTTCAGCACTATCGGTCCCATTTACAGCATTGTCAGGCGAAGGAAATACACCTGCTTATGTGGAATCGCCGGAATCACGGTTGATTGTCCCAAAAGCCAAGGGTCTGAAAATTACCGGAACTTTTTTGGACGAGATTTCGCACGATATTCCTCACCAGAACTGGGGCGAAAAAGAATGGGATGCCGATTTTGCCCACATGAAGGCTATCGGGATCGATACTGTTATCATGATTCGTTCAGGTTACCGGAAGTTCATCACTTATCCTTCGGAATATCTGCTTAAGAAACACAACTGCTATATGCCTTCGGTTGATTTGGTCGATCTGTATTGCCGACTGGCTGATAAATACAAAATGAAGTTTTACTTCGGCTTGTACGATTCCGGAAAATACTGGGATACCGGTGATTTAAGCTGGGAAATAGAGGATAATAAATACGTTATTGATGAAGTCTGGAAGAACTACGGAACCAAATACAAGAGCTTTGGAGGTTGGTATATTAGTGGCGAAATTAGCCGCCAGACCAAAGGTGCAATTGGTGCATTTCATGCGATGGGAAAACAATGTAAAGATGTTTCCGGAGGGTTGCCAACCTTTATTTCTCCATGGATCGACGGGAAAAAAGCGGTTGAGGCAGCAGGAAGCAGCCTGACCAAAGCTCAGTCGGTTTCAGTTCAGGAACATGAACGGGAATGGGGCGAAATATTCGACGGTATCCACGATGTGGTTGATGCCTGTGCTTTTCAGGATGGACATATCGACTATGACGAATTGGATGCGTTCTTCGAAGTGAACAAACGAATGGCCGATAAATACGGCATGAAATGCTGGACCAATGCCGAAACTTTCGATCGCGACATGCCCATTAAATTTTTACCAATCAAATTCGATAAACTTCGCATGAAGCTGGAAGCAGCTGCCCGTGCCGGTTTCGATAAAGGAATCACTTTTGAATTCTCTCATTTTATGAGCCCGCAATCTTCGTATCTTCAGGCTGGCCATTTATACAACCGTTACAAAGAATATTTTAACATCAAATAACTAACTTCATGACCATTAAAAACGAAAATAAAAATTTGTGGTATGTAATCTTCCTGTCAACGGTAGCTGCGCTTGGTGGATTTTTGTTTGGTTACGATACTGCGGTAATTTCCGGGACGATAAGCACCGTGGCAGCCCAATTCAGCTTAAATAATGTAAGTACAGGCTGGTATGTTGGTTGTGCTCTGGTTGGGTCCATCATCGGCGTTATGTTTGCCGGCTGGTTGAGTGATACTTTTGGCCGTAAGAAAACGATGATCCTTTCGGCAGTTCTCTTTACTCTTTCCGGTGTAGGATGTGCAGTGAGTGGTTCTTTCGATACATTGGTTTTATACCGAATCCTTGGTGGGGTTGGTATCGGAGTTGTTTCGATCATTTCGCCTTTATATATCTCCGAAGTTTCAATTGCAGAGTATCGCGGACGTCTGGTTTCACTTTATCAGGTTGCCGTTACCGTTGGATTCCTTGGAGCTTATCTGGTGAACTATGGATTACTTCAATATTCTAACGGAGGAGCTACTTCTATTCAGAACGAAACACTGCATAAAGTATTCGCATCAGAAGGTTGGCGTGCAATGCTTGGTATGGAATCGGTTCCTGCCTTGCTGTTTTTCATTGTAATCTTCTTTATTCCTGAAAGTCCACGCTGGTTGATCCTGAAGCAAAAAACTGCGAATGCCCATTTTATTTTGAACCGTATTTATGGTGATGCTGACGAGGCAACTGCTCAGGTTGCGTTAACCAATGATGCTGTTAAGAATGAAACCAAATCAGAATGGTCGCTTTTATTAAAACCCGGAATCCGGAAAGCTGTTATGATGGGCGTTTTCATCGCTATTTTAGGTCAGTTTATGGGCGTGAATGCTGTTTTATACTATGGCCCAACAATTTTCGAACAGAGCGGAATGTCTAGCGGTGACTCGCTTTTCTTTCAGGTTTTGATCGGTTTGGTTAATATGCTGACTTCGGTATTGGCATTGGTTATCATCGATAAATTTGGACGAAAAAATCTGGTTTATTACGGAGTTTCCGGAATGATCCTGAGTTTGGTAATGATTGGATTATATTTTGTCAAAGGTGCAGATTTTGGAATTTCTCCGATCTTCCTGTTGGCATTCATTCTGTTGTATGTATTTTTCTGCGCAGGATCTATTTGTGCGGTAATCTGGGTGCTTCTTTCCGAAATGTATCCAACCAAAGTCAGAGGTTTGGCCATGTCGATTGCCGGACTTTCATTGTGGATTGGAACTTACCTGATCGGACAGCTAACCCCCTGGATGCTCGAAAACCTGAAACCTGCCAATACGTTCTTCCTGTTTGCGCTGATGTGTTTACCATACATGTATATCATCCGGTTCCATATTCCGGATACCACTGGTAAATCGCTTGAAGATATTGAACAAATGTGGCAAAAAGATTTAGAAAAATGAGACTTTTTATAACAACACTGGTCCTATCCTTGTTCGTTTGCGGGCAGGGATGGGCAGCTGCTGCTGACAGCCTGAAATATGTTGATGCTGCTAAGTTTGAACTGATCGGTAAAGGATTTGCGGATACCGAAGGACTTTATGACCGTTTACCTTCCAGCCTGAAAGATAAGACCCGGCAACCGGTGTGGTGGCTTTCGAAAAACTGCAGCGGAATGGCAATCCGGTTTCGTACCAATTCACCGGTTATTGGAGCTAAATGGGAAGTTTCCGGCGATGTGGTAATGAATCACTTTGCACCCTCCGGAATTAAAGGCTTAGACTTGTATTGCCTGAAAAACGGGAAATGGCAGTTTGTTAATTCGGCCCGGCCTACCGCAAAAGCAACAACAGCGATAATCATCAGTCATATGACCGGTGAAGATCAGGAATATATGCTGTACCTGCCTCTTTATGATGGGTTGGTTAGCATTGAAATAGGTGTGAACGCAACTGCGACAATCGAAAATCCAAAGATCGATTCTCCGAAAAAAGCAAAACCTGTTGTTTTCTACGGAACCAGTATTACACAGGGAGGATGTGCTTCTCGTGCCGGAATGTCGTACACCAATCAGTTGGAACGAATGCTCGACCGGCAAACGATTAATCTTGGTTTTAGCGGAAACGGACAGCTTGATCTGGAAGTTGCTGAAGCTTTTGCCAACATTGATGCATCGTGTTTTGTGATCGACTGTTTGCCCAATGTTTCTGTTGAGCAGATGAACGAAAAATATGCCCGTTTTCTGGAAATTATTCGTGCAAAAAAGCCAACAACGCCCATTTTACTGATCGAAACGGTGCTTTTCCCGCACATGTATTTCGATCAAACAGTTTTTTCATTGCTGCATGAAAAGAATGTGACCTTGAAAAAAATCTTTGATGCCCGGAAACAGAAAGGCGATAAGAATATTTACTACCAAAAAGCGGAAAACTTAATTGGTACCGACTCGGAAGCAACGGTGGATGGAGTCCACATGACCGATTTAGGGTTTCTTCGGATGTCGAAGGAATTGTATCCGGTACTAAAGAAATTAATTCGATAGATTATTTGTTGGTTTAGGTAATCGAATCCTGGCTGGTTTTTAATCAGTCAGGATTTTTTTTTTGAGGCATATCTACTTGCCCAAGCAGATGATGCTGAACGGTTCAAAAAAATTATTTTGGAGTGTTCTTCACCGAATGTCGATTCAAAAAAATTATTTTGGGATGATTCATGCTCTCAGATGGTTCAAAAAAAAAGTTTTGGGTCGATCAACGGTCTTGGAAAGTAGAAAAAAAATATTTTGGGATCATCTGTGCAGTTGGAAGGACTCAAAAAAAATATTTTGGACAGCAACAGCTCATCCGTTTACCTACCCCGAAGAGCGGCGGGCTCTAGTGGGCTAATGGCTCACCGGCCATCTGCTCCTTTAGTGTTCGTTGCTTGAAGTTGCAAGTATTTGCCCGATGAACTTTATCCTAATCGTTGTAAAGTACTTTTATTTTTGAGAGTTCTTTTTGTAAGCTCTATGGTTTGAAGTTCAAGTGATTTTATTATTTCAATATCTGAATGAAAATCAAAGAGTCGACTTGTTTTTGATTCTTTTGTTTGAATTACTATTTTCAAAGCATAATTTTTCCCGATTGATGCTCTCTCTAATTTTTCTATGGCATCTTCGAGTGTTTCATCTTTAGATTGAATTTTTACCGGAACTGGCATCCCATTACAATGTTCTTTCATGAACCCATCAATCCCAGAGTTCCGCTGAACAGGGAAAGCGTTTATCTCTTCAAGAATTGCTAGTTCTCTTTCAGTTTTCTCTAAATATTCATCTACTCCCTTATTTAATAACGCAGATTCTGTAATTACCATTTCTTCAAGACGCGAATTAGCTAACTCAACGGCCTCTTTTGATATATCAATGCCAATAAAGTTTCGCTTAAGTAATTTTGCAGAAACACAAGTCGTTCCGCTTCCGCAAAAAGGATCTAAAACCAAATCGCCTTCGTCAGTAGCAATATTCAAAATTTGGTTGAGAAGTAATACCGGTTTCTGAGTAGGGTAACCCGTTCTTTCTTTTGCCTTAGGATTTAAAAATGGAATTTCCCAAACATCAGAAAGTGGAACACCTTTTTTTTCTTTTCCAAGTATAATGTTGCCTTTTTCATCTTTTTTATATGCAGATTTCCCATTTCCATTTCGTTCTCTGTCTTGTAAAATTTGGTCAAGATTTGTCGTAGCCGAGTAGTTAGTGTAGAGTGTATTAAATTTAAAATCAACTGTTTTGGAGTAAAAGAAAATGATCTGATGAGCATTTAGTAGACCTTTTTTTGAGTTGGACCAACGTTTATATGACCATACAATTTCACTTTGGAAATTCTCGCTGCCCAAAACTTTATCTAATACAGTCCGAATATAATGTGATGCTGTTTTATCGCAATGCAAGAAAACACTTCCGGTGCTTTTTAAAACGCGCTTACATTGAATCAATGTATTTTCAATAAGTAATAAATACTCATCAATTGATTCATATTTATCTTCAAATTCATAAGTTTTAGAATTCGTGCGATTTGAAAGCGAATGTTTTTTTTGCGTAAAAAATGGAGGATCGAAATAGATTAAATCGACTTGATCTGCATTTATTTCCTTCATTTTTTTTATGCAATTACCGTGAACTATTTTGTTAGCTTCCATTTTCGGGAGTTCTTTCGTTCGCAATCTCTGTAAGGATAGTTTTTAGGTCAACGCCAGTATATCGGAGTAAATAATTCCAGGCTTCGTCACCACCATAATATTCTCCATCAACTCCAGCATACAGTGTTTTCAGTGTTGATTGAATTCTTATAGCTTGTTCTCTTTGAGGATAATAAAACATTACTCTAATCGGCTTGTATCCATGTGCCCTAATTACTTGGACTCTTGTATGTTCTTTTGTGATATGGTCGCCATCTGTTGTTGCATCTCTCCACTTAACTTCTAAAGCATCATTCCCATTTAAAAAATCAATTTCAAATGTTTTAGGTCGTTGTCCTATCGTATTCTCAACTTTGGTTTTTATCCCCGCTGGAAATTTGTAGTTAAAGCATAAAGTGGCTGATTCTTCCAGAAATGAACCAGCATATTTATAAAGAAAACGTCCTGTATTCTGGTAAGCATCAATAAGCTGCCCTTCTTGTGCAGTAATACCAAGAACTCGATAAATTAAATAATGAGAATTGTCGTCAGCTTCCATTTCCTCTTTTCGAGCTTCAATTTTGCCTTTGAGGTTAGCTGAATAAATCTCAGCTAAATTTTTGATATTCTGTTTTAATTCATCCATTCTACGTGCTTAATATTCTGATTGTAAAAATACAATATTTGATCAATTATAAATTGACGATAATGTTCAAAAGCTATTTGTAATTGTCGAATTCCTGTATCGTAAAGTTAGCTTTTCTATTAAGCTTTTGCTAAGCTCTGGATCTTTTTACAATGAGGCTTAACGTTTGAAGTATATGCAGCGTCGGATTTCGGGAGATATCCTGTCAAATCGATAATCTGACGGAGCGGAAAGATACACTCTGAAAATCTTAGCTGTCGAGTTTATAGGAGCTGACTTTTTGCGATTCGTAGGTTTAAGTTTATCACTCGAAATCACCTCCTCAGAATGTTACAACCCTGGGAATACAACAGCTCCGATGAACTTAAAGTCATCGGAGCTGTAAAAAGTATTCTTTTGGGTAAAGGATATGTGCGAATGGTAACGGCAGGTTATTTCTCAAACACTGAAATACCGTTACTGGTTCCCAGGTATACTTTCTCTCCTTGTATTTTTATGGTTTGTACCCGGTTATTAATAAGTTTGCTGTTACTGCATGTATAGGTTTTCCATTTTGTTCCGTCAAAAACCGATACGCCTTTGTTCGTTCCTGCCCAGATATTTCCCCGCGAATCTTCAGCAATTGCAAATATCAGGTTATCAACCAGACCGCTGTTTTCTTTCTTGAAAATAGTCCATGTTTCTCCTGAAAGCTTTACCAGCCCGTTGCAGGTTCCGATCCAGATGTTTCCTTTGGAGTCGGAGGCCAGCGAATAAACGTCGTTGTCAGGTAATTTGCTGTTTTGTTTGTTGAAAAGTGTCCATTGACCGTTTTCCAGTTTCGAAAGTCCGTGATAGGTTCCGAACCACATTCGGTTCTGTTTATCACAGGCAATTGAGATCACCGAGTTGTCGCCTAGCTTAACATCTTCGGTTTTATAGGCGATCCATTTATTTCCGATGAAACTGGCCGCACCACCGGTTTTGTTATTCACATCAATTTCTCCTTTTCCGTCGAGGTTAACGGCACCACCGCCCCAATCGCCGACCCAGATATTTCCTTTGTTATCAGCCGAAATAACGTTTACCGAATTGGTAGGTGAAGCATCTTTCACTTTTTCCCATTTATCCCCGTCTTCGTTTTTATAAACACCACCGCCCCATAATCCAACCCATTTGGTGTTGTTTGGTGCAATAAATAGTGTTTCGACATAGCTTTCCGGTCCTTGAACCTGCCAGGCGTTTCCGGTGTTTCTTAAAACTCCGGCCCAGGTTCCAACCCACATCGTTCCATTCTGATCAAAACAAATGGAGTGAACGTCGTTTTTAGGCGAAAATCCTTTTTCTATTTGATAGCTTTTCCAGCTTTCGGCCCATAACGGGAACGAAACATACAGGAATAAGGTTAATATCAATATCTTCTTCATGGTGTTGATTTTAGAATCACTTTTGAGTATTGTACCAGTTCATATAATCGTTATACAGTTTGCCTGAATCGGGATGTCCAACCGAAGCAATCGATCCGGGTTTGTTCATGATTCCCAGATACTGATAGACCAGAATTTTTTCGACAAAGGGAGAGATATCTTCCATTTGTTTCAAGACTCGTTCAAAGTCGGCTGGTATTAAAGCACTTTTGTAAACATCGCCTTCAAACTCGAAGATTTCCATATCGGCCCAAAGTTTTGAACGGCCAGCTTTTGCATGTACTTTGCTTAAAGCTTCATAATATTTTCCGGCAGTTCCGACTTTTGTTTTCTTTACCCCGATTTCGTCCTGATAGGCGATAATATCGATGTCCAGTTTTTCCAGTTGACTGGTATATTTATCATCAGCCCGTACCGATTTGGTTCCGTAAGGGGCAATTAGGTTGACTGAATTTGGAGTCAGCTCTTTTGCTTTTTTATTACACCGGTTCACATAGTTGATGGTTGTTTCGTCGATGGTATTCCATAATCCTGATTCGTTGGGATAATACCATCCGTAGAAACTTTTATGGTGCGAATATTTTTCAGCAACCTCTTCCATTCCTTTTTCTCTCAGTTTGGCCACATTGGCATCTTTCATCATTTTATCGCCATCGGCCCAATCGGCCCAAAAGTCGTTGCTCACAAAAAATTTGATGCCACATTCATCGGCTGCCGAAAGAACGGCTTCGAGCGGATCGGGGCAGGCATAATCATAGCGAGGCTGAAGCTTCGAAGGATAAAATGTTTTTCCGTCGTTGGCAACAGCCATCAGAACCAGATATTCCATGCCTGTTTCACTGATTTCCTTCACTTTGGCTTTCCATTGTTCTGTGGTGAATTGGGGTAAAACCGGATTCCAGTATTTCCCTTCAGGGGCAAACCCGTGTGTAAATTCGAACCAGGAACCAGATATCGGTTTTATAGCTGAATTTCTGCTCAGTCCGGACATTGCTGATGCAAACAGCTGATTTTGCAATACTAATGCTGCTGATGTCAGTCCTGAAGCTTGTAAAAATTTTCGTCTATCCATAAATTGTTTCTTAGTTTGGTTTATTCAAATATCTATACAGATGGCCTTTCAATACCGAAACCCGCAACCCTGAAAAGGGTTGACTGTGAATAACCCCCAATTGCATTGGGGGTTAGGATGCCCCCCGCGAACCATGAACCCCAGAGGGGTTAAATCTTAATCCACTATAATTCAACCCCTCCAGGGTTGTTGCATGTGAGTATTTCACATCCCCCGGTTACGTTTCACTTCACCGGGGGTTATTCATCGTTAACTCCTTCGGAGTTGAAGAATGCCCATTCTCCAACCCAGGGCGACACTCCGTTTGCCGTTCGACTGAACTCACATCGAAGCCCTGGGCTAGATTAAGCTGGCCTTTCAGACCGTTCACTTATTCTATTTCTATCGCCGGATTCGCTCCTGCCATATCTGATTTTGCCACTACAGCTGTGATTGTTTTTGTTTCACCGGGAAACAACGTCACGTAATTATCGCTCCAAAAAGTAGGCAGCACTTCTGCTCCCGTTTTTTCAGAACAAAGTTTTATACGATTGAAGAATGAGAGTGTATTTCCGCTATTCGTTAAGCTTACCGTTATTTTCAACTCATTGCCCTGATCGCTGACAGACACCGTTTTTTCTAATTTCACCTTTGGCAAAACGGTCAGAGGTGAAAAATCTTCGTGTTGCGCACATTGCCAATAAAGATTTTCAGAAACCAGCTGCCCCATTTTATCCTTCAAGCTCAACTTCACAAAATAGATTGGAGTGCTGTTCATCGGTTTCGGGATGTCGGTACATTCTTTATAAGTATCGGCGTTTACCGAAACAACATCGGAATATTTCCAGATTACATTCATGCTTAAATCAACGATTTGCGCCTCAACTGAAAATCCATTCAGCGGCTTATGGCTTGCATTAATCACCGAAAGTTTTCGGTTGTTGGCATTCATCTGAATGTGAACAGGCTCCATTGCTTTTTTCGAGAAATAATAAGCTGCATTGGGATTCAGGAACCAGTCGTAAACCTGCCAACCTACATCGGGCCAACACGAATTGAGTTTCCAGAGCATTACACCACTGGTAATATCCCACATTTTATGGTTGGCAGCTTCGAACATGGCGCGATAACTATCGGCATTCACATACTGAGCATTATCGGCGTATTGCCGTGCTGTTTTCGGATTGCCATAAAGTGTCCGGATGGCATTATCATAAGCCCGGAAACAATAGTTTGGGCCATCCCAGGCACCATGCTCAGCCCAAAGACTGTCCAACGGATAAATCGGGTTCTTTAGGTTTTGTGGTTGTTTGGGATCGACAGAAGGAATGAATTTCAGTAAACTGCTGTAAGTTGGAATGGCCGGAACGCCCAGCTCGTTTCGAAACATTTGCAAATGAACTTCTTCTACTTTATCGAAAAAATAAGGCTGAGGGTTCCAATTGTAGTCGGGAGCACCGTCGTCGTATGTTCCTGTTGGTAAGTCGTCTTTAATGTATGGGGTCAGTTTGTCCACGTCCCAGTCGACGTTGGTACTTGGGATAAAAGGCCGCGACGGATCTAAAGTCTTTACTGTATTTTTGGTTGAAGTATAAAGATCTTCGGTTACCATTACCTCGTTGGCCGTGAACCAGGCTACAATGCTCGGATTATTGCGGTAGCGTTTTACCATATCAACAACCTCGTTGGCACCCAACTGATGATCCAACGGATAACTGGCAGTTTCGCTTCCCGGATACATTCGCCAGCACTGGAAAAAAACTTCCCAATACATCAATCCATATTTGTCGAAACTTTCCATCACATCGTCGGTAGGAGCGGGATCGTCCTCATTGCCCACAATATTAACATTGGCTTCGGCTAGTAGCCGGGCTTCGTCGAACACCCGTTTCCGGTTTCGGTCGAGTAACATATCGGGCTGAAGCCATCCTCCTTTACAAAAGATACGCTTCCCGTTTATGCGGAATACTCGTCCGTAGTCGTCGCCAATCTGTTTTAGCTCGGTGGTAACCTGCCGGATACCGAAGGTAATTTCCTTTATATCCGAAGTTTTGCCATCGGCTTCGAAGGTGAGTTTCAGCCGGTGGAGGTATTGTTTTCCGTAGCCATTGGGATACCATAGATATGGATTTTTAACAGTCAAAGCCGAAAATTCTTTTGGATCAAGTACGACCGTAAGATGGTCGTTTGGATTGATCGAGATTTCTTTCCTGACGGTAATTGTAGGCATTGAACCTCCCAGATGTTTGGTATAGGAAGGAAAGACCAGATCGCTGATCAGATCAATTTTGGCAACCAGCATTCCTTTAACTGGTTTGTCGGAAGTGTTTCGGAGTTCGGTTTGCAGACGAATGTCGGCACTGGTGGTGTCGGGCAAAGGCAAAGTGGTGGTCACATAAGGATCTTCAATGGAGACACTACCGGTAGCTTCCAGAAAAACATCCTGATAGATGCCCATGTTTCGATCGCGAACAACTGGTGCACAATCCCATCCGCCTGACATTTTTAGTGTTTCGTCTTTGAAAATATCGGTAGCATGACCGCGTGTATTGCCGAAAACCTCGAACTGGGTTCCCGGTACCGGATCACCGGGATGGTCAACCTGATGAATTTTTACAGCGATACAGTTTTTTACTCCAGCTTTGGCAAACGGAGTGATATTCAGTTTAAAACGACGGAACATTCCAACGGTTTGTTTACTATCGGCTACCAGATGTCCGTTAACCCAGACATCGGCACGATAATTAATTCCGTTAAAAGTGAGCCAGATCTGTTTGTTTTGGTAGTCCTTAGGAAGAACAACTTCTGTCCGAAACCAATAGGGATCTTTCCACGGATTAGCTTTATCTTTTAAATAACTGTATTTGGTAAGATTGTGTTGGCTATTGAAGGCATCTGAAACATCAGGAATCTGGAAATTATTCATCGCCAAATGAGGATCGGGATAGGTTCCATTTTTCACAAATACACTCAGTACGGTTGTTGGAAGGGAGGTGGGATACCAACCTTCAGGTTTATACTGAACCGTTGACACAATATCGTCGGGTTGTTTTACCTCGATCGAATTTTTGATCAGCCAGTTATCCGAAAGCTTCATTCGCTGAGCTTTGGCTCCGAAAACGATCAGAAGGAGTAGAAAAATGGTGGCAATTTTCATAGTAATAAAATTAAAAGACCAAAGCTGCGGCACCCATAAAACCGGCATTGTCGCCCAACTGAGCTTTCACAATACGAAGTTTCTGTGCCGGAACAGGACATATGTTTTTAACCAGGAATTCATTCATCGAAGGATAAAATAGTTCTATCGAATTGGCCATCGACCCGCCAACAATCACCACATCGGGATCAATCAGGTTGATTGACCACGAAAGGGCATAAGCAACTGCTTTTCCGAATTCGGTCCATACAGCCTTTGCCTGAGTATCTCCTGTAAAAGCAAGAGCTGCAATTTCACGGGCTGTAAGCTTTTGTCCGCCTGATTTTTCGTACAGTAAGCTCACGCCTTTTCCGGAGACAACACCTTCGATTATTCCATTCTGATAAGGTGAAATCCAGATTTCTCCGGCGGTTTCGGTTGCTCCCATCAAAACTTTCTTATCCAGTACAATGGCACACCCGAAGCCTGTGCCTAAGGTAATTCCAAGGACAGTGGCAGCTCCTTTTCCGGCACCCCAGAAACATTCGCCAAGCATCATGGCATTGGCATCGTTGTTCATGAAAACCGGAAGTTTAAATTCGTTCTCAATGACTTCCTTCAGAGGGAAGAAATCCATCGTTGGCAAGTTGGGGCATTCTAAAATTTTCCCATTTTTGACATCCAAAGGGCCGGTCACTCCAAGTCCAATACCCCGGATGTTTTGCTTATCTAACTTATTCCGACTGATAACTGTGTTTATTGCTTCGACGATCCGCCCAACAATCAGTTCTTTGGGATCGGTAGCTCCGGTGGCAACCGAAAACGATTCTCCGATTATACATCCGTTAGGAGTTACCGCTCCTGCCCGAATGTTTGTTCCTCCAATATCAACGCCAATGGCAATGCGTTCGTTTTCCATGGGTTCATTTTTCACTACATAGACACATAGGCCACATGTTCTATGTGCCTATGTAGTTATTGTTAATTTTTACTCAATAGCCGTAACTTTCGCCCCACGCGTAAAATCACCGGGTTTATTTTCTTCTTCAAGCGACCACTGATTTACGATTAGTTGCATTGGAATTACACTGGTAATGGCAAACAACGGTTCGTTTGTGCATGGAATTACGATAGCAAATAGGTTATCGTCGTTAATTGCAGGAACCTGATCGGTAATCAACAGAACTTTTCCACCAAACTTTAGCACATCGCGGGTTGCAGATATGCTTTGGGTATAAGTTGTTCCGGAAGGGGCAAATATGATCACGCGAGAGCCGGGTTTGATCATTTCCATCGGACCATGGCGGAATTCAC
>Ga0302286_10001503_pt1 | contig 17274 bp, 14 predicted proteins | sample III_Fen_E2_3_FD_198765 | JGI IMG/M metagenome (GOLD analysis project Ga0302286, IMG submission 198765) | Peat permafrost microbial communities from Stordalen Mire near Abisko, Sweden - III_Fen_E2_3 | ecosystem: Environmental > Terrestrial > Soil > Wetlands > Permafrost | place: Sweden: Abisko...
CGATTCGTTAAAAATCATCAATGATTTATTTAAATTCGACTAAAATTTTTTGCCCGCAAATCCGCTTGATTTGCTCTTGATTGATCAGAATGAAAAAAAAGATACGTATAGGCACTAGAGGCAGCCAACTGGCACTCTATCAGGCTAAAAAAGTTAAAGCAACACTCGAAAATATCTTTCCGGAACTTCAGGTTGAACTGAAAATTATCAAAACAAAAGGAGATAAAATTCTCGATGTTGCACTCTCAAAAATCGGAGACAAAGGTTTATTCACCAAAGAAATTGAAAATGAACTGATCGACGGAAGCGTTGATTTGGCAGTTCATAGTTTAAAAGACCTACCCACGAAGTTGCCTGAAGGATTAAAACTAGGTGCAGTTTTGGAGCGTGGCGAATTCCGCGATGCATTGGTGAGTTTAAATGGCAAAAAAATTGCTGATCTGAAAGCCGGCGACGTGGTTGCAACATCCAGTTTACGCCGTATTGCAGGACTTTTAAAAATAAACAATCAAATTGTTATCAAAGATATTCGTGGAAATGTGAACTCACGTCTCCAGAAAATGGAAGCTGGCTATTGCGATGCCATGATTATGGCAGCCGCCGGACTTCAACGACTCGGACTTGAAAAATATATCACCGAAATTATTGATCCGGAAGTAATTATGCCAGCTGTAAGCCAAGGTGCAATTGCCATCGAAACCCGGTTAAATGATCCGGAAGTTGATCAGTTGATGGAAAAGTTAAACCATTTGGACACCTGGAATACAGTAGTTGCCGAACGTGCTTTTCTTTCCCATCTTGAAGGTGGATGCCAAGTTCCACTCGGATGTTATTCGAGGGTTGAAAACGGCACATTGTCCATGAGCGGTTTTGTTGCATCGATTGATGGAAAGCAATACATTCGGGAAGATATTTCAGGAGAAACGACAAAAGGTGCTGAATTGGGAGTTCAAATGGCCGAAAAAATGCTCGAAAAAGGAGCAAAAGAAATCTTAGACCAAATCAAATCAACCAACAATACTCACTAAATCAAATGGGTAAAATACTCGAAAACAAGGTATTTATTTCAACACGGCCTGCCGGTCAGTCTGCTGAACTTGAAAACCTGCTATCTGAAGATTCAGCCACACTGATTTCAATGCCGACTATAGAAGTCAGGCCTTTACCTCTCGACGAGCTTGCCTGGCAGCATTTAAAAAATATCGATTCGTTCAACTGGGTTGTATTCACAAGTCCTAATGGTTTGCGATACTTCTTTGCCCGACTTTTTGAACTTCAAAATCACTACAGCCTTCCGGAGCATTTAAAAATAGCCGTTGTTGGCAAAAAGACAGCCGCATCGCTCGAATGCTATGGTACTTCGGCTTCATTTATAAATCTGGGAAATACTGCTGAAGATTTTGTAGCCGATTTTTTTCACCGTGTAAATCAAGGCGAACGCGTACTTTTTCCGATTGGTAATCTGGCGCGCACTGTAATTGAGGATCGGATTTCGAAAAAGGCCGACTGTACCCGTATTCTTTTTTACGAAACCGTTCTTCCTGAATCAATAAACGAAGATGCATTAAAACTCATACTGGATGATCTGTACGATATGATCGTACTTTCAAGTCCATCGTGCTGTAAAAATTTACTTCAACTGCTTTCAGGGAAAATTGATCCTGCAAAACTCCGTTTAGTTTGCATTGGGCAAACAACTTCGGCTGAAGTCATACGCAATGGAATTGAACCACTGATAACTGCTGGAACTGCCAATTCACAAGGAATACATTCAGCTATACTCAATTATTTTCAGAAGAAACAACATTTAAACAATTAGAACTATGTCTTTTCCAATAACAAGACTCAGGAGATTGAGACATACTCCTGTTTTAAGGAACCTGGTGCGCGAAACAATACTTACCCGCGACGATTTGGTTATGCCTCTTTTTGTTTGTCCGGGAACGAACGTAAATAACCCGATTTCTTCGATGCCTGGCAATTCGCAACTTTCGGTCGATCTGTTGGTCGAAGAATGTCGCCGTTTATATGGTCTAGGAATTCAGGCTGTACTTCTGTTCGGTATTCCTGAACACAAAGATGAGCACGGACTGGTAGCCTGCGAACATAACGGAATTGTGCAACAGGCGGTGCGTGCCCTGAAAAAAGCATTACCCGATTTGTACGTTATTGCCGATATCTGCAATTGCGAATATACCACTCATGGCCATTGCGGAACCATCGTTAATGGCGACGTTGACAACGATCTTACGTTGGTAACACTTGCAAAACAATCGGTTTCATTGGCTGAAGAAGGAATTGACATGGTTGCACCAAGCGACATGATGGACGGCCGAGTTGGAGCCATCCGCAGAGCACTTGACGACAATGGCTTTTACAATTTGCCTATTATGGCTTATTCTGCAAAATATGCTTCAAGCTTTTACGGTCCGTTCCGCGAAGCTGCCGAAAGTGCTCCCAAATTTGGGAACCGTGCCACTTACCAGATGGATCCGGCCAATGGCAACGAAGCATTACGCGAAGTCGCCCTCGATATTGAAGAAGGTGCCGACATTGTTATGGTGAAACCAGCTTTAAGTTACCTCGATATCATTCAGCGCGTAAAAACAAACTTCAACATTCCGATAGCAGCTTATAATGTGAGCGGCGAATATTCAATGGTGAAGGCCGCTGCAGCCAATGGCTGGATCGACGAAAAAAGAATGGTTCGCGAAATTCTGACCTCAATCAAACGTGCCGGTTCTGACATCATCATCACTTATCACGCTCAGGAAATCATCAAAGAACTTTAGAAAGTTCAAAGTTCTAGGTTTCAAGTTCCAAGTCAAAAGAGCATTTCCGACAAAGAACTGAATTGCCCTGAAAGGGCAAAATATGAATAACCCGGGGTAAAACCCCGGGTACAATCAAAATTGAAATTCCCGTCCGCGAAACAACGTTTGTAAAAGAGATTATCTGTTTTCGGACGGAACTCTGATGATGGGAAAAGAGTAGTAAAGGAAACATAGCAAATTATGAAGAATTATACGCAAAGCATAGCTGCTTTTCAGGAAGCACAAAAACATATTCCGGGTGGAGTAAATTCACCTGTTCGCTCGTTTAAAAGCGTCGACGGCGATCCGTTGTTTATTGCCAGCGCCAAAGGTGCCAAGGTTTTCGACATCGACGGACATGAGTACATCGACTACGTAGGCTCATGGGGGCCAATGATTTTAGGTCATGCTCATCCTGATGTGATCATGGCTATTCAGAAAACCGCAGCAAAAGGAACCAGTTTTGGCGCCCCTACTCTGCTCGAAACCGAAATGGCGCTTCAAATCAAGAAGATGGTTCCTTCGATCGACAGCATTCGTATGGTGAACTCCGGAACTGAAGCGACGATGAGCGCTCTACGCTTGGCCCGTGGATATACCAACCGCGAATTGGTCATTAAATTCGAAGGTTGTTATCACGGTCATGCCGACAGTTTCCTGATCAAAGCCGGATCGGGTGCTCTGACATTAGGAACTCCTAATTCGCCAGGCGTGACTTCCGGAACAGCAAAAGATACGCTGACTGCAGGATACAACGATCTGGATTCGGTTAAAGAATTATTCATCCGTTATCCTGAACAGATTGCAGCATTGATTCTCGAACCAGTAACTGGTAACATGGGTGTTGTTATTCCTGAACCTGAATTCATTCAGGGAATTCGTGAACTTTGCACGCAATACGGAACGGTATTGATTTTCGATGAAGTCATGACAGGTTTCCGCCTATCAAAAGGTGGCGCACAGCAAATTCTGGGCATTACTCCCGACCTGACATGCTTCGGAAAAATAATCGGTGGAGGACTTCCGGTTGGCGCTTATGGCGGCAAACAGGAAATCATGGATAAACTGGCGCCGAAAGGTCCGGTTTACCAGGCAGGAACACTTTCAGGAAACCCACTAGCGATGTCAGCCGGTCTAACCACATTAAAAATTCTGGACGAAACCGACGGGTTTTACGATATGCTTGAAGAAAAATCGGCTCAATTAGGCGAAGGCATCAAAAAATGTTTGGCCGATCTGAATTTTCCGGGCGTGGTAAACCGCGTTGGTTCTATGTTTACCCTTTTCTTTACTGAAGAAGCAAAAGTAAATTCATTCGCCGATGCCTGCCGCTGTAATACTGCTACTTATGCCAAATACTTTAAAATGGCTCTGGAAAGTGGCGTTTACCTGGCTCCATCGCAGTTCGAAGCTGGATTCATGTCAGCGGCACACACCTCGAAAAAAATTGATAAAACCATTGAAGCAACATACGAAGCATTGAAGGTGCTAAAAGGGTAACTCATTGTCATTTGCTCCGCGTCATTTATTGTCCTTAAACTATGAATGACTATCAACTACAAACACCACTTTTAATTCTGGCAGATTTTTTGAAGTAGCAATTGTGCTGATGAGAATTTTACCATTCAAAATTCAGCGAAAACAGGAAACAATTAATACTTACGATCATGAAAACAAAAATTGGAATCTTAGTTTTAGCTTTAAGCACAAGCTTCTTCAATCTACATGCCCAACAACGTATGGTCACAACCGCACGTGCAATAAGTAACGATATTAGTGATAATCTGGATTTGGAAGCTGTCGCTTCTATTTTTGGCGATTCAGAAAATCTGGAAGAATTTGAACGCAAACTAAATGACCCAAACAACCCGATTTCGAATCTCGATTTAAATGAAGATGGATACATCGATTATTTACGGGTAGTTGAAAATTCATCCGACCAGAATTCACTGGTTGTTATTCAGGCTGTCCTGGACGATAACGTCTTTCAAGATGTTGCAACCATCGAAGTTGAGCGCGTTCAGAATGGCAATCCTCGGGTTCAGATTGTTGGCGATCCATACATCTATGGTTCAGACTATATCATTGAACCAGATTTTTATCATACCCCTTTAATTTTTTCGTTTTTCTGGGGACCGCGTTACAGCCCATGGCAATCTCCATACTACTGGAATTATTATCCTAGATGGTATAGCTATTACAGGCCTTGTTCTCCATTTAGGTACCGCAGGAATATTTTTGCTCACATTGACTACGAAAATCACTATCGCCGTGCCGACAGTCGTAATATTCAATTCTCTGGAGATAACTATAGCCGTATCCGGAGAGATGATTTTGCGAATAGACATCCAGAACGTGCATTTCAGAATCGTAACGAAGGAGTAAGAAACAGGTACGAACTGAATGAAAGAAGGCCAAACAGTCAGGTTAATCGTCAGCAGAACAATAACAATGCTCAACGTTCAAATGACCGACAATATCAGACTAACAGGCAGCCTAATTCAGTTAGAAATGAACGGGAGAGGAATATAAATCAGAATAGTCGTCCGGCTTATCAGGAAAAATCTGGTTCAACCCAAACTCAACCAAGAGAATATAACGGAAATTCAAACAGAAACAGGCCTCAGAATAATAGCCAACAGATTCAGCAAAGAAGCGAAAACAGAAATCAATCTATAGAACGACGCTCAGTACCTGAACAACGTTCGGTTTCAACTCCGCAACGATCAACTCAACGTGTTGAACAACCACAAAGAAGTTCTGCACCCAGAGAACGGTCAGGTTCTGTAACAAGACAAAGCAGACCAACCCGCGAAGCAAAACAAAATCAAAGGAGTACTCAAAAATCAGAATCAAGCAAAAAAGACAATAAAACAGAAAACGGAAACGGAAGAAGAAGATAAACCGATTACTAATTAAAACAAGATATTTTGACAACAAATTCAATTCTATTAAAAACACTCCGGGGAGAAAAAACTGAACGGCCACCCGTTTGGTTTATGCGTCAGGCGGGCAGAGTGTTGCCTTCGTACATGAAGATTAAAGAGGATTATACCTTTTGGCAGATGATGCAGAATCCGGAAATCGCTGCAAAAGTAACCCTTTTGCCCATCGACGATTTAGGTGTAGATGCCGGGATTCTGTTCTCCGATATTCTGGTTATTCCTCATGCATTGGGCATGGGCCTGGAATTTAACGACAGCGGTCCGCTATTCGATCAGCCCTTGGCCTACCGCGACAAACCGCTTGAAGGTTTGAATCCTGATCCAACAAAGTTGAATTACATTTATTCGGTGATCGACGAAATTATCCGGACAAAAAAGGAAGAAACACCGCTGATCGGCTTTTGTGGCGCACCTTTGACCGTTTTGTTATTTATGCTTCAAGGGTTGGGTCGCAAAGGTGATTTTCCGGAAGCCATTAAATTCATCTATCAGAATAAGGAAACCACCAAAAAGTTGATTGAGGTTGTAACCGAACTTTCGATCGTTTATGCACAAGGACAGATAGAGCACGGAGTCGACGTTTTCCAGTTGTTCGATACGCACGCAGGATTGATTCCTGCCGATTTGTATCAGGAATTGTTTATGCCGGCAACTAAAAAAATAGCTGCAGCAGTGCGGGAAAAAGACATTCCTTTTATTTTCTTTCCGAAAGGATTGGGAACCGGAATTGCTCAAATTACACCTGACGACTGCGATTACCTGAGCATCGACTGGCAAACGCCGCTTGATACAGCCCGAAAAATCATCGATTCAAAAATCGGGTTGCAGGGGAATGTCGATCCTCGTTTGTTATATGCCAGTCAGCCTGAAATTGAAAAGGCGCTTCAACCGTATATTGAATTTGGCAAGAATAACCACAATTGGATTTTCAATCTTGGTCATGGTTTTATGCCTGGAATTTCGTTTGAAAACGCCAGATTCCTTGCCGATTGGGTGAAACGCACCGATTGGAAAAGATAAAGTGTTGCGAGTTACGGGTTACAAGTTATCCCGTATCATGTAACCCGAAACACGTAACCCGAAACACGTAACATTGAAGCTATGATCAACCGCGAATTACTCGAAAAATACAATCACCCGGTTCCAAGGTACACCAGTTATCCACCGGCAAACTTCTTCACCGAAGAATTTAGTCCGGCCAATTATCTGGAAGCCATCGATCAGTCGAATCAGTGGAACCCACAGAATATTTCCATCTACATTCACATTCCGTTTTGCCTGAAATTGTGCTATTTCTGCGGATGTAATTCGTATGCACTCCGGAAGGAAGACGTGGTAGAAGCTTATCACAAGGCCCTGATTAAGGAAATCAAGATGGTAACTTCGCGGTTGGACAAAAATCGGAAAGTTTCGCAGATTCATTACGGCGGTGGTACGCCAAATGCCATTCCTGTGGAATATCTTCAGGAAATTAACGAATTGTTATTTTCAACCTTCGAGTTTATTCCTGAACCAGAAATCGCCATTGAAGTCAACCCGGCTTACCTCACGTACGAGCAAATGACCGGGCTAAAAAAAGCTGGATTCAATCGTTTCAGTATCGGAATTCAGGATTTCAATAACGAAGTGCTGGATGCTGTGAACCGCGACAAATCGGCACTTCCGGTAAAAGACATTATCTCTTTCCTGAAACAGGATTCGCCCAACATGGCTGTGAACCTCGATTTTATTTATGGTCTGCCCAAACAAACGGCAGTTAACTTTTCGGAAACCATCCGGAAAGCCATTGAATTGAGACCAGATCGATTAGTCACTTTTTCGTATGCGCATGTGCCATGGGTCAGCAAAATCCAGAAGAAACTGGAGAAAGAAGGACTTCCGGCTCCGGACGAAAAAATTAAAATGTTTGAAGCTGCCTATTCGCTGATGACTCAAAATGGCTACGAAGCCATTGGAATGGATCATTATGCCAACGCAAATGACGAATTAACCGTGGCTCGCCAAAATAAGCAATTGCACCGCAACTTTCAGGGTTATTGCACCCGCCGCACAACCGGGCAGGTTTATGCTTTCGGGGTAACCGGCATCAGTCAGCTGGAAGGGGTTTATGCACAAAACACCAAGTCGATTGACGAATACATTGCCAAAATCAATCAGGGTGAATTAACCACGATTAAAGGCTACGCGCTGACCAAACAACAGGTGGTTGTGCGCGAAGTGATTACCGAACTGATGTGTAACGAACAAATCGTTTGGAGCCATTTGGGTGAGATTCTTGGAATGACTTCCGAAGAAGTAAAGGGTCAAACCGTTTACAATCAGGAACTGCTTCAACAATTTGCTGACGACGGAGTAATTACCCTTTCGGACGAAAAAATACAAATTACCCCGGATGGACAATTGTTTATCCGCAATGTAGCTGCTTCGTTCGATCCGCTCATTCAAGCCGGACAAACCAATTTTTCAAAACCAGTATAACCATGGCCGAATCGCTCAAAACCGAAGTCGTTATTATTGGTGCCGGACTGACCGGACTGACGATGGCCCTTTACCTGAAAAAAGCTGGAATCGATTTTAGAATCATCGACAAATCAGTCAAAACCGGAGGGGTGATGCAAACCATCAGCGAAAAGGGTTTTGTGTACGAAACAGGCCCCAACACCGGAGTTGTTTCGTATCCTGAAATGACTGAGTTATTTGAAGAACTGACCGGAAAATGCGAACTCGAAGTGGCCGATCCAAGCGCTAAACGACGTCTGATCTGGAAAAATCAGGCGTGGCACGCATTGCCATCAGGATTAATGTCGGCCATTGGCACTCCACTTTTTACCTGGTACGATAAATTCAGGATTTTGGGCGAACCTTTCCGTAAAAAAGGAACCGATCCGAACGAAAAACTGGCTGATTTGGTCACCCGACGCATGGGACAAAGCTATTTGGATTATGCCGTCGATCCGTTTATCTCCGGAATTTACGCCGGCGATCCAACCAAATTGGTTACCAAATATGCCATGCCCAAGCTCTGGAATCTGGAGCAGGAATACGGAAGCTTCATCAAAGGAGCTATGAAAAAGGCTAAACTGCCGAAAACCGACCGCGACAAAAAAGCAACCAGAGAAGTATTTTCGGCTAAAGGAGGTTTGAGTCGCCTGACTGAAGCATTGACCGAAGCAATCGGCTCAGAAAATATATTGTTATCGGCTGAAACAATGGTAAAGCCAATTGCCAATGGATTTCAGTTGCAAGTAACCACTCCGGAACAATTATATACGTTCGAAACTTCGCATTTGGTCACCACCTGTGGAGGCTATGCATTGCCCGGTTTATTGCCTTTCCTGAATGAGGAAGAAGTTGTCCCGTTCAACGATTTAAAATACGCTGCCGTCACTCAGGTTCTTCTTGGATTTAAGAAATGGAAAGGTATGTCGCTGAAAGCGTTTGGCGGATTGGTTCCCGGAAAGGAAAACAAAAATATACTTGGGGTGTTATTTACCTCGTCGTTCTTTAAAGACCGCGCCCCGGAAGGTGGTGCGCTGTTGTCTGTTTTCATGGGAGGAACCAAACGTCCGGATATTGCCAAGATGGATAATTTCGAGATTGAAACGCTCCTGAATAAAGAACTGCCGCGAATGATGAGTGACCGAAGCCTGAGTGCGGATATGATTCGAATTCACCGCTACCCGAAAGCCATTCCGCAGTACACTGAAAGTTCAAAGGAACGCTTCGAAATGATCGAACAGATTCAACAGAAATATTCTGGGCTAATTTTGGCCGGAAACATCCGCGATGGTATCGGAATGGCCGACCGGGTGAAACAGGGTCGCAGCATAGCCGAAGAATTGGCAAAAAGTATCAAAGGTAAAGATTAAGTTTCGGCCAGTCATCCCGAATTCATTTCGGGATCTGACATAGATTGATGAGATCCTGAAACAAGTTCAGGATGACATTTAAAAACTTTTGATGCGATTTCAAATTTTAACCAAAACATGACACCTGTGAACGTATCGAAAACTGCAGCTATTTACAAAAGCATACAAAAAACCATTTGCCAAACGTTGGAAGAAGCCGATGGAACCGGAAAATTTTCGGAAGACGCCTGGGAAAAAGAGATTGGATCGGGCTTAACTTGCGTGATGCAAAATGGCTCAATCATCGAAAAAGCAGGCGTTAATTTTTCGCATGTCAGCGGTAGTTACAACGAAAACATGGCAAAGCTGCTGGGCGAAAGTGCTACCTCGTTTTCAGCCACAGGTGTTTCATCTATTCTTCACTCCGGAAATCCGTTTGTACCAACCATCCACATGAATGTGCGTCATTTCAGTCTCGACAATGGCTCTTCGTGGTTTGGCGGCGGGATCGATCTCACGCCTGCTTATATCAATCCGGAAGAAGCACGCTGGTTTCATCAAACTATAAAAGACATTTGCGACAAATACGATACGTCCTTTTATCCGGAATGGAAAATTTGGGCCGACGATTACTTTTACCTCGCCCACCGGCACGAAACCCGCGGCGTTGGCGGAATATTCTTCGACCGCATTCAGCCAAAGAATGAAGCAGATCTTGAAAAGATGTTGAATCTGACCTCCGATTTATTACGGATTTACCCCATTATATACAGCCGATTGATGAAAGATAATGGGCAAAAACCGTTCACCGAAGCTCAGAAAAAATGGCAGAAAATACGTCGGGGGCGATACGTTGAGTTCAACCTGATTCACGATCGCGGTACCAAATTCGGATTGGAATCTGATGGAAACATTGAATCCATTCTGGTGAGTTTACCCGCCGAAGTCGAATGGGTATATCAATACCAACCCGAAGCCGGAAGCCCCGAAGCACAAACTCAGGAAATGTTGAAAAAAGGAATTGACTGGGCTAAATAAAGTCTCAGGTTACGAGTCAAGTCTGATTCGAAGAATTCGTGTAGTTTTCGCAGTAATTTTAAACCGCTCATCCAGCCGTTTGCCGACAATCCAAACCACCTGATTGCCGCTGGCTAAAATCCAGGCATTTTCTTTATCGGGAATGGAGTATTTCTCGTCAACAAAAAAATCACTCAGCTTTTTCATGCCGGTCATGCCCAACGGCTGAAAGTACTCACCTTCCTGCCAATGCCGTAATATAAGCGGGAATATAACTTTATCCAAATCCAGATCGGCAACATCCGGATGGGTCGAGAACCGAAAATCAGCTTTCCGGTCAATTGTTTCAAGCGAAAGGTGAACCGGATAATTGATTTGGCGACAATCTTCTTCGATGTAAAAAACCTGATCCTGTTTCGACCCAAAAGGCGAAATGAGCAAATACTCACGGTCTTTCACCAAACGGTATTCATCCGAGAAAAACTGACGTCCCGATTCCTTGGTCAGCGAATCGATGATATCGTCCACCTGTTCAGCCTGAAACCCAAATTCACGGATCAGTTCAAATAAAATGGTCCGAAGCGGATAAAGGTTCAGCAACTTGTCAATGTGAATCATGGCACCCTGGTCATCTTCCGAATAAACCCAGGTTCTAATTTCGCTCATCCTTTGCTGAAAAAGCTGCTCTGTTTCGTGAAGGTTTCCGATAGTTTTCAGTGCATTTCTCCTGAAAGCGGGATTCACTTGTTCGAGCAAAGGCAAAATCTGCTGACGTATCAAATTTCGCTTATAAACGATATCGAAGTTACTGGAGTCTGTCCGGAAGTCAATTTTTAATCGGGTACAATATTCCAGAATTTCAGTCCGGTTGGTAAACAACATGGGGCGGATTATTTTACCCGATTTAGGCTGAATGCCGCTCAAACCTTTAATTCCGCTGCCTCTGGAAAGATTAATCATGAAAGTTTCGATCACATCGTCCTGATGATGTGCCGTGGCAAGAAGTTCCAGATTGTGTTTGGAAAGCAGTCCGTCAAACCAAGCGTACCGAAGCTCACGAGCGGCCATTTCAATAGAAATGCCTTTCTCCATAGCGTAATCCTGAGTATTGAAATGCTTCACGTAAAAGGCCAGATTGTGTTTGTCGCAATATTCCGCAACGAATTGCTCATCATCATCCGATTCGCTACCCCGCAATCCAAAATTACAATGGGCAACGGCCACCGAAAATCCTGCATTGGTGAACAAATGCAACATCAGCATCGAATCTGCGCCTCCGCTCACCGCCAGCAAAATACGCTGCGACGAATGAAACAGTTTCTCGTTGTGAATGTATTTCAGAAATTGCTCAACCATGAAAATGGATTTATTATGGGTGATGCGTAGAGACGCAATGCATTGCGTCTCTACCTTCGTCTAAATGTTATAATTTTGCAACCAGTTCCGTAATTCGTACAATCACCTCAACGGCTTTTTGCAAGGATTGCACCGGAACAAATTCGTATGGTCCGTGAAAATTATGCCCTCCGGCGAAAATATTGGGACAAGGCAGGCCTTCCCATGAAAGCCGCGCACCGTCGGTTCCGCCGCGGATTGCTTTTATCTTTGGTGTCACGCCAACATCTTTCATCGCCTGTTCAGCCAAATCGACAATGTATTTCACAGGCTCCACCTTTAGCTTCATGTTAAAATACTGGTTGTGCATTTCAAGCGAAACAGTTCCTTGCCCGTAGCGAAGATTGATCAGTTGACAAACCTCTTTCATCAGATTTTTCTTGGCTTCGAACTTATCCAAATCGTGATCGCGGATGATGTATTCGAGTTTTGTCAGCGACACATCGCCTTTAAACGAAGTGAGGTGGAAAAAGCCTTCGTAACCATCAGTATGCTCCGGACGCTGATCTGCCGGTAAAGCTTGAATAATCTGATTGGCTACCAGCATTGAATTAATCATTTGATTTTTGGCCGATCCGGGATGAACACTCCGGCCTTTCACCAGGATTTTAGCGCCAGCTGCGTTGAAGTTCTCATATTCCAGCTCACCAATTTCACCTCCATCGAGGGTATAGGCAAAATCGGCTCCAAATTTCGCAACCTCAAAATGATCTGTTCCCCGTCCTACTTCTTCGTCAGGCGTAAAGCAAATCCTGATTTTACCATGCTTGATTTCCGGATGATGGATCAAATAATCCATTGCCGAAATAATTTCTGAAAGGCCTGCTTTATCGTCAGCACCAAGTAAAGTTTTTCCATTGGTGGTAATCAAATCCTGCCCAATGTATTTCAGTAGTTCAGGAAAATCAGCAGGAATTAAAGCCATATTTAGTTCAGCATCCAGAACTAAATCCTGTCCCTGATAATTCCGAACCAGTTGCGGATTGACATTTTCGCCTGAATAATCGGGACTAGTATCCATGTGCGAGATGAAGCCGATTACCGGAACCAATTTTTCCTGATTGGAAGGTAAGGTGGCGGTAACATAACCAAACTCATCGCGGGTAACTTCGGCTAAGCCAATTTCACGCAATTCACCTGCCAATTGATCAGCAAAAACCAGTTGGCGACTGGTGCTCGGAAAAGTTTCACTTTCAGGATCTGAAGTCGTAAAAACCTTGGTATATCTTAGAAATCTATCAAGAACTTGTTCCATTTTCAAAGTATAAATGAGGATCGATCGCATCAATGTGAATCAATCATCAATAATAAATAATCAATTTTTTAAACGTCGTCTGAATTAAACTTGAAGCCCAAGCGTTTGCCGGTCTGAATCCGGGAATGATTGATTTCGGATTGCATTTGCTCAACGGTGGCGATTTTCACCTGATCGTAAGGCGGAACCAGCAAATCAAAATCGATGGCATACTGTATGGTTGTTTCAATAATTTCTTTCATGTATTCCTTGGTCATTTCGTCGCTCCCGAAATCTTTGACCAACTCGCTTGACTGGCGTTTACCTTCAACAAAAAAGTGGTTTTCGCGGTTCACGAAAATTCGGGCCACCAGATACCCCAAATCCTCGTATCGGCTATATTTAAACGAATCGGCCAGGAAATTGTAAATATTAAAGACGCCGCAATACGAATTCAATGGATTGGCCTTGATGTAATCCAATTTCCAGATCGGATGTTCGCGGTTAAAAACAAACACGTTGGAATGCATACTAAAAATCAACATGTCGCCACCAATTTTGAATTCAGCTTCGAATAATCCTTTCTCCTGAAATGTTGGCAATACGTTTTCGTCAACTTTATCTTTCAGCTTTTCCCTATAGTCTTCGGCGAGCTCCTTCAAAACTTCTTTCAGCAATGCAAATGAGCTGATGGTTTTGCGGTAAACCTCCTGTTTCAGGTTAGTTTTAACGATGATTCCCTCCAACTGATTTGTATCTTTTTTCTTTGCGTTCATAACGATGGATTAATAATCCTATAAAAATAAGAAAAGCAGCCAACTTTGACTGCTTTTCAGGTATCTGATTTTAAACTTTTAGTAAGCCAGAGCAAATAAAACACGACCTTTCGACGGTTTTCCGGAGTACATACATTTTCCTTCCTCAGGCACCTGATCAAAAGGAATACAGCGAATAGTCGCTTTAGTTTCATCCTTAATCAATTGCTCAGTTTCGGAAGTACCGTCCCAATGTGCGGAAATGAAACCACCTTTATTTTGAAGTACTTCTTTAAACTCTTCGTAAGTTTCAACCGGAGTGGTATTTTCTTTACGGAAAGCAAATGCCTTGTTGTAAATATTTTCCTGAATGGCATCAAGTAATTCCTGAATGTACAATTCAATTCCATCCATTGAAACAACTTGTTTCTCCAATGTGTCGCGGCGTGCAACTTCCAATGTTCCGTTTTCCAGATCGCGTGGACCAATGGCAATACGAACAGGAACGCCTTTCAATTCATATTCGGCAAATTTCCAACCCGGTTTTTTGTTATCGCTGTTGTCGTATTTTACTGAGATGCCTAAAGCTTTCAGTTTAGCAACTATCGAGTTCACTTTTTCTGAAATCGCATCCAACTGCACCGCATCTTTGAATATTGGAACAATTACCACCTGGTATGGAGCCAGTTTTGGAGGCAAAACCAAACCATGATCGTCAGAATGAGCCATGATCAAGGCACCCATCAAACGGGTTGAAACACCCCATGAAGTGGCCCATACAAAATCTTCTTTGCCTTCTTTAGTAGCAAAACGAACATCGAAAGCTTTGGCAAAATTCTGACCGAGGAAATGTGATGTTCCTGACTGCAATGCCTTCCCATCCTGCATCAGCGCTTCGATGGTATATGTTTCGAGTGCTCCGGCAAATCGTTCATTGGCCGATTTTGCACCCTTGATTACAGGCATAGCCATATATTCTTCGGCAAATGTTGCATAAACATTCACCATGCGTTCTGTTTCTTCCAATGCTTCCTGACTCGTTGCATGTGCGGTATGCCCTTCCTGCCATAAAAATTCGGTAGTACGCAAAAACAAACGGGTACGCATTTCCCAGCGAACCACGTTAGCCCATTGATTGATTAACAGAGGTAAATCGCGGTACGATTGTATCCAGGTTTTATATGTACTCCAGATAATTGTTTCAGAAGTTGGCCGAACAATCAGTTCTTCTTCGAGTTTTGCATCCGGATCAACAATGATTCCTTTTCCATTCGGATCGTTCATCAAACGGTAATGTGTTACCACAGCACACTCTTTGGCGAAACCTTCCACATGGCTGGCTTCTTTACTAAAAAAGGATTTCGGGATAAATAACGGGAAGTAAGCATTTACGTGTCCGGTCTCTTTAAACATCTTGTCAAGTTGTGCCTGCATCTTCTCCCAGATCGCATATCCGTATGGTTTAATCACCATGCATCCTCTAACCGCAGAATTATCAGCGAGATCTGCCTTGACTACCAGATCGTTGTACCATTGTGAATAATTTTCGCTGCGTGAAGTCAATTCTTTTGCCATTTTTTAACTTTTGGTATGGTATTTGCCTTTTTCGTATTAGTTTTAACGTCTGCAAAGAAAGTAAAATTATCATTCATTATAAAGGAGGGTATACTATGAAAACCAAACTTACAGTCATCGCAATTTTTGCAACTTTGATCAGCGCATGTACTTCGGGAACGTATATGACCAAAGCATACGATGATGATATTTATTTCTCTCCCGCTGATGCTCCGCCAGTAACTGTTTTGAATAATGAAGTTCAGACAAGGGAAAAATCAGCTCAGATACGCAATAATGATACCAAAGACAACAAAATTGTTTACAGTCAGTTGGAGCGTAATCCAGATGGAACTTCCTCTGTAAACAATTACATTTATCAGCCAAACAATAATGGTAATCAGGATGTACAGAAATATAATATGGATAATCAGGTACTGGCTGAATCTGATACCACTACATACTATGATGATAATGACGTTAAGTATGTAATAAACAATTATTACGACGATAATGATTACGATCTTGACTATGCTTATCGCATCAGCAGGTTTCATAGCCCATTTTTCTATAGCCCATTTTTATACGATGACTGGATGTTTGGCAATTACTATGATCCTTTTTATTCAGGTTATTACGGAATGGGTTACGGCTTGGGATACAATAATTGGTACGGAGGTTTTGGATACCCATACAGCATGTACGGCGGATATTATTCACCTTTCTCAATCGGTTTCGGAGGATACTGGGGCTATGGTGGTTATGGCGGAGGATATTACAACGGTTATTATAATGGCTACTATGGAGGAAGCGGTGGATACTTCAATGATCATCAGGTTGCGAGAAGAAGATCAACTGATATGAACCTGCCTGGTGGTGGTGGTTCCGCATATAACAAATCGGCATCGGGAGAAAGAAATATATCGGGTACAGGAAGGGCAAATACCAATAGTACAATTGATGCCAGAAATTCAAGAACCCGTTCGATTAATGCCTCAGGCGAAAATCAGGATATCAAAAATGCAACGATCGTAAATGACCGCAGAACAAATGCAAACAGCAGCGGTAGACAAGTGAATTCACAAACTCAATCTGCAAATAGCAGAAGAGCTTATGAACCTTCAACTTCCGGAAGAACTTACGATCAGAGCGGATCGGTAAGACAGAGCCAGAATTACACTCCAAGCTATAACAAGCCAAGAATTGTTAATCAATCGAATTACAATAGCAGCAATTATTCACGTCCACGAACCAATACGGGCGCCTATGATAGTCCAACTATAAAAAGTGCAAATTCAAACAGTCAAAACCAATCCTATAGCCAACCAAGAAGTTCATCAAGTATGAGACAGACCTATCGTTCAAGTTCTTCTTACTCGACAGGATCAAGTTCAACAGGTGTGCGAAGTTCTGATAGTTATAACAGATCTTCAGGCAATTCAGGTTCAACTTATAGTGCACCTTCCAGAAGTTATTCAAGTCCTTCTTCTGGCGGCAGTAGTTACAGCGGTAGCAGTTCCAGTGGTAGCAGTTCCAGTGGCAGTAGTTCCAGTGGCAGTAGTTCCAGTGGCAGTTCGTCTGGCGGTGGCAGTACCGGTGGCGGCGGCGGATCTGGTGGCAGAAGATAAAACAAACAATTAAACGAAAACTGAATTCTAAACAATCAACAAATACAGAAAACATGAAAAAATTAGTATATACCATTAGTATTCT
>Ga0302286_10001504_pt1 | contig 17264 bp, 13 predicted proteins | sample III_Fen_E2_3_FD_198765 | JGI IMG/M metagenome (GOLD analysis project Ga0302286, IMG submission 198765) | Peat permafrost microbial communities from Stordalen Mire near Abisko, Sweden - III_Fen_E2_3 | ecosystem: Environmental > Terrestrial > Soil > Wetlands > Permafrost | place: Sweden: Abisko...
GTTGTACTGGCAGTATTTTTACAGTTATTACCATCGGTTCCTGTTACTTGGTAAATTGTGGTTATGGTTGGACTAAAACTTACATTATCAGTGATTCCTCCATCCCAAATATAACTTATTGCTCCGTTACCAATTAATTTGGTAGATTTGCCGATACAAATTGTTTGCGATGGTGATGTTATCGTAGGTAATGAATTGACCGTTACCGTTGCTGTGCCTGTATTTGAACAGTTATTTCCATCCGTTCCTGTTACTTGATAACTTGTGGTTTGTGCTGGACTAAAACTTACATTATCGCTTATTCCACCATCCCAAACATAACTTATTGCTCCGTTACCAATTAATTTGGTTGATTCGCCTAAACATATTATTTGCGATGTTGCGGTTATCGTTGGTAATGAATTGACCGTTACTGTTGCTGTGCCAGTGTTTGAACAGTTATTTCCATCTGTTCCTGTTACTTGGTAAATTGTGGTTATGGTTGGACTAAAACTTACTTTATCTGTGATTCCTCCATCCCAAACATAACTTGTTGCTCCAATACCTTGCAATTTGGTAAATTTGCCTATACATATAGTTTGTGATATTGCTGATATTGTTGGCAATGAATTAACGGTTACTGTTGCACTGGCAGTATTTTTACAATTATTACCATCGGTTCCTGTTACTTGGTAAATTGTGGTTATGGTTGGACTAAAACTTACATTATCAGTGATTCCTCCATCCCAAACATAACTTGTTGCTCCCTGACCTTGCAATTTGGTAGATTTGCCGATACAAATTGTTTGCGATGTTGATGTTATCGTAGGTAATGAATTGACCGTTACCGTTGCTGTACCTGTATTTGAACAGTTATTTCCATCCGTTCCTGTTACTTGATAACTTGTAGTTTGTGCTGGACTAAAACTTACATTATCGCTTATTCCACCATCCCAGACATAACTTATTGCTCCGTTACCAATTAATTTAGTTGATTCGCCTAAACATATTATTTGCGATGTTGCGGTTATCGTTGGTAATGAATTGACTGTTACCGATGCTATACCAGTGTTTGAACAGTTATTTCCATCCGTTCCTGTAACTTGGTAACTTGTAGTTACGGTTGGACTAAAACTTACGTTATCTGTAATTCCTCCATCCCAAACATAACTTGTTGCTCCAATACCTTGCAATTTGGTAAATTTGCCTATACATATAGTTTGTGAGATTGCTGATATTGTTGGCAATGAATTAACGGTTACTGTTGCTGTACCTGTGTTTGAACAGTTATTTCCATCTGTTCCTGTAACTTGATAACTTGTGGTTTGTGCTGGACTAAAACTTACATTATCGCTTATTCCACCATCCCAGACATAACTTATTGCTCCAATTCCATTTAATTTTGTAAATTCACCAAAACAAATTGTTTGCGATTGTGCTGTTATAGTTGGTAATGCATTTACGGTTACCGTTGCGGTTGCAGTACTCGAACACTGAGTATTAGTATCGGTTCCTATTACTTGATATGATTTACTTACTTGTGGAATAAAACTACTATTATTGGTAATTCCTCCATCCCACACAAAATTTATTGCACCCGATCCTATTCCAACTAATTTGGTCGATTCACCCAAACAAATCGTAGGCGATTGTACTGATATTATTGGCAAAGAATTTATTACAACAAATATAGATGATTCAAGATAACAAGTAGAATCTCCAACATTTCCATCTTCTATTCTTACGGTATAAATGCCAGATCCACTTCCTTTATTTAAAGTAATATCTTTAAATGTTAAATCAGTAGAAAGTAATGCTCCTGCTTTATACCATGAATAATTATAACCGCCAAATTGAGATATACCAAGTGTATAAAGTGCATCCAATTTAATAGAGTCGTTCTCACAAAAACCAATTTGTGTTCCTTGAGTAATTGATAAAGACAACGGTTTTTCACACATTTTACACGTTTCAGTAATTAACACTGGAACTCTATCGCATAAATTATCTTTCATGAACGACTTTCTTACTTTCCAACCAAATAAATATGGTGATGAATATGGATTCATACTTGCAATAGAACTTTCGGGACCAGTAATAGTCAACATCTTTTGGCTGAAATATTTAAAATTATATGGATAAACATTTTTACTTCCTGTTGATGCCCATAGTAAATCAACATCTGTTCCCGTAAAACCAACTGAATAATTATTTCCTATAGGTATAGTTATATTTAAACCTGTAAAAGATAGCATAGCAGCTGTAGTATTTGAAACTGTCATGGTATTTGAACCAACATCAATTCCATAGGCATCATAAACATGAATCGTTAGTGAACCAGAACTTGCTAAACATCTATAGCTTACATCAAGTCCATCAAAAATAAAACTAGATAACACATTAAATTTTAATACATTTTCAAGTAGATTAGCATCTTTATATACTGCCGTTGAAAATGAAAATGGGGTAACATCATTCCTAATTACAAATGATTTATCATCACGCTCCTCTACCCATAACTTATAGGTTCTATTTGGACTTACTCCTGTTACATCTGTAATATCGGCCAAATCTATTTTCGTAGATGGACTATTTCCAACACTTGTTCCTAACAAAAGCCCTCCTACAATATCTGTATACCATTGATATTTACCAGCTCCTTTAACATTAGGAGTTATATTTGTATCCTTACAATCGAAAGTATTTTTGGGAACAGTAATTAAAGGTGCATCGGTAATTGCCACCTTAACTGTCTGATCGATTATACCTAAACAGATATCAAATAAGTGAAACGTCAATTCTACTATTTCATCGGGTTCAGGAATTGAATCTTCAATGGGAACAATTTTAATAATTCCTTTCCGCTGTCCTTTTAAAATGATTGATAATCAATACCATTTTGTGGTGTTCCAGCTAATGAATATTTAATTAATGTATCTTGTTGTACATCGTAACCAGCGTCAAACTCAATTGTAGCATCAGAGCATCCTTCTATAGCTGCTTCTAAACCAGACTTTGACGAATATTTTTGACTTACACCAATAGCATGTGACGAAAAACTTCCTCCTTTCAAACAAACTCCAGAATCATATGCTTCATCACCAGCATCAGCAATTACTAATTTTATATGATAAAGTTGACAAGGTTTAACCTTTGCTGTAGCTTTTAAAACAGTTGTAAAACCATTATATTGAATTGTTGTGCCAGAAGTATTATCAACAAAAAATGCACCATTTTTAGCTGGATAACCCTGAATAGCATTCGCATTATGTACATTATTTATAGAAACATAATCTGTTGTTCCAGGAATTAATGCTATATTATCGGCATTATTAGTAAAAGTTCCATTAATTCCAGGTCCACTCAAAAAGAATCCAAAAACATCGTTCATTTTATTTACATAATTTGGATATTCATCAGACCCAAAGACATATTCAAATTCAAGATTATCTCCCTTAGGAATAAAATCGAACTCTAAAATAGCTGGATCAAATAGTGTTTGTGGAATTAATTTACTTAAATCGTTTTCTGTATGATTATTATTAATAACTGAAATAGAATAACCAGGACTAATATTAGGTCCTACTAATGTATTGATTCCACCTGTTGATAATATCAAACCATCATTTATTCCTAAATTTGTTGTACTACCATTAGTAAAAGAACCTATTTGCATCAAATCGCCACTAAACGTAATATTTGATGCATCTACTCCTGTTCCCAATAGTACATTCTTTACAAACCACTCAACTGTTTGTGAATTATCAACTTGTATTTGTGCCCCTACATTTAATACTGAAATAATACTTATAAACAGTATAAAAAAAATCTTTTTCATAGTATCGTTTTTTGTTAATTTCTTCAAATCTGTTTTTCAGACAATTAGTCCATTAATTACCTTTAATTGAATTCAATACGGTATAAATATCTTCTTCTAATTTTGTAATTTCCCCAGAATATAACCGTTTGGGATAATTATGCATTCGAGCATAAGATAGGGTTGCATGTAAGGAATTAGCTTCTCGAAACAAATTAGCACTAGCCTTTGACTCATCTATTTCAAAAACTACTTGTTTCGTATATTTTAATTCCATTTCTGTCAATAAGGATTGTCGTAAAATCTTAATATCATTTACATACATTGCTGTTTGCCCTAACCTTCGCAGAATTAATCGAAAATCGGAAGCATCAATAGACCTATGAAAGGTAAAGTGACCAAAACAAGTCCCTTCTTTTATAGTATCAATAGTAACATCAATAACAGAATCGGTTATCGATTTAAAATTCATCAATTCGCCTTCTGAAGCTTTATAAATAAAAGCAACTACACGAACTTTCGATGTATGATAAAACAAGTATGCTGAATTTGATTGTTTTATATATAATTGGGCTTTTACATTAATGCCACAAAACAAACAAATAGATAGCAATAATATATTATATCTCATTTTCATATCTTCTAACTATTATTTTTAAACACATTTTGTTTTAACAACCTGTAGACAACTATTTTACAAGATTAGTTGCATTCATCCCTAAATTATTTAAAACCTTTAAATTATTATTGTATTTTACTATTATTCTGATACTTACAAAATACCCCCCAATAGTAACATTATATTAAGCGAGACAAATTTAATCATTTTTGTCAGTATTTACACATACATATACAATATATTACCTACTAAACAATAAAAAATTACAAATTCATTCTGAGAATCAAGAATATCAATCAATAGATTTTGTAATGTATTTATATGATGTTTAACCTTTTTTCAAATATACTTTTAATAATTTATGTAAGACCACAAGTTATGATTCAATTGAAGTGGAAAATGTATCATTATAAAAAAATCTTCTAATGACATATAATGGAATGTTTGCATTAAAACATAGAATTAGCCAATATTGATTATGCAATTATTTTAAATGTCATAATAGAAATTGTATCTTTGCTTTTCTTTAAAAAAAGTATATTATTAAATCACAATCACTATGAAAGCTAAAATAGCTGTATTATCAGGCGATGGAATTGGACCTGAGATAATAAGAGAAGCTTTAAAAGCAGTAAAAGCAATTGAAAAAAAATTTGGTCACGAATTCTCATTCGAAGAAGCATTAGTTGGTGCAATAGCAATTGATCAAGTTGGTGTTCCTTATCCTGATAGTACTCACGAACTTTGTATGAAAAGCGATGCTGTACTTTTTGGTGCTATTGGTGATCCAAAATACGACAACAATCCTAAAGCTACAGTTCGTCCAGAACAAGGCTTATTAAAAATGCGCAAATCACTTGGTCTATTTGCAAATATTCGTCCTATTAGCACATTTAAATCGTTGATACACAAATCTCCTCTAAAAACAGAATTAGTTGATGGTGCTGATTTCGTATTCTTACGTGAATTAACTGGTGGTATATATTTTGGGGAACCTCGTGGACGTAGCGAAGATGGAACAAAAGCTTTTGATACTTGTGTTTATACAAAAGAGGAAGTTCAACGTATTTGCAAATTAGCATTTGAATTTGCAGGAAAACGTCGTAAAAAATTGACGATTGTTGATAAAGCTAATATCTTAGCAACATCTCGTTTATGGAGAGAAACGGCTCAAGAAATGGAAAAAGATTATCCCGAAATTGAAGTTGAATATATGTTTGTTGATAATGTTGCAATGCAACTTATTCAATGGCCCAAACGCTTTGATGTTATTGTAACCGAAAACTTATTTGGCGACATATTAACAGATGAAGCAAGTGTAATAAATGGTTCTCTAGGATTACTACCTTCAGCATCTGTAGGTATTCACACTTCGCTTTTCGAACCAATTCACGGATCATATCCTCAAGCAGCAGGTAAAAACATTGCAAATCCATTAGCTACTATACTTTCCGCAGCTATGATGTTTGAATATGCTTTTAAACTTTTAGATGAAGCAAATTTGATTAAAGAAGCAGTTGAGAAATCAATAGAAGCAAACTTTGTTACCGAAGACTTAAATAAAGAAAATCCAAGATCAACAAGTCAAGTTGGTGATTGGATTGCAGAATATATCGCAAAAAAATAAATTTACATGTAGAGACGCGATGAATCGCGTCTCTTTTTTATTTACCTCCACACAAACGCACATGAAACCAACAATTTTAGTTACCGGAGGAACCGGTTATATAGGTTCACACACAGCTGTAGAATTATTAAATGAAGGTTATGAAGTAATTATTGTCGATAATCTGTGCAATTCAAAACAATGGATTGCAGATAGAATTGAAAAAATTACCAATAAAAAAGTATCATTACATATATTTGATTTATGTAATGAAGCCGAACTTAATGCAATGCTTTCAAAGACTAAAAACATCAAAGCAGTTATTCATTTTGCAGCATTAAAAGCAGTTGGCGAAAGTGTTGAAAAACCACTTGAATATTATAGCAATAATATTGGTTCCCTCATAAACGTACTAAAACAAATGAAGGAATTTAATATTAACAACATTGTTTTTTCATCATCATGCACTGTTCATGGTCAACCAGAAAAATTACCAGTAACTGAACTATCCCCTATATTAAAAGCAAATTCGCCTTATGGTAATACAAAACAAATTTGTGAAGAAATAATAACTGATACAGAAAAAACATTTCCTGAACTAAAATCAATTATTCTAAGATATTTTAATCCTATCGGAGCTCATCCATCAGCTTTAATCGGTGAATTACCTCAAGGTGTACCCAATAACCTATTACCATATATTACTCAAACAGCAGCTGGGAAACGAAAGGAATTAAGCGTATATGGAAATGATTATAATACAATTGATGGAACATGTATTCGCGATTATATTGATGTTGTAGATTTAGCAAAAGCACATGTAATTGCATTAAATAGATTGCTAAATAATCGAACACAAACAAATATAGAAACATTTAGTCTGGGAACAGGCAAAGGCGTAAGTGTTCTTGAGATAATTAATTCGTTTGAAAAAGCTAATAACATAAAAATCCCATATAAAATAGTAGAAAGAAGAGCTGGCGATGTTGAGCAAATATGGGCTGACATAACAAAAGCAAATCAAATCCTAGGATGGGAAGCACAAATTGATCTCATTGACACACTTCGAAATGCATGGAATTGGGAAAAAACAATTCAAGAATAACTAGAAAATAAAACAAGATTGTAATACCAAATTTGGATTCAATTATTAAAGTGATTTTTCACTTTAATATATCAGTATTTCAGTTTTATTAATTATTTTTATAAAATAATTAATAAAACGACTTTATGATTTCATCTCAGATTCCAGACAGTGCATGGATTGATATTTTACAAGGGAAAGAAAACTATGAATTTGAGTCATTAAGTCTCAAAATATTATTAGCAAAACTGAGGCTTAAATCTAAAATAAAACCAGAAGATGAAATTTATTATCTAAATGAATTAAAACTCTTGGTTCGAGTTCAAAATGGTTTACCTGGAATGCAGCGTGATATAAGTAAAATATTTACTCGCATTTCAGATGATACAAGTAAAGTTTTGTTTACAGTTGAAGAAACGATTCAATTAATACAATCAAACAAAAAGCTTATTATTGCTGGCGACGAACTTTTGCTTAAACAATTACCCAAAGGATATTGGATTGCAGGAACTATACCCTATTTCATTGGTTCTAACGGAGGGATTAAATCAAAAAATCTTTTACATGTTACTATTTTACCTGAAATTGTTGAAGAATTTACAATAGTCGAATATGACTCTGAGTCCATAAATCAAGTCTACAACGACACTCCTAAAAATGGATTTACCGTTTTAATTATTCCAGCTTCAAGTCCTATTCATTATTCTTTTGCACTTAATACATTAAACTACGACAAATTCGCTACAAGTCCAGTAATTGGATGGATTTCAGGGGTTTTACTTGAAGATATTGGAACACAAACGGCTAAAGTAGCATTAGGAAATTCATTAAAATTATCAAGTGATACTGCCGTTGCTGTTCATATTCAATTACCCAAAAGCTATTATGCCGAGATTTCTATAATTAATATATTCGAACAAGGGAATGGTGATACTATTACCTTTTCGGAAGATGGTTTTACTTTTACTAATTGCTTTATTAATGGAACAAAGGAAAACTTTGCTGAATATTTAAATAAGAACAAAATCGATACAAGATTGCCACTTGTAGCAGAATTTGATGGGCTTTCAATAAACACAAGTTTCCAGAAAATAGATAAAGAAAAAAGTATTGTTGAATTATATGCTCCAGTATTTAAGGAAACTACATACAAAATAGCTAAACCACTTAACAACTACGAAAAAGCATTAAATGAACGAATTAGGTCTATTGAAACCAATACTATTGCATTTTCATGTAACTGTATTTTAAACTATTTGTATGGAGAACTTGAAGGGAAGAAAACAGATTCAATAACTTGTCCTATTACATTTGGCGAAATTGCTTACCAATTATTAAATCAAACATTAGCATATTTAAAAATTGAAAAACATTTATAAAACATGAAATTATCGCAATTTATCTTTAGAACAATTCTAATATCTAGCTTAATATCTTGTCACAAAGACAAGAATAATTCATCAGTTTGGCATTACAATGGTTCTGGTGATGGAAATATAGATTCAACAAAGAATGCAACAATAAGTTTTGAGATAAAAAGTAATTTAAACGTTAACGGTGATGCTTTGCTTAAAGAAAATGCAAGTGTACTTCATGATCTAAACCTGAATCAAAAAGGTAGAGTTGTGGTATTAACCAAGAATATAACAGATACTGTATATGTAGATGGAAATGCAAATATTGATGATACATTACTTATTCAAAGAGGAATTGTTAGAATTAACCACGATTTAAATATAAATTCAAAAGGTGTACTAAATTGTTCAAACGATGCTCAAATTATAGTTGACGGTAGTTTAAATCAAGCTGGAACTCTTTGGGGATTAAAAAGAATAAAAGTATTAAAAGCAACGAATATTAATAATAAGCAAACGACTTACGATAATCCAATACCTTATTATAGTACAAGTTTGCATTATTAACTTAACGATTATTCAACCCAACGAAATATATCGTTTTTATTCTTTGGTCTAACGTTTTCTTGCCAATTAAAATCTTGTAATTTAGAATCTTTACTTCCTATTTTATCTGGTGGAAACATTGTTCCTTTGGGTTTTTGTCTAAAGATAACCTCATCTACTTCTTCGTTTTTGAACAATACGGTCAGATTCTCACATTCAGCTTTATTAACCCCTGTGAGGGAATTTCCATCTCGCATAAAATAAACAGTTTCGCCATTTTTCATTACGTCTAATTTCGAAAACTTTCTATTTTTAAAATAAGCAACCATTTTAGCTCCCTTTACTTGGTTAAAATTGATAGAATCATTTTCTTGAGATATAATAAATGCCATATCGTCAATATTTACGCGATCTATTTCATTATTCTTCAAGAAAATACTAACCAATTTTGCTGTAATCTGACTTTTTTCTGACCATAATATTGGACTTGTATTCATAATAATAACGGAATCTTTCGTTTTATAAACTAATGAATCGCATTTTCCCTGAATATCTTTTTTAAAGAATCTAACTTTATGATAAGCTTTAATTATTCTATTATCAGAAACGGTATCAATTCTAAAACCAATTAAAGTGTCTGAATGGAGGAATAATGTATCTCCTTCAAATTCTTTTTCCGCAACAACATTATTTTTAACAAAATAATATTCAGGTTTTTCCTTGAAGTAAGCATAATCACCTTTTACGGTTAAATGTTGAGTAGTATCATTAATTACAACTTTACTTGTTGCTCGTCCTAAGCCTTTTTTCTTGTCATAATATATACTATCGGCATTTACCTTTTTTTCTTTATTATTTACCCAAGAATCTTTTTCTAATTGAGCTATATCAGTTTTTGTATTGTACCAACCTTTTTTTGTAAAGACAGTTGTTTCTTTATTTATCATTGTAGTTGGTCCTAAAAAATAAGCAATATGATTATTGGTATTATATTTTAAAGTATCGGTACTTACATCATATTCTTTATTTTGAAGTTTAACTTTATCTTTAAAAAACAATTCTTTTTTATTTGAATAATAAATTCCGGTATTACTGGACAGTATATTTTCTTCATCGACAATTTTTCCACCATCAAAATATTTTCCAAAACTTGCATTCATATCATAATCGAAAAAACGAGTAGTTAGAATCATTTTCCTATCTCTCATTTTAACAATTTTGCCTCTTAATTGAGCCAATTTGGTATTTCCATTATAATGTAAGGAATCCCCCCAAACATCTACAGTATCGCCTTGGGTGATATGAATTGATCCATAGGCATCAAATACATTATTGGTTGAATAGAATCGAGCACTATCACAATGCATTATAATTTCATCTTGTTTAAAAATAACATGCCCATACAACAATTTCAAATCTGCACCTTTCGATTTTTCAAATGTAAGTGAATCGGAATTGACTATCTGAATTTTTTTAACGGTACTTTGAGCTATTCCTAAAAATGCATTAAAAATGAGCAAGCAAACAAAAAGAAGTTTCTTATTAAATCTAAACATCATTCAAATAGCCTTAATATAATGCTTCAATAATTTTTTCAACGGTCATTCCTTCAGCTTCAGCCTTATAATTCCTAATTATTCTATGACGAAGAATTGGTAATGCAACAGCTTTTACATCTTCAATATCAGGAGAATATTTCCCTGCTAATACAGCATGAGTTTTTGCTCCAATTATTAAATATTGCGACGCTCTGGGACCAGCTCCCCAACTAATATATTTCTTAGTTATTTCTGTTGCGTATTCACTATTTTTTCTTGTTTTAGCAACTAATTTTACAGCATATTCATAAACACTATCATTAACGGGAACTTTTTTAATCACATTTTGAAATTCAATAATCTGCTCTGCTGTTAACACTTGTTTTAATGTTTTTATCTTATTCGAAGTTGTATTTTTCACAATCGTTATTTCATCTTTAAATGATGGATAGTCAACCCAAATATTAAACATAAAACGGTCTAATTGAGCCTCGGGTAAAGGATACGTACCTTCTTGCTCGATAGGATTTTGGGTTGCAAGCACAAAAAATGGACTATCTAAAGTATAACGAACTCCTGCAATTGTTACAGCATTTTCTTGCATTGCTTCAAGTAATGCAGCTTGGGTTTTGGGTGGAGTTCTATTTATCTCATCGGCAAGTATAAAATTTGCAAAAATTGGACCTTTGATAAATTTAAATTTCTTGGTATCATCTAATATCTCAGATCCAACAATATCCGATGGCATTAAATCTGGGGTAAATTGAATTCTATTATAATGCAGTCCTAATACTTGAGATATAGTATTTACTAATAACGTTTTTGCTAAACCAGGAACACCAACTAACAAGCAATGTCCTTTACTAAAAATAGAAATTAGAACCTCTTTTACAACATCTTCTTGTCCGATAACAACTTTACAAACCTCATCATGTAATTGCTTATATGCAACTCTCAATGCATCTACAGCTTCTACTTCATTTTTAAAATTTTCCATTGTTTATTTTATCTTATTTTTCTTTAAAAAACTTCATATATTTTAGTCCGTGTGAAACATAACTTGGATCATACGTTAATGGTTCACCAGTTAATGGATATTCTTTTCCTGTATTATGAAAATGAAAAGCATCTTTATACCGTCCTGTCCGAAGTAAATATCCATAATCATCCGAAATCCACTTCATTCCCCAATAAAGAGCATCTTTACCTGTTAAATTATGCAATTTAATTCTTAATTGAATACACTTGTAGCCCATAATCTGAAAAGGCCCCCAAGAGGTTGCCATATTTCGTAAAGATTCGTCAGATGTGTGACGTAACATGCGTGTTGAAATATATTCATACTGTTTTTTCTTTCCAGCCTTTACTTGTTTCAACTTTTCATAAACATGTTCCTCAAATCGAGTTGGAACAGGAATTTTACCACCACTTTCAAGCATTATTAAAGCTTTAATATATGATTTTGGCAAATTCATTTCCACACATAAACTATCAACCTGTTTACCATAATTTAACTCAGTATTTTCTAGTGCATATTTTGACCTGTTTATTATATAATCGTTAGTATAAAAGAAAATTACATATACCGCACTGATTATAAAAAAAAATATAAGCCAAACTACCTTTTTCGATTTTTTAGGCTTTTTACTTTTGGGTAGATAAAGATTTTTTCGCGGCGACATGCGTAATTAGTCTAGTTTCTTTTGTGCATCTGCTTCAAGAATAGCACAATCTTTTCCTATTTTTACTTTCATATCATTCCACACAGCATTACACCATTTTGTATCTTCAAAACACTTGCCTAAAGGTGCTTTATCGTTGGCTAAAATCATTCCAAATGAAATTTGCCCATATCTGTTATAAAAAGCTTCGTGCACAAAATTGGTAAATTCTATTCTCACTTTGCCATCGAAAACAGTAACTTTAATAAGATAAGTCATCTTTCCTTTTGTTCGTAATGCAGCATTAGGACTTAATACAATATTTTCAAGTACTAAACTATTTTCATATTGCATAGTTTTAGTTGCTTCCAGTTTAAAATCGACATCTGTCCATCGCTCAAGTTTCACATCATCTTCTCCATTTAACCAGCTTTTAGCTCTTCGAAATAGTTTTTCCCTACTTTCACCTGGCACAGAAATTTCTTTTACTCTAGTCATAGCCATTCCTCTTTGTGCATCTGCATTTGAGGAAAATACAACGAAACAAGTAATAAAAAGTATCGATTTAACCAATTTCATCTCGTATCAATATTCGTTTTTTCTTAATCGATTTGCTAACTACAAACCTACCTTTTTTTTCTTACTTCTACAAGTTTCAAGCAAAAAAACAACAGTTAACATCAGCAAAATACTACATTATTACAACTGGAACTATAATCAATAATATTTAAAATCTAATTGTTTTGTCGATTTTTTTTTGATTAATGAATTGATCTTGGATGAAATTGCCGAATAGCATCACGCAAATATTGTTTATTAATATGAGTATATATCTCGGTTGTAATGATTGATTCATGCCCTAGCATTTCTTGTACTGCACGTAAATCAGCTCCTCCATCAACTAAATGAGTTGCAAAAGAATGTCTGAAAGTATGTGGACTTATTTTTTTATTTAGTCCAATCGCTTTTGATAATGATTTAACTATTAAAAATATCATTACTCGTGTCAATTGTTTCCCATAATGATTAAGAAAGAGAATATCAGAATATTGTTTGGGAATAGATAGTTGAACCCTATAACTAGTTACATACAAATTAATTTCTTTAATTGCCTTATTACTAATTGGGACTAATCGTTCTTTATTTCCTTTTCCTAATACTTTAACATATCCATCATTAAAGTGCAAGTTTGATATTCTGAGCCCAATTAACTCCGATACACGTAAACCACAACTATATAATGTTTCAACGATTGCCTTATTTCGTTGTCCTTCTGGTTTACTTAAATCAATTGCAGATTCAATTCTATCAATTTCTTCGATAGAAAGAACTTCGGGAAATGTACGAGGTAAGCGGGGTGTTTCAAGTAATTCTGTTGGATTTTCAATAATTAGACCATCAATCAACAAATACTTATAAAACGATTTAATACTTGAAATCATTCTAGCTTGCGACCGCTCACCAATTCCCAATTCACCTAGCCAAACAAAGTATTGAATAAAATCATCAAGACGAATATCGCTTGGGTGTACCGGTTTATTTAAAATGGAAAGGAATTCAACAAAACGATGCAAATCACGACTATAAGCTTCAATTGTATTTTCAGACTGTGATTTTTCTAGTTTTAGATAGGATTCAAAATCGGCAATTAAGCCATTCCATTCCATAACTATTGTTTTATAATCAACACAATAGCATAAGCATCTACCCCTTCTTCACGACCAACATGCCCTAATTTTTCTGTCGTAGTTGCTTTTATTGATATATCTTCTTCATCAATTCCCATAACAGTTGCAAGTGTACTTTTCATCGCAGGAATATAGTCTTTTAGCTTTGGTTTTTGCATTGCTAAAGTTGAATCAATATTTGATATTGTATATCCTTTTTCTGCTATTAAATCGACTGTTTGTTTTAATAATATTTTACTATCAATTTTTTCATACATCTTTGAAGTATCGGGAAAATGAAATCCAATATCTCTCATATTTGCAGCACCAAGAAGTGCATCACAAATTGCATGAATTAAAACATCTCCATCGGAATGAGCAACACATCCACGAGAATACTCTATTGGAATACCACCGAGAACTAAATTTTCTCCCTCAGCTAACTGATGTACATCGTATCCAAATCCTACTTTTATTTTCATTTTCGGATATTTTAAATATCAGCAAAATTTATTTTGACTGTGGAACTTGTGGTTGCGATTGTGGTCTCGTTTTATCAAAATCAAATGATAAGGCTATTCTCCATGTATTTGCAATTGGAGAATTACTTCCTGCAGTAGGTATTATATATGCAGCATCAATTCCGATAACACTCATTTTTAAACCAAGACCAACAGTATAAAATTGGCGATTACCTTTCGTTTTATTTTCATAGAAATACCCTGCTCTTAATGCAAATTGTTTCACATACCAATATTCTAAACCGGCACTCCACATAACTTCATGCCACTCCTCTTTTGAACCTCCTGGTGCATCACTAAATGAATTAACAACAGATTGTACCAAAGAAGCATCAGGATTTTCACCTCCCTGATACGCATATAATCCAGTATTCGGATCGGTATATTTATATCGAGGAGATTGAACTAGTAATTTTGAAGCTTCAATATTTACACCCAAATCATTAAACTCATCTAGTTTAAAAGTTGATCCACCACCAATTCGAAGCATTGCAGGTAAAAAATCTTTTTGTCCAGAAGTACTATAACTCATTTTACCTCCTAAATTCGAAATATTGAATCCAAAACGCAAGTCAGATTGCAAACCAGCAAGCGTTTTCCTGTTTTGATAATATCCTGAAATATCTGATGCAAAAGTTTGAGCAGCATGAGCAGATTCTCCTGGAGTTGATGATACTCCTCCAGTTAAATTTGAATAGATATAGCGTAAAGCAATACTAAAAGAGAATTTTTTAGTTAACAAACGCGAATATGCTGCATCAACAGCAAATTCTCTAGGAGACCATGTTACTCCAGTTAAATCTCCATCTTGATTTGTAAAATAAACATTTCCTAAATTAAAATATTGAAATGATGCTGCTATAGTTTGGAATTTATCAATTTTAGCATATCCAGCAGCATAAAACTGAAACACATCCTTAACGCCTAAATTATGCAACCAAGGTGTATATGAAAAACCTGCACCAAAATCTTTTTTTGCAAAGCTATATTTTGATGGATTCCAATGCATTGACCAATCATCAGGTTCAGTAGCGACACCTTGTTCCCCCATTGCTCCAGCTCGAGAATCAGGAGCAATTACAAGAAATGGAACTGCATGTTTTATTACATTATATTGCGATGCTAATTCACTTTTTGATAATTGTGAAAATACAGACATACTTGAAAATACAACAGTTGTTGTGACAAATATAGAAACTAGTTTATTCCTTACCTTCATAGTTTAATGTTTTTTGCAAATATCTGTAAAACGTTTAACACTCACAAATATTACTTTTGAACTTCATTTATTTTAATATAACAAGTTTTTCATATTTTTGAGCAATCTCGTTTTTTTCATTTTTAACTTTAACTTTATAGACATAAACACCTCTGCCTATTGGATCACCAAAGTCATCTTTTCCATCCCAAGTTATTGGTAAGCTCCTATTTCCTTCTGAATAAAAATCAGAAGAAATCGTTTTAACTAATTTACCTGAAATTGTATATATCTGAATTAAAACATCCAACTGTTGATTCGATTGATTATGTTCAAAAAAGAAACTTGTTGATGTTGTAAATGGATTTGGATAATTTAAAACATGTTGTAACGCCAATGATGCAGAACTTTCCACATAAAACTCAAGATTTTTTTGCGTAACTTCATTATTAATATTCCAAACTTTAACATCTACAGTATGCTTACCTTCGGAAATTGTTGATACAGGATATTTAAAAAACCCTTTTTGGAATGAATTTTTGTCGGTTTCATAAAACTGATTTAAAATTATTTGTTCCGATTTACTTCCATCAAAAACAGCAGTAGCATCATGTCCAACAGCAGTTCCAGAAACATTTATACCGTATGAATCTTTTGCTCTAATAAGTAATGTTGGTGACGCATTGGTTATTCCTCCATAAACAAAATTAGTATCATTCATAAACAAATTAAGCTCTGGTCCTCCATTTTTTCCAAAGGTATTGTTTGATGAACCACCAATAATAAATTGATTAAAACTACCAGCACCATCAATCGTACCATTATCAACATAATACGAAATACGTCCATTTCCATAGAAGTAAAATATATCTTTGGGAACTATAAATGTAAATGCAAAATTACCATTTTGAATAGTTGCCTGTCCTTTAAATAAAATATTATTTTGAGCTTTAAAGGTTATAGGACTATTTCCGTCATTTGATAATGTTGTTATATTTTGAGGTTTATCGAATACGACTGCATGTATTGTTCCATTGTAAGTCGATTGTTTAATTCCATTAAAATTATCAATATGGCCTGAGATAGTAACATTTGATGATGCTTTTAATGTATCTATATTAATTTCTGTTGAATAACCATTAACATTATCGGTTTTCACATTAAACACAGGTAGTGCAATACGAACTGCGGGATCACCCAACATAACAAAATTATGCTTATTATAATTATCTGTAACTGCATCATTTTTTGCTTGTCGTAATATATGACCCATAAATTGTGGTTTATTTTCAGATGTTAGACTAAACATGTAATTATAAACATTAGAATTTAGTTCCATATTTTGGTCTGAATATACCTTTCTTGTTGTTGTAAAAAGTGCTATTCCACCACCATGATTCGACAATAAAATATTTTCACCTAATGAAATTCTCGTTTCATCATCAAATCGTCCAACTTCGCATGCTGCAGTTATAAACAAAGGTAATGCATCTGGATTTTGCCATTTATCTACTTCGCTTTTATCAACAACAATTTCACTAGCCAATCGTAATGGATTTCCATGACCAGTATAATTAAAGATTAAACAGCCATTTTTGATTTTTGATTCTATAGTTTTATTTACAGTTGGATATCTTTGACCGCCAGCAATCGAAACTTGTGGATATGCATCT
>Ga0302286_10001507_pt1 | contig 17257 bp, 14 predicted proteins | sample III_Fen_E2_3_FD_198765 | JGI IMG/M metagenome (GOLD analysis project Ga0302286, IMG submission 198765) | Peat permafrost microbial communities from Stordalen Mire near Abisko, Sweden - III_Fen_E2_3 | ecosystem: Environmental > Terrestrial > Soil > Wetlands > Permafrost | place: Sweden: Abisko...
TGCACTTATAAGTAGTCCGGCGCAGATAAACAATGGAATTTGGCACGTGATAGTGGGTAATTTTGAAACGCCGAAAAGCGCACGGAAATATATTGACCTGATAGCCAAAACGGATAAAACACCACTTACGGCTTACGGCACAAACAATGTGTATCGCATTGTGGCGGGTTCATTTGTTACAAAAGCAGAAGCAGTTGAAAAGCAGAAAGAACTACAACAACACCCTGACTTCAAAACAGCATGGTTGCTCAATAATCCGAAATTACAATCATATCCTTTAGCTTCGGAAACAACTACAAATGAGCCAATAGGCAAAGTTACTGCGGAAGTAAATGGTAGCGACTGGCACCTTGTGGTAGCCAATTTCAAGACCACCACTTGTGCACAAAAATTTATTGATGAAGTGGGGAAAAAGGATAAAACACCGCTCTCGGTTTATGGCACGAACAATATGTATCGGGTAGTTGTCGGCTCGTTTACCTCCAAAGAAGCCGCCATCGAAAAGAAGAAACAGATTCAACAACACAACTCCTTCAAAGATGCATGGGTGCTTTATAAACCGGCATCAAAAAAGTCATAAGACAAAGGAAAAAGGTATATAGGTTACCTGCTGCGTGTCTCCATTCAATTTTACAAATCTACCACGGTGATGCCTGTACCGCCAAGCTGTATGTGCTCATCGGCAAAGTGGCGCACACCGTGAATAGTAGCAAGATACTGGCGGATTAATTGACGGAGTATGCCGGTGCCGGTACCATGCAAAATACGCACCCGCTCGGCTCCCACCATTAACGAATCGTCAATAAAATATTGCACTGCCTGCAACGCCTCATCGCCTCGCATACCCCGCACATCAATTTCTTGTTTGAAGTGTAACTTGCGCTGATGCAGTACATCGCCCGTAAGGTTTTTACTGCCACCCAGCGACTGCTTGCTTAACTCCTTCTCCTGATTGCGACTCAGCCTTTCCAAACGGTTTTCTTTGACGGTCGACTTAAGATTGCCAAAGGCTACCGTCACGTTTTGGCCGTCGGTTTCCATCACCACACCTATCGAGTCGTGGTCTTTCAACTTCACCTTATCGCCTGCCTTGATAGGCTCTTGTTTGGGCTTCTCTACCGGCTTGGTAACTTTAGGTTGTCGTGATTTATGCTGCTCCGATTGTTTTTTAGATTCTTGCGGTGGCTTCTCGTCTAATTTATTGCGAAACGCTTCAAACTCCTGTCGTACTCCCCGTGTCACTTCGCGTTCGGCTTGTGCTTCTTTGATGCGTCGAATGGTATTTTCGATAGTGGCATTGGTATCGGCCAACAAAGCTTGTGCTTCGGCTTTTGCCTTATTGAGCAACTCTTTTCGCTGACCTTTGATTGCATCCTGATCGGCCTCGTAACGAGCCGTCAATTCATCCAACCGTTTCTCCTTTTGACGTATCTGTTGGCGTTTGTTTTCCCAGTAATGTTTATCGCGCAAAATGTCCTGCACGTATTTATCCAAATCGACATGTGCTGCTCCCATCTTTTCGGAAGCTTCGCTAATCACCTCTTCCGAAAGTCCTATTTTTCGGGCGATTTCGATGGCAAACGAGCTACCTGGAATGCCGATTTGCAACTTATAGAGCGGCTGCAGATGCTGGCGGTCAAACAGCATGGCACCATTGACTATTTCCTCCGCAGAGTCGGCAAACTGTTTGAGATTGGTATAGTGAGTGGTAATCACTCCAAATGCACCATTCAGATTGATGCGATTCAACACTGCTTCGGCAATAGCGCCACCAATAACCGGTTCGGTGCCTGTACCGAATTCATCTATCAGGAGCAAAGTGTGACCGTTGCTATAGCGTATAAAGTGCTTCATGTGAAGCAAGTGCGAACTATAAGTAGAAAGGTCGTCTTCGATGGATTGTTCGTCGCCAATATCAATAAAGAGATTATCAAACATACCGAAACGGCTCACCTCGCTTACCGGCACCGGCAACCCGCACTGCACCATGTATTGCAGCAATCCCACCGTTTTGAGACAGACCGATTTACCCCCTGCGTTAGGACCCGAAATAAGCAAAATACGTTGTTTTTGGTTAAGGGTAATATCGAGCGGCACGATGCTCTTGTCCTGCTTTTTTAAGGCAATCTGAAGCAGCGGATGCACCGCCCTCTCCCACTCCACACGGCAATCATTCTCCACACGGGGTACAATGGCTCCTGTATTGAGGGCAAAAAGTGCTTTGGCACGGATAAAATCGAAAATGCCCAACACGCGATAAGCTTCTTTCAGCTCCTCTAAATCGGGACGTACAAAATCGGCAAACTCCATCAGGATGCGTATTTTCTCACGACGCTCCTCTGCCTCCAATTCACGGATACGGTTATTGGCCTCCACCACTTCGGCAGGCTCAATAAACACCGTTTTACCGGTAGCGGACTCATCGTGCACAATACCACGCACCTTCCGTTTGAACGAAGGCGACACAGGAATCACCAAGCGACCGTCACGCATAGCAGGTGTAGCATCTTTCTCCACGTAACCTTCGGCCTGTGCCTTACGCAAAATGGAGTTAAGCGTGCGTGAAATACCGCTCTGCACCTGAAAGAGGTCGCGGCGTATCTGCGACAGCGCGGGTGAAGCATTGTCGCGCAACTGACCGTGAGGTGTGAGTAAGCCATCAAGTTGTTTGAGCACGGTGGGGAAAAGTGCAGTACTCTCGGCACAGCGGCGTAGTGCCACATATCGACCCTCCTCTCGGCGGGCAAAAAACTGCACCAAATCGCGAATGGTGGCCAGCGAACGTTGCAAGTCAAACAACTCGTTTTCTAAAGGATAAGTGCCTTCCACCCGCAGGCGAGAGAGCATTTCACGCAGGTCGAAATAGTAGCTCACCGGCCAAGAATCAGCCTCCTCGGAGAGAATGGTAATCATTTCGCCCGTCTCTGCGAGGCGTTGTATCACCTCTTCGTGGCGCGTGGCAAACTCCATCAGAGCAGTCTCTTCGCGCCCGAGCGCACTCAGGCAACGACCCTGCAAGAGGTTACGTACTGCGTCGAATCCTATTTTCTGTTCAAAATGTGCGGGATATATCATAATGCAACAATGTGCCAATTAAATCAGAGCACACAGATAACACGGATGTCGTTGACAACATAGAATCACACGGATAACTATTTTAGTGTGATATGCTGCATATCGGGTAGCCTCTGAGTGCTTTTTGGGAGTACAAAAATACATAAACAAATTGACAACACATTTGCCTTGCTGTAAATAGTGTGTAAGAATAGCATGGAGTGTACATTGTACCGATTGAGGTTTTATGATAAAAATAAATCATGGTGCTTTTCAGAAAATCAATTATCTTTACAGTGCATTTAGAATGCGAAGAAAACATCATAAGATTAATAAATCAATTCAGATATGAAAGAATTAGTGCGCTGCAAACCATGCGGATACGTAATGGAAGAAGATAAACTGGGGGATGTGTGCCCCGCGTGTGGGATGCCGAGAAAAGCTTTTGAGCCTTATCGCGAACGTGTGGCGTTGAACCGATTGTTTGTGTTAGGTCTCGATTTACACCCCATTGCTATTCATTTGTCGCAAACCTTTGTGGTAATGATTCCGGCATTGATTATCTTCACCAAACTATTTCCCAACATTCTCTTTGAAGTATTATCGAACGTATTGATATTTTCCGTATATGTGTTTCCTCTCACGTTGATAGGTGCAATTGCAACGGGAATTCTCGACGGTTTATTCCGGTTCAAATCATTGACACCGCCACTTTTGAGAACAAAAATCCTCTACAGTTCAATCATCACGGTACTGGCTATTGTACAATTCCTGTTTTCATACAAAGGAGAATATGGCATTATAAGCATCACCGTCAGTATCGGTTGTCTGGCTTGCGCTGTGCGCCTGGGCTTATTGGGCAAAAAACTGCTTGATGTGATTTTGCCCGGATCGTACCCTGTGAAAAGAGGGAAAATGCCTGTAAAAACAGAGGAATAAGCACTAAATTTTCTTGTTTCAATGCAATAGCATCCTGAAAATCTGAATGTCTTTATGGCATTAACGGATTACACATTGTTGCAATTCATCTTTATTTGGCATCATATGCAACCAAATGGATACTCCGAAATGCCTTTCGCCGTCTGGTTTTACCGCGTTGTACGTGAAAATGTGCAAATTATTATCGTATCCGCTCAATTTTATGACAAAAGTATAGGGCTGTCACCTACCTGCCAAACTCTTATATCCTACAAGGAATCTATTGCTGAAACCGCTTCCACATAGAGCTTAGCAGCCATTGGGTAGAAAAGTAATTCTATCCAAATCAGGCATCTTTACAAATAAATCACTGATTTTCTTGAATTTAACAATCAGATTAATTACACTGCATAAAATATATTGAAGAATATATGACTATCTTTGCAAAAGAGATGTAGAAATATTATAACTCAATCCTTTCCCATTTCCGGAGAAGATATCAATCATCGAATATCATTTTTCTGCAATCCTAATGGCCAAATGGGAATTTGGCGCTTATTTTTTCTTCTGAAAATGGAGCGAAAATAAGCATGCTCCTAATACATTCTCCAATTGAAACCCTCAAAATTTCATAGGTAATTACAAATTTCAGATAATGAATCGAGGGTTCATCAGTCAATTAATCAATAAATTACACTATGATGAACAATTGGTATGCAAACCTCCGGACGAACTCACTAAATGGAGTTAATAACATCGGTGCTTTTTCTCACAAAACCATTTCAGGATGAAGTTATACATCAAATACATGGTCAGCTTGCGATGCAAGATGATGGTGAAAGAGGAGCTGAAGAAACTCGGATTGCGCTATGTGGTGGTCGATCTGGGCATGGTCGAAATAATGGAAGACATCACTCAGGAACAGCACGACCAGTTGAAAATAAACCTCATGAAATCGGGTTTGGAACTGCTTGACGACAAAAGAAGCATTCTTATTGAGAAGATAAAAAACGTGATTGTTGAAATGATTCACTATTCCGACGAATTGCCGAAAGTCAACTATTCGGACTATATCAGCGAAAAACTGGGCTACGATTACACCTACCTTTCCAATATATTTTCCGAAGTGAAAGGCATTACCATACAGCAATTTATTATTATACATAAAATTGAACGCGTAAAAGAATTGTTGCTGTATGATGAGTTAAATCTTTCCGAAATTTCGTATAAACTACACTACAGCAGCGTGGCGCACTTATCGAGTCAGTTCAAAAAAATTACCGGCCTCACACCTTCTTTCTATAAACAGCTGAAGCAGAAACGCAACGAAAATCTTGAAAATATGTGATATTTGAAAGATTTCCCCACAGAAATATAACGCATTGAGGATTGACTATTACCATCTTTGCATTCGACGTTATAGTTCACTTTACAACAGACAAAAAATAAAAAATATCTCCGACAATATAAACCTGATTTGTCGGAGTGTACTCCATCGTATCTAAATATTTAAAACAGCTATCGGATGAAAAGCTATAATGACAGCAACGAGCTAGAAAAAGCCAAAGCACATATCATAGTCGAAATCATTGAATATATGCCAAATGCCGTTGTAAGTAAGACAATTATCAAAAAATCAACCGGCAATATCACGGTTTCTTCATTCGATGCAGGCGAAGAGTTGGCCGAAAAAACTTCACCCTTCGATACTTATGTGCAAATAATTGATGGAGCTGCCGAACTTACCATTGAAGATAAAATATACCGACTCAAATTGGGTGAAGGCATCATTATTCCGGCACATGCCAAGCACAATTTCAATGCCAATGAGCAATTTAAAATGCTATCAACAATTATCAAAAGCGGCTACGAAGACTAAACTCTTATTCTCCTTATCGAATAATGGATACTTAAAACTATCAAATTCCTAACTGAACACTTCAGTTCGGAATTGTCATATACCCCTGCCTCTTCTTTACGTGAATTAAATGCGTGAATAATGGAACTTATTACCAAACTTTTATAATACATTTTCGTTCTTTTCTCCTTATCTTTGCGGTGTATAATATCAATTACACACTAAATTAAAAAGATTATGTCACACACATGCGAAACAAATGCGATTTCCAACCTTATCCTGAAAAGATATGCTGGAATGAGAAAAATCGGAGTATTATTGGTAATTGCAGCCTTATTTTTGCTTTGCCCCGTTAACACAAATGCCCAGATAAGATTGAGCCTCAACTTAGGTTCTCAACCCGAATGGGGTCCTACCTCCTACGATCATGTAGAATACTATTATCTGCCCGAAGCCGGTATCTATTATTATGTGCCGGGTGCTCAATTTGTATATAGAAGCGGTACACGATGGATATTCTCCAAAAACTTACCCCCTCAATACCGCCATATCAATTTGTATAACACCTATAAAGTGGTTGTCAACGAACCCCGTCCTTACCTGCGACACAATTATTATGTGTCACATTACGGACAATATAAAAACCAGCATTCAGGACAGATGAATCTTCGCGACAACCGTAATCGCGGCAACCAAATGGGTAATAACCATCAGGATATGCAACGAAACCGAATGGACAAAAACCATCAGGATATGCAACGGAACCATATGGAAATGGGTCCCCAAAAGAACCATGACAATGGCAACAGAGACAATAATGGCAACAGAGGAAACAAAGAAAACAAGGGCAACGATAGAAAAGACAACAAGGAAAATAGAGACGATCATCGATAAGGAAGCCCGAAATCAGTAGTCCACATTATCTGTTGCCAATGAGTATACAGATACAAAACCACCTCTGAAAGTTAAGGAGCGCATTGGTTATCCCGTATTCAAGGACTTTTCACCCCAACAATCTCTCAATAGAGCAGATTAGTTGGGGTGAATTGTTTCTGCCAAGAGCTAATCTATATATTTAATTACACCGTATTAAAGATATTTCATAAGGCACAAATAAGTGAAAGATGATACTTATAGTTAGAGATGTATAAAAGTTTTGAGGTTAAATGTAACGACTTTTGTAGTGTATTTATTTAAACTTCAACAAATGCAAAAACAACATCACTACAACAGTAAAATCTTTAATTCCGGTAAAAGCCCGGACGGCCTGATGAGGGCTCTTAAAGAGTTTTTTCGCAATAAGCGAAATGGGTATTCAATGATAAAGAATGTAAGTCTGCTGGCAATGCTATTTCTTACTCTTTTCTTATGGCAATGTAAAGAAGATGACTTTAAAGGCGAAACCAAGGGAGTTTGTCCTGAAGTCACTGTTACCGATCCTGCTAATGGAGCACTAAATGTGGTAACAAACAAAAAAATTACAGCCACTTTCAATGAGAATATGGATACGTCCACAATCAATGGCACCACCTTTTTAATTAAACAAGGTACAAACCTGATAGCCGGTAAGGTCACCTATTCCGGTAATACAGCAACCTTTACGCCTGCAAATCTTCTTGCAGCAAACACTGTATATACAGGCACCATTACTACCGGAGCACACGATGCGGCAGGAAACGCACTACGTGCAAATTTTGTGTGGAGTTTTAATACGGGGGTAGTACCTACCGTCATTGCAACCGATCCTGCAAATGGAGACGCAGATGTGGTACTCAGTAAAATAATTACCGCTACTTTTAGTACGCAAATGGATCCGCTGACGATCAATTCAACTACTGTAGTGATAAAACAAGGTGCCACAATAATTCCGGGAGTAGTTACTTATTTAGGGACTATTGCTACGTTTATTCCGGCATCTTATTTGGCAGCAAACACGGTTTATACCGGCACAATTACTACCGGAGCAAAGGATATTGCAGGCAATGCACTGGCAAATAATTATACATGGAGTTTTGCCACAGGTTCAATTCCTTGGGTTATTTCTACCGACCCTATTAACGGAGCGACCGGCGTAGCTGTCAATAAGATAATTAAAGCAAACTTTAGTAAGGCCATGAATCCATTGACGCTTACCACAGCTACCTTTACCATTAAGCAAGGAGTTACAAATGTAGCAGGTGTGGTCACTTATAGTGGTACTACGGCTACCTTTACACCCACAAGCAATCTTGCATCAAACACTGTATATACAGGCACCATTACTACCGGAGCAAAAGATGTTGCAGGCAACCCATTGGCTGCCGATTATACCTGGAGCTTCACCACGGCAATTGCTCAGTATGTGGTGGGATTATCGTCAAATCCACTCTCGGGGGGTAGCACAAGCGGAGGTGGCACCTTTAATTCGGGGGCATCGGTTACAGCCTTAGCTGCTCCGGCTGCAGGTTATGCATTCACAAACTGGACAGAGGGAGCCGTCATTGCATCCGTCAATGCAAGTTACACATTCGTATTAGCCGGCAATAGAACATTGGTTGCCAACTTTACTGCGTTGCCAACGGGTCCTCCAACTGTGGATCTTGGCTGTGCTGCAGGTTTTGCAATCTTAGCAGGTTCAACGGTTACAAACACCGGAAACACAATTATTACCGGAGACCTTGGATTAAGCCCCGGAAGTGCATTGACCGGATTTCCTCCGGGAGTTTTAATCGGCACCTCATCCATTAGCAATACTACATCCGATAATGCTAAGCTCTGCCTCACATCAGCTTTTAACGATGCTGCAGGACGGTCATTAAACGTAATTGTAGTATCGGATGGTGAACTTGGAGGAAAAACCCTTGCCCCCGGACTTTACAAATCGGCTCCCGGCTCATTTGGCATCACCAACTCCGATCTTACTCTTGATGCTCAGGGAAATGTAAATGCTGTCTGGATTTTTCAAATGCCATCTTCTACGCTCACCGTAGGCAACGGACGTAAGGTGATTTTAGCAGGAGGCGCTCAGGCAAACAATATTTTCTGGCAAGTAGGAAGTTCAGCCACTATTGGCACCACGGCTGTGATGAAGGGAACTATATTGGCCGACCAATCTATTACCCTGAAAACAGGAGCCACTCTCGATGGCAGAGCTTTGACACGGATTGCAGCTGTCACATTAGATTTTAATATGGTAACCAAGCCCTAATACAATAGTCAGACAACGAGTCCCGAATAGTGGGATTCGTTGCCTGCTATCTATCAAAATAAATACAATCGTATAAAATGAGTCCCGATTTGTCGGACCGATTCCCATAAGTACCGGAACCATACGACTATAAAAAATAATAATAAACATATGAAAAATAATACTGAGTTACAACAGGGTATTTCAATGATCAGGAGATTTTATCTGCTTTCATTGATATTGATTGGTCTGGTCACCGCAGTACAGGCACAAGAAGCACAGAGACCTCAGCCTACATTTTGGCTGGGTGTCTCAGGTGCCGCCAATTTGAATTACTTTACAGGTACCACCCAAACATTAAATTCGTCGATTAAAGTACCTGCTGCTTTTCACGACGGTTTTGGAGTCGGCCTTGCCGGGTCTGTGCTGTTTGAATATCACTTCAATCCGGTAGTAGGCTTAATGCTAAACCTCGGTTACGAAAACCGTGGAGGGACTTTTAATCAGACATTATCTCCTTGCAATTGTCCAGAAACTTTGAACACACCGTTAAGTTATCTTACCGCCGAACCAAGTTTACGTATTGCTCCATTTTCATCCGGACTCTATCTGTTTGTAGGGGGTGGTTATGGATATAATATCAACAAATCGTTTACTTACACGTTTGTACAAAATCCTGAAAGTCGCTTCAACAGTGCAACCGGTGATTTTAGCAACATTCGTAAAAATGTGTTCTCAGGACAAGTCGGAGCCGGTTACGATATACCAATCTCTGCTTTTAATAGTCCTACTCAGGTAATGCTATCCCCGTTTATATCCTATCATCCTTACTTCGGACGGGATCCCCGCTCGGTAGAAAGTTGGACGATAACAACAATACGGATTGGAGTTGCGCTGAAATTTGGAAAAGCAGCAGTAGCCCCTGTCAAAGAAGTGGCTCAAGCCCCTGCTGCGGCTCCTGTGGTGGTAGCTCCTGTAGTAATTGAAGTAGGCTTTGCCGTGCAGGCTCCTTCAAAAATGCCTGCCACACGTCGGATTAACGAAACATTTCCACTTCGCAATTACATATTCTTTGAAGAAAGCTCATCGGAAATTCCATCACGTTATGTGCGGCTATCGAGCAACGAAGCAAAAAATTTCAATGAGTCACAACTCAGAGAACCGGATCCGAAAGAGTTGTCGGGCAGGTCGCAACGACAGCTTCGGGTATATTATAACGTGCTGAATATATTGGGAGATCGCATGAGATCAAACCCCAATGCCACTGTCATACTCATAGGATCTTCTGCCGGAAAAGGCTCAAAGATTGGCAAAGGATATGCCGAATCGGTGAAACTCTATTTGGTGGACGTATATGGTATCGACGCATCACGCATTAAGACCGAAGGTCGCGACGAACCGATTATTAAATCGGAACAACCGGGTGGTACATTGTTTCTCCCGATGCTCCGTGACGGCGATCGCAGAGTGGATATTGTAAGCAAATCGTATGACTTACTCACACCGCTTCACATCAAAGCAATTCAGGACGAACCGATTGATAGCCGCATCGTATTGACCACCAAACCAGGCACAAATGTAACAATGAATTCATGGAGCGTTGATGTAGCCGACGAACAAGGAACAATACAACACTTCGGCCCGTTTACAAAAGAGAAAGAAACTATTCCGGGCAATATTATTTTAGGAAGCCGAAACGAAGGTAACTATACAATCACGATGATTTGGCAAACCAAAGAGGGCAACACTATTAAAAAAGAGAGTACCCTCCGCCTCGAACGCAATGCAGCACCCAAAGTAGAGGGTTTGCGTTTCAGCGTGCTCTTTGATTTTGACAAGTCGAAAACAGTAACTACTTACGAGAAATTTTTGACAGAAAAAGTAGTGCCTCTTATTGAGGATAACGGCACGGTAATTATTCACGGTCATACCGACATTATCGGGGAAGACGACTACAATATGGTATTGTCTCAAAAACGCGCTCAAGACACCCAAAACATTCTTGAACGCGCACTTTCGAAAGCAGGCAAAAAAGGCGTTAAATATGAGGTATATGGTTTTGGCAGCGATGTAAAAACTGCTCCTTTCGAAAATCAATATCCTGAACAGCGTTTCTACAACAGAACAGTGGTAATCGACATTGTTCCTGCTCAATAATGCAGCAATAAACCGGTTCCGGGATTAGTCCCGGAGACAAAAGAAGGTCGTGCGATTAGAAATTCTAATTACCCGACCTTCTTTTTTGTTGTCTATAATTCATTTGCACTTTGTGGAAAATCTCCTGTGTATTGATTTATGTGCCCAATAATCTGCCGGATGCAACTTTCACGTCGAATAATGATGACTGATGGAGCTACGCTGCGTGTTGATACCACTACAATGCGTGTTGGAGAAACTCCGACTCACCTCCGAGAAGTTCCAACACGTGTTGTTACTCCTTCAACACGCATTGGAGTTTCTTCAACAGATGCTGTAGCTCCTCCAACAAATGTGGAAGCTTCTCCGATATGCGTCATTACTTCTCCAACACGTGTCGGAGTTTTAAAAACACGTGTTGAAGCTTTAAAAACACGAAGCGTAGGAGTATCTACACAAAGCATTTCAGTTTCAGAAAGTGTTAATTACTTATGCAATCAAAATGCGTGAATGTTGTAACTTATTACCAAAGAAAGATAACACTCTTGCCTCATAAGTTGCCCATCTTTACAGTCTAATAATCAATACATTTTCACACCTAATTACACTCTTATGAATAATTTACTTTATGTAATAGCCGTAATCCTTATTATTGTTTGGGCTACAGGTTTTTTCGCATTCCATGTAGGCTATGTAATACATATATTACTTGTTATAGCCATCATTGCCATTTTATTGCGCCTTATTCAGGGCAAAAGTTTGTAATCTGTACACAGTCACAAAATGGAGAAAAACAACACACATCCGTCCAAACCCGATTCCAACGGCAAAGAGAATAACGGTTTTCCCGGTTATTCTGTCTATCTTCCTGAAGAGGATATTTTCAACAACGCTGAGGAAGAAACACTCAACTCCGAAGGTTTGGACGAAAACAAAACTTCGGGTGAGAAGCCCGGGAAATGGAACGAAAAAGATTTTAACGAAGATGCTTCGGGCACCGATCTTGATGTGCCCGGCTCCGAACTCGACGATGACCAGGAAAAGATTGGCAGCGAAGACGAAGAGAACAACTACTACAGCATTGGCGGCGATGATCATGAAAACCTTGATGAAGACAAGGGCGATTGATTTTTCGTTGAATCACTTTGACTGTCAGAAAAAATCTGACATAATAATCACACTTAAACATACAACTGTAAAATGGAAACAAACATCGGAATCTCAGACAATGATCGCCAAGACATTGCCACTGAATTATTTAAAATGCTGGCAGATGAGTTCGTACTATACACCAAAACACTCAATGCATACTGGAACGCCGAAGGAGCGGATTTTTACAACAAACACCAGTTTTTTCAAAACCAATATATGCAATCGTATAAGTTTATCGACTCGGTAGCCACACGCATTCGCTCTTTGGGACATTACGTGCCGGCCACATTGGCTTCGCTTCTAAACCTGACACAACTCACCGAAATAACCCGCGAAAAGAACGATAGTCATGGCTTTATCAAAGAGCTGCTGAGCGACCACGAGAGCATCATCATACAATTACGAGAAGACATTCATCGTATTACCAATGATTTTCAGGATGAGGCCACAAGCAGTTTGCTTGCCAGTCTACTGAGAGAGCATGAAGAGATGGCCTGGTTTTTACGCGCACACTTGTAATTTCACGGATGGAATGGAGTTCCATACCACCTTAAAAAACAAATTATTAAAGCATGAAAAAAATACTTGCAAAACTAATAATGTGTACCTGCATGATAGCGATTGCCGCATCACTGCCCATTCAAAAAGCAAACGCACAACAGGAAGGAACCGTTACTTTTCAAATGTTCTACGACGAATTATCGCCATACGGACAGTGGATAGACGATGCAACATTGGGCTATGTATGGGCTCCAACGGTAGGTAACGACTTTCGTCCCTACTATTCTGATGGACATTGGGTAATGACCGACGGCGGAAACATGTGGGTCTCCGATTACTCGTGGGGATGGGCACCATTTCACTATGGCCGCTGGACATTCGATAGTAATTACGGTTGGATATGGATTCCCGACACTGTATGGGCTCCCGCATGGGTCACATGGCGTTCTGACTCCAACTATTACGGATGGGCACCCATGGGACCGGGTGTCACTGTAGAGATGTCGTTGAGTGGATATAATACTCCCGACGATTGGTGGGTATTTATTGCCCCCACGTATCTTTATCATCCTCAATGGCGCAATTTCTACAATGGACACAGCGGTAATACGGCAATTGTACGCCAAACATCTATTCTCCGAAATAGCTTTACGGATACAAGAAACAATCGCACTTACAATAGCGGGCCGCGCGCCGATCAGGTAAAGCAATTCACACATACCGATATACCCGTGTATAAAGTATACAACGAAGCCAAACCCGGAAAAGCTGCAATACAAAACAATCAGATTAATGTGTATCGCCCCTCTGTGGGCAATAAAACAGCAGAAATACCAACCAAAGTCACCAAAGCCGTACGCCCTATCAATGGAACGGTAACAACCGAAAGTGCACGTAAACAAGCAAATAACGAGAATAATGTGCAGCCCGTCGAAAAGCACAATGAAACACCGTTGTTGAAAATGACTCCGATAGAAAATAGAAACAAGATAGAAACAGCCACGCCAAACAATAGCCATACAACTGCTATACCTGCGCAACAAAGCGTTACACCGGTCAAACCTGTGGAAAACAGGGAGTCGCAACTTCAGAAAAGCAACTCACATTTAGACCAGCAGATAAAGCAAATGGAGCAAAAGGATAGAGTTAAATCGCCTGAAACAAATGCTGCACCTACATCTCAATCAAACAGTAATGTGAACCCACAGCAAAACAGACAACTAAATGTACAGCAACCTGTTAGAACGCAGAATACGAACGGGCAGAAGAGAAACATATCAAATGTGAAACAACGCAATACGCCGCCCACACAAAAAACAGAAACCAAAGCACCCGAGAAAGCTGCTGAACACCCGTAACCACAGATCTGACGAAACAATTGCTTGTTTTAGATTCTGATGGACAGATTTTATATTATTTATCTGTTGGTTGTCATATTGTTATTTTCAAATCAACAAATGTAATAAATTACCTCTAATCTTCCTCACAAGGCATCAAGGGGAGAATAGAGGTTCTATTATTCTCAGACTCTATATGTGGTAAAAGATGAGATAATTGATGACTTCCAATTAAAGAGCAACTAACCAATACTTCTTTGTTTTTTTTTAAGTGAAGTATCACATAGTAATCTCCAAGGGCAAAAAAGGACTCCATATATTCCAGAGACTCAATATCATCGATACTGATGAGATTATTTAGCGTTATGTCGAAAGTAAAATATATGATCTTCTTTTCCGTGAATACCAACTACCGCATATCACTGATACAGTCTATTTAAGCTTCAATTGCAGCTATTTTTTTATTATCCGCCATATCAGTCAAAAATAACAATACTGACCCTGCTTCTGCCCCTAAATCCCCTAAAGGGAACTTTGGACAATGATAATAATAAGATTCTGATAGAATAACTAAAGTCCTCTTTAAGAGATTCCAGTAAAATGCGTGAATGTTATAACTTATTCCCAAAATTGAATAACATTCAGCACCACCGTTGTGCCGATCTTTGAATAGCGTATGCACTCTGTACACTGCACACAGTGAAGTTGGGTAAAAATCACACATTCAGTGTTTTAATCGCATACGGCTATATTACACCAAAACCGTCTATACACCTCTTTGGGGTATATTATACTAAATATAAAATTATGATTGAGGTAAAAAGAGAAGGCATCATATTGTCAAAAACCGAGTTGGAATTTGAGAATCAAGCCGTGCTGAATCCCGCGGTAATACGCGAAGGCGACAGTGTACACATGTTCTATAGAGCCGTACGCGAAGGCAACCATTCAAGTGTCGGATATTGTAGGCTTGATGGACCGCTCACACTTGCCGAACGCTGGGGAAAGCCATTTATGGTACCCGAATATGACTACGAGACACAAGGTGTGGAAGATGCGCGTATCGTGAAAATTGACGACACCTACTATATGACCTACACCGGCTACGATGGAATAAATGCCCGCGGAGCTCTGGCTACGGCAAAAGATTTGATGCACTTCAAAAAACAGGGCATTATTGTTCCACCTATCTCTTACGCACATTTTGTCTATCTGGTCGAATCGGCAGGTAAGGTAAACGAAAACTATTATCAAAATCACAACTTTTACTATCAGGAGACCGATCCCGAAGAAAAAATTCTGTTGTGGGACAAAAACGTGGTGTTCTTTCCCCGACGAATAAATGGCAATCTGGTATTTCTGCACCGCATCCGACCCGGCATTCAGTTAGTGTCGGTAAAAAGCATGAAAGACCTTACACCCGAATTTTGGGAAGAGTACTTTCATAATTTTCAGGATCATATTGTGATGGATCCTATTTACAAACACGAGTCCGACTATATCGGCAGCGGTTGTCCGCCTATTGAAACCGAATATGGTTGGCTATTGATCTACCATGGGGTTGAAGACACCAATGAAGGTCTTGTCTATTCGGCTTGCGCAGCAGTATTACTCGATTTGGATGATCCGCGAAAAGAAATTTCGCGTTTGACATATCCGCTGTTTTCGCCTGAATTAGATTGGGAAAAAGAAGGTGATGTAAACAATGTGGTCTTCCCCACCGGAACGGCTTTATTTGGTGACACATTGTTTATTTACTATGGAGCCGCCGATTCACATATTGCATGTGCATCCGTAAGTTTATCCGAATTATTAACTGAATTGCTCACAAACACCAAGAAAGATGAAAAATAATACGACCCCCGAAATTGCACTTTTAGAAAGTGCATTTATACCTACAGCATTGCTGTCGCAAGCAAGAATTACTGCGAAGAAAGTGTTGCCTCGAAAAATAGCAGTAGAAGCAAGCCTACCCGAAATATTATTCGTCACCTCCTATCCACCACGCGAATGCGGCATTGCCACCTACTCGCAAGATTTGATAAAGGCGCTTAATAAAAAATTCGGCACCTCATTTGCAATTAAAGTATGTGCCTTAGAGTCGGGTTATGCCACCTACAACTATACCGACGAGGTAAACTACATTCTTGACACTGCAAGCACTCAGGAGTATGCAAAATTAGCCCGTTACATCAATCAAAACAACCGCATTCAAATAGCATTAATACAGCATGAATTCGGATTTTTTGAAACACAGGGAGAAGCTTTTCAGCAATTGCTTCAAGAGATCACAAAACCGGTGGTGCTTGTTTTTCACACCGTGATTCCTCATCCGAAAGAAGCACTGAAAGCCAAAGTTCAGCACATTGCAGCTGTTTGCGACTCATTAGTGGTGATGACCAATACTTCTGCTCAGATATTGATAAAAGATTACGATGTGCCTAAGAACAAGATTAATGTCATTGCACATGGCACCCATTTGGTACCGCATTTAAGCAAAGACACTCTAAAAGAGAAATATGCACTGACAGGCCGAAAAGTACTTACTACATTTGGTTTACTCAGTGCCGGAAAGAACATCGAAACCACACTCAAAGCACTGCCTGCCATTGTAAAAACCACACCCGAAGTGATGTTTTTAATAATAGGTAAAACACACCCTGAAGTAGTGAAAACCGATGGCGAAAGCTACCGCAACATGCTCGAAGAGTTGGTCGTATCACTCAAAATTCAGGATAATGTACGGTTTATCAATCATTTTCTGGCATTACCCGATTTGCTCGAATATTTGCAACTGACCGATATTTATATTTTTACCACTAACGACCCCAATCAGGCTGTGAGTGGTACATTTGTCTATGCAATGAGTTGCGCATGTCCTATAATCTCCACTCCTATTCCTCATGCCAAAGAAGTACTTACTGCCGACACCGGTATCATCTTTGACTTTCAAAATTCTCAACAATTGGCCGCCGATGTCAATCTTTTACTCAATGACGAACCTCTGCGTAATAGCATAAGTTCAAATACCTTACAGAAAATAGTATCCACAGCCTGGGAGAATTCGGCAGTGGCTCACGCCATGTTGTTTGAAAAAGCAACGGGCAAGAAAATTGAAATGCACTACAGCCTGCC
>Ga0302286_10001509_pt1 | contig 17207 bp, 14 predicted proteins | sample III_Fen_E2_3_FD_198765 | JGI IMG/M metagenome (GOLD analysis project Ga0302286, IMG submission 198765) | Peat permafrost microbial communities from Stordalen Mire near Abisko, Sweden - III_Fen_E2_3 | ecosystem: Environmental > Terrestrial > Soil > Wetlands > Permafrost | place: Sweden: Abisko...
AAGTTCGTTTCCGCCTGTACTTTCTCCATCTCCGACGCAACTCCAGCCTGCGCTAATCCGATGATCCGCCGGCTGTCGCTTTCGACGCGCGTGAGCGTGGCCTCGGCCTGCGCCAGTTGCGCCCGCGCCGATTGCAGCCGCGCTTGCGCATTGGCCACATCGCTCGAGGTCGATCCCTTGGTGGACTGCTGCGTGTACTGGGTTTCGGTGACTCTGGAGCGGAGGCTGGCAATGGTTGCCGCCGCCGCCCGCTCCTGCGCCTCAAGTTCCGAGGGGTCGAGGAGCGCGATCAGGTCGCCTTGCTTCACCGCCGCTCCTTCTTCCACCAGCAACCGGGCAATCCGTCCCCCGACCTGCGGGCTCACTACGACCTGGTTGGAGTCGACGGTTCCGACCAGGACCAGATCCTTGCCCGCGGGGGTGGAGAAGAAATAGTAGAGCGACGCAATCACCAGGATGATTCCCAGGATAATCAGAAATTTGTTACGCGCACTCATCGGCGACCTCCTTGCTTGGGGCGGGGCAGCGTGAACAACGCGGCCGAAATAAAGTCCAGAACGAACGCCCGCCGTTCCGCGATGTGCTTGGGCGCAAGCGGATCGGCCTGGATCAGTGTTTTGATGACGGGGGCCGCGCTGAAGTAGAAAATAATGATCGCGACCATGGAGGGAATGAAATGCATCGGGTTGATGGGCCGGAACTCCCCGATGGCGATCCCCTCACGCAGAACCTCCGCCAGTTTCTGGTAGATGGGGCGGAAATGTTCGCGGGCGACACGCTGCATCTGGCCGGTGCGGTGGCTTCCGGTACGCACCCATTCGCCCTGCACCACGCGCGGGAAATGCGGATTGGCCGCGACGTAATCGAAATAGGCTGAAATGTAGTCCAGAACTTTTTGGCGCGGCGGCAGGTCGCCCTCCAGCGCGGGCACGACTTCGGCGCGCAGGCCGGTGAAGACCTGATCGAGCACCGCTTGATAGATGGCTTCCTTGTCTTTGAAGTAGTAGTAGAGCAGGGCCTTGTTAACATGAGCGGCGCGGGCGATGGCGTCGGTGCGAGCCCCGGCAATGCCATTTTCCGCGAATTCGTTGATCGCCGCCTTCAGGATGGCCGCGCGGCTCTCTTCGGGTTTGCCGCGGGTCCCGTAGCGGGACCGGGTTGGAATCGAAACAGGCATAGCTAATTAACCAGTTAGTTAGATTATGACACGGGGCGAAACGTTGCGCAAGAGTTTCGGAGAGACGGCATGGGGGCCGCCATCGTATCCACGCTGGAAGATGGCGGCGCGGGAAGTTCGCGGGCAAGAGCCCCCGCGCTACATCCCGCCGGCGATCGACGGAACCAGCAGAACCTCATCGCCGTCCTGAAACGCGTAGGAGTTGCCGCCCAGGAAACGGATGTCTTCCTCGTTGACGTAGATATTCAGAAAGCGCCGGGTCTGGCCCGCTTCGTCACGCAGATGCGGCTTCAAGTCCGGAAACTGCTGGTCGAGCAGCGAGAACAGTTCCGTGAGGTTGGAGGCGGCGCACGTAATGTTCGGTGTGCCAGCGGTGAGCCGGCGCAGCGCGGTCGGAATCTGGACGGTGATGCTCACTTATGCCTCCACAGGTATTACGGGGGGTTCGCCGGCAACCGGTAGAACTGGTTTCCTGGCGGCAAAGGATGGCACGCCGGCCCCATCCAGCTTGCTTTGCAGGAATACCTCGAAGTCCCGCAGTCGGGGTGCGATCGGAATCTCACTTTCATATTTGCCGGCGAAGACATCGGTCGTCTTCAGGCCGTTGCCGGTGATACAGAGCACGGTGGTCTCGTCGGGAAGAATGCGGTCCTGACGGATCAGCTTGCGCGCGGTGCCGACAGTCACGCCTCCCGCAGTCTCGGTGAAAACGCCTTCGCTCTGGGCGAGCAGTTGGATGGACGCGACAACATCCGCGTCTGACACGTCCTCTGACCAGCCGCCGCTTTTGGTGATCGCCTTGATCGCGTAGTGCCCGTCGGCGGGATTGCCAATCGCCAGCGACCGGGCGATCGTTGCCGGGCGCTGCGGTTCGATTTCCGTGTTGCACTGTTTGATCGCCGTCGAGATCGGCGAACAGCCTGTGGCCTGTGCGCCGAAGAACTTTACCGGTTTGGGGTCGACCAGCCCGAGTTGGATCAGTTCATCGAACGCCTTCTTGATCTTTGTGATCAGTGATCCGCCGGCCATCGGCACCACGACGTTATCCGGCAGCCGCCAGCCGAGTTGCTCGGCGATTTCAAAGCCCACGGTTTTCGAACCTTCGGCGTAGTACGGGCGCAGGTTTACGTTCACGAATCCCCAGTGCTGCTCGTCGGCGATCTGCGAGCACAACCGGTTCACCTGGTCGTAGTTACCGTTGATCGGGACTAGCTGTGCCCCAAAAACCTGCGTGCCCAGAATTTTCGCGGGCTCCAGATCGGCAGGGATGAAGATCCATGCCTTGAAGCCTTCGCGGGCCGCCTGGGCCGCAACGGAGTTGGCGAGGTTGCCGGTCGAGGAGCAAGCGACCGTATCGAATCCAAAACTCCGCGCATTCGCCAGCGCCACGGCAACTACCCGGTCTTTGAAGCTCAGTGTGGGCAGGCAGACCGCGTCGTTCTTGATGTAGAGGTTGCGCGATCCAATCTGCTCGCCGAGGCGAGGCGCTCTCACCAGCGGCGTATATCCGACCGGAAGCGATGGCTCAAATCCGGGCGGCAGCGGCAGCAACTCTCGGTAGCGCCAGATGTTGGGAGCGCGCGAAGCGAACAGCTCGCGCGACACGCGCGGCCGGATCGAATCGTAGTCGTAGGAAATTTCCAGCGGCGAGAAGCAGTCTTCGCAGATGCTGCGCGGCTGGTTACCCCAGGTCTTGCCGCATTCGCGGCAGCGGAGCTGGTAGGTGCTCGTCGTCATTTCGCAACTTCCTTCTGCGACTGCGGGACGAGCCGGGAAAAAATATCCCAGTTACCACAAAACCCCTTTTCCGCGTAGGAAAAGAGGCTCGGGAAATGCGAACAGCTTTCGCTAATCCCGAATCTCATGGTCCCCGTTGCCGGGCGAGAGTTGGCACCTGACGATCGGGATAGATGATCCCGATTCGGTTGCCGTGGCGTCGATGGGCTCGTCCCTCAGCCACTCTGCATGAAATTCGATTCGCTCAATAAAGAGCAAACTTGGAGGTAGATACTATAACCGACCGATCGGTCTGTCAAGCGAGGAATGAGGTTTCTTACCGGCTGTATTGATTCAGCTTCTTGTCTTCGTGCCGCTCCAGGCCTAACTGAATCAGCCGATCGATCAGTTCTGGATATGACACTCCCGACGCCGCCCACAGCTTCGGGTACATGCTGATCGCGGTGAAGCCCGGCATGGTGTTGATCTCGTTGACGTAGATCTTGCGCGATTTCGGGTCCATCAGAAAATCCACGCGGGCGAGTCCGGAGCAATCCACAGCGCGGAACGACGCAACCGCGAGCATCTGGACTCTCTTCATTTCTGCTCTCGTGATCTTGGCGGGGATCATCGACTCCGAGCCTTCGGCGAGATACTTGGCGTCGTAGTCGTAGAACTCCTTGCAGGGAACGATCTCGCCCGCAACCGACGCTTTCGGATCGTCGTTACCCAGCACAGCGCATTCGATCTCACGGGCCTTGCGCTTTTTCCCGCCGACGCCTTCTTCGATCACGATCTTGCGGTCAAACCTGGCGGCTTCTTCGATTGCCGGGCCAAGCTCCTTGCGGTCGTGCGCTTTGCTGATGCCAACCGACGAGCCCAGGTTCGCCGGCTTCACGAACACCGGATATTTCACCTTGCTCTCAACCAGCTTCTCAACTTTCCTGGGCGCGTTTCCCCACTGGCTGCGCAGCACGGTGACGTGCCTCACGATGGGCAACCCGGCATCGCGAAACAGCGACTTCATGATGTCCTTGTCCATGCCCGCTGCCGAGCCGAGCACACCTGCGCCCACATAAGCGATGTCGGCGAGCTCGAGCAGGCCCTGAATGGTGCCGTCTTCGCCAAAGGTGCCGTGCAGCACCGGGAAGATGACGTCCACGTTGATGGCGCGGTCGGCGGCGCGGCGCAGGGCCGCAGAGTCGGTTTGAAAGGGAGTCATTCCGCCGTCGCGATGGGCCGGTTCGGGTGGGACGACGACCGATTCACCCTTGGCGAGCAGGGCCGCACCCGGCGTCGCCTCAGGATCGCCTGCCCGCAGATGTCGCTCTTGCGTGGGACGGGCGGCTTCGCTCGCCTGCCCGCGAAGCAGTCTTTCCGCATGCTCGGCGGTCAGCCAATGCCCGTCTTTCGTGATCCCGACGGGAACCACTTCATACTTCTTCTTATCAATTGCGTTCAGAACAGACGCCGCCGACAGCAACGAAATCTCGTGCTCGCCGCTGCGTCCGCCAAAGAGGATGCCAACTCGGAGTTTTGCCATTCCACTTCAGTTTGGCGGGGCGACGGTTCCCCGTCAATCACAGGATTGGTACCCGAAGGGTGGTGAGTGTGGGACGGACACTCTTGTCCGTCGCCTTTGGTGTTGGGGTTGCACTTTGCTTTTGGCGTTGCAGTTGTTTTGGCATTGTCAGAAAGTCTTTCGACATCGAGCCCAACAGCGGGCTTGACAGTAGCTTCAACTTCAACCCCAGCTTCAACCCCAGCTTCAACCCCAACTCCAGCCCCAACTCCAGCCCCAACCTCAACCTCAACCCCAACGGCGGCGGACAGGACTGTCCGCCCCACACGGTCGTTGGGTTGACAAGTGTCCAAGGGGCGATTAGCCTCCTTCGTCAAGGGGAAGATAAGAATGGCGAAGTGTCTTTCCGATTCCCAGAAGGCGGAATAATGATGAGAAAAGTTCTGTTCGCGGCAGCGGTATTGGGACTTCTGGCCACCACTTGGCTCAGTTCAGCGACGGCTCAGACCGCTCCCACACTACGCAAGAAGCGGGTCGCCGTTTTTGATTTTGACTATGCAACCGTGCACTCGGGCGTGGCTGCAATGTTCGGCCAGGATGTGGACGTGGGCAAGGGCATCTCGGACCTGCTGGTCAAGTACCTGGTCAAGGACGGCAGCTACTCCGTGATCGAGCGCAAGGCCATGGACAAGATTCTTGCGGAACAGAATTTTTCCAACAGCGACCGCGCGAATCCGAATTCGGCCGCCAAACTCGGCAAACTGCTGGGGGTCGACGCCATCATCGTGGGCAGCATCACCCAGTTCGGCAACGACACGAAGAAAACCGGCCTTGGCGGAGCGGGCGGAGGTTTAGGCGGCTACGGGTTGGGAGGATTCTCCCACAAGAAATCCAAGGCAATCGTGGCTCTGGATGCGCGCATCGTCGACATCGACACCGGTGAAATTCTGGCCGTGGCCGATGGTAAGGGGGAGTCGTCGCGGGAGAGCACTTCATTGCTCGGCGGCGGAGGCAACTGGCACGGGTTCGGCGCCGGCGCGGCGGATTTTAGCAGCAGCGACTTTCAGAACACAATCATCGGCGAAGCCGTCAAACTGGCGGTGGAGCAGATGAGCACGGGCGTGATCGCCGGCAAAGAGAAGTTGGTGGCACGAACGGTGGTCGTGGAAGGGCTGGTGGCGGCCGTGGATGGCGGGCAGGTGGTTCTGAATGTCGGCGCCAAGGCCGGAGTAAAGGTCGGCGACCAACTGAGCGTGGAACGGGTGAGCAAGGAAATCAAAGACCCGGCGACCGGGAAGGTGCTGCGCCGCTTGAGCACCTCGATCGGGATCGTGAAAGTCACTGACGTGGACGACATTTCCTCAGTCTGCTCGGTGGTTTCCGGGGCGGGCTTCAAGACCGGCGACGCGGTGAAAACGAAAACCGAGTAGATTCGATTTCAGATTGGAAGGTTCGCGGCGGGGCGCGGTCTGGCTCCGCCGTTCTGTTTGAGCACATCGCCAGGTTCCAGAACCCCTGAACCACGGGGGGCACAGAGGTACACGGGGGAAACACAGAGCATTCCCTGTGGCCCTCTGTGGCTTCTGTGCTTTCAGGTTTCTACAAGATCTTCTTCCCAAACGCTGAGAGCGCCAGTTCCACCGCCAGGTCAGCGGTCTGGTTGCGCTCGTCAATCACCGGGTTTACTTCGACAATTTCGAAGCTCAGCATGCGGCCGTGGTCGGAGATGATCTCCATGGCGAGGTGGGCCTCGCGATACGTTGCACCGCCCCACACCGGCGTGCCCACGCCCGGTGCGTCTTCTGGATCGATCCAGTCCATGTCGAGCGAAACGTGATAGCCGGCGGTGCCGCGTCCGGCCATGCGCAGGGCTTCTTCCATCACGGCGCGCATGCCGCGCTCGTCGATGTCGCGCATGGTGAAAACCTCCACCCCGGCTTTGCGGATGTTTTCCTTTTCGAAGTTGTCGACGTCGCGAATGCCGACCAGCACGCAATTTTCCGGTTGCACCTTGGGGGAGAAGTCGTAGATATTGCCTAGTTCGGCGGGGCCCAGGCCCATGAGCGCGGCGAGCGGCATGCCGTGCACGTTGCCGCTGGGCGAAGAGTCGGGCGTATTGATGTCGGTGTGCGCGTCGATCCAGATCAGGCCGACCTTCTGGTTCTGGCGACGGTAGAACTCCGCCACACCTGAAACCGTGCCGACGGCGACGGAGTGATCGCCTCCGAGTACGAGGGGAACCTTGCCGGATTCAAGGGTCTTCAAAACGAGGTCGGCGCTCTTGGTGCAAGTGGTGGTAATTTCCTTCAGATATTTTGCGTTGGCAGCCCCTTCTTTTTTCTGCTCTGGAAGGGCAACTGAAATATTGCCGGCGTCTTCAACCTTGTGGCCAATGGCTTCGAGGCGCGCTTCCAGTCCGGCCACGCGGACGGCCGACGGGCCCATGTCCACGCCGCGGCGGGATTGTCCAAGGTCAAGCGGCACGCCAATTACCCGGATTTGGCGAGGAGTGATGCTGGAGAACGATGCCCTAGTCGTATGAACCATAGACCCTGATTACGGATACAGCCGATGCAGCATTCGCGGGAATGGAATTGTTTCCCGCACGTGTTCCAACCCGCAGATCCAGGCCACCGCGCGTTCAATGCCCATGCCGAAACCGCTGTGCGGGACGCTGCCGAACTTGCGCAGGTCAAGATACCACTGGAAGGCTTCTTCCGGCAGATTGTGCTCGTGAATGCGCTGCAACAGCAGGTCGTGTGAAGCCATACGCTGCGAGCCGCCGATGATTTCACCATAGCCTTCCGGGGCGAGCACGTCCACGCACAACGCCAGTTCCGGATGCTGCGGGTCGGGCTCCATGTAGAACGCCTTCACGCTCGCTGGATAACGATGGACCATCACCGGCTTGTCGTATTGCGACGAAAGATAAGTTTCGTCGGGCGAGCCCAGATCGCCGCCGTATTCAAACTTATTTTCCAACGCGCCCTGCGAATGGCCTTCCTGCAATTTCTGTACCGCCTCGTCGTAAGTGATACGCGGGAACGGCGCTTCGATCTTTTCGAGCTTCGAGACGTCGCGTCCGATGGTCTGAAGGTCGGCGCGGCGGCGATCGAGACAGCGCTTCACCAGGAAGGTCAGCAGTCCCTCGGCCAGTGCCATGATGTCGTCGAGCGTGCCGTAGGCAACCTCGGGCTCGACCATCCAGAACTCGGTGAGGTGGCGGCGGGTCTTCGATTTCTCAGCGCGGAAGGTCGGGCCGAACGAGTACACCTTGCCGAGCGCCATGGCGGTCGCTTCGATGTAAAGCTGTCCGGACTGCGTGAGATAGGCTTGCTCTTCGAAATAGTCCACGGGGAAGAGGGTGCTGGTTCCCTCGCAGGCCGCGGGGGTGATAATGGGCGGATCGGTCAGCGTGAATCCGTTGCCGTCGAAGAAGTCCCGGGCGGCGCGAATAATTTCCGCACGCACGCGCAAAATGGCCGCCTGCCGCAGCGAGCGCACCCAGAGATGGCGGTGCTCCATCAGGAACTCGGTGCCGTGCTCCTTGGGAGTAATCGGATAGGGCGTGGACTCGGACACGCGCTGTACGACCTGAACATTCGATACGTCGAGTTCGTATCCGCTAGGGGCGCGCTTGTCGGCACGTACCTTGCCTTCGACGATTACGCTCGATTCCTGTGTGAGTTCTTTGATGGCGTCAAACACTTCGGGCGGAACCGCGTTCTTCGGGACAACGCCCTGAATCACGCCGGAGCCGTCGCGAAACTGTGGGAACAGCAACTTGCCGCTCTCGCGCAGGTTGTAAAGCCAGCCGCGGATCGTAACCGCCTGGCCTTCATGTTTGCCGATTTCTGCAATGGTGCTGATAGGTGCGGACATGAGATCAAAACCTTGAACCGCAGAGGACGCTGAGAGCGCAGAGATTTTCCGAATTTACGGTCGATGAATTTCCCTGCGATCTCTGTGTACTCTGCGGTTAGCTTTCTTCCAGCTTGCGGAACGTCGCGCTCACCTCGGCGCTCGGGCTCTTCTTCTCTTCGCCGTCGATTTCGAGCAGCAGCGGCGGGGTTTGAGGCGCGGTACGCAGCAACTTCATCGTCTCTTCCCAGTTGATGGAGCCTTTGCCCGGCCACAGGTGCGAATCTTTATCGGCATTGTTGTCGTGCACGTGGGTCGAGCAGATATGCGGCTTCAGGGTTTCAAACGCCTCGGGGATGCCGCCCATCATGTGCGCATGGCCGCAGTCGAAGCAGACGCCGACGTCATCCATGTGCGATGTCCGGATGAACTCCACCAGCCGTTCCGGCGTGGAGAGTTCATTCGGAATGTTCTCAACCAGAATGCGCACGCCCAGCGGCTTGGCAAAGGCGCGCAGGTGCTCGATGGAAGTCATGGCCGCTTCGAACTTCTTCTCGTCAAATTCCTCGCCGGGATTGCCAATATGCTGCACCAGGAAACGGAATGGAATCTGCTCCGCGATCTCGAGCGCGCGTTTGATCTCATCCATGGCCTCGATGCGTCCAGCGCGATCGGTGGAGGCGACGTTGACCGGAGGTGAGCCGGTGCGTCCCCACTCGTAGTCGGAATACAGCGGCGCGTGCACCGAGTTCAGCGGGATGCCCGTGGTCCGGAACCAGTCGGCAATTTCGCGGATGTGCTGCTTGCGATTGGCGTAATCAAAATGCTGGCGGGCGGCAAAAATCTCGATCGCTTGGGCTCCGGCTTTCACGAGCTCGTCGAGCAGACCCGGATGGAGCCGTTCTTTCACATAGACGTATGTGGAGACCGCCTTCTGCATCAGTAGCCCACCGCCTTCCCGTTGTTTCTCGCGTCACTGGCGCCCAGTCGCTCGCCCGTCCCGGGGTCAACCATGATGCACTCGCCGTCTCCCCAGAAGTGCTCGACGTTCAATTTATGCCCTTTGGAACGCAGCAAAGTCATTGTATCGGGAGACAGCCGGTCTTCCACATCAATTGAGTCGGGGAGCCACTGATGATGAAACCTTGGTGCATGGACCGCGTCCTGGATGTCGAGTCCAAAATCCACGACACCCATCAGAATATTGGCCACCGTAGTAATGATGGTGGGACCGCCGGGCGAGCCTAGAACCAAGAACAGCTTCCCGTTCTTGAGCACGATGGTGGGAGTCATTGCGGAGAGCGGCCTTTTGCCCGGGCCGATGGCGTTGGCGGGCCCTTGAATCAGTCCGTAGGCGTTGGGTACGCCTTGCTTGGCGGCGAAGTCGTCCATTTCGTCGTTGAGCAGGAAGCCGAGGCCGGGGGCGGTAACACGCGATCCGAGCGTGTCGTTGAGGGTGGTAGTTACCGCGACGGCAGTACCTTCTGAGTCAACAACGGAAAAGTGCGTGGTGTTTTCAGGCTCGCGGACTACGGGGCGCAGCTGGGCCACGCGTTCCAGTTCATTGAAATTTCCGGGCCGCTTCAGTTCCTTGCTCGCGCTCGCGTGGTTGGGATCGATGGTATCGCGCCAGGCCGCTGCGTACCGCTTGTCAAGCAGCTGCGGTACCGGAATTCTTGAGAAATCCGGATCGCCCAGAAAATCGGAACGGTCATAGAAGGCCCTGCGGAATGCCTCGGCGGTCAAATGGATGGTGGCGGCGGAGCGATTACCAGACTTCGCGAGATCAAATCCTTCCAGAATGTTGAGGATCTCGACCAGCGCCACTCCGCCCGAAGAAGGAGGCGGAGCGCTGATGATCTCGTAACCACGATAGGTCCCACGAATGGGCTCGCGCTCTTTGACCTCGTACCGGGCGAGGTCGTCGGCGGTGATCAGCCCGCCGCCCTTCTGGATTGCGGCCGCCAGTTCACGGGCCATGGCGCCGTGGTAGAAGTCGTCCGGATTTTTCGCGATGCGCTCCAGCGTCCGGGCGAGTTCCGGCTGCTTCAGGACCTCTCCAGGCTGGTAATACTTGCCATCTCGCTGGAAGATGCGTTTGGATTCCGGAAATTTCGCGAGGTCCTCGTCTTTCAGATCCTGCGCGTCTTCCCAGGCCAGCGCGAAACCGTCGCGGGCGAGTTTGATCGCCGGAGAGATCACTCTATCGAGCGACAGCTTGCCGTATTTCTTTTCGGCATAGACGAGACCGGCAACCGATCCGGGCACGCCGACCGCTTTGTATCCAACCAGGCTCAAGTTCTCGACCACATTCCCTTGAGCGTCGAGATACATGTTCTCCGATGCCGCCGCGGGAGCCTTCTCGCGGAAATCAACAAAGTGAACTTCGCCATTGGCCTTGCGCAACAGAAGAAATCCGCCGCCACCCAGATTTCCTGCCTGTGGGTGGACGACGGCGAGTGCGAAGCCGGTCGCGACCGCGGCGTCCACGGCATTGCCGCCCGCCTGCATGATCTCGACCCCGGCGCGCGACGCCAACCCATGCACGCTGGCCACGATGGCGTGCGGCGCGTGAACGGGACGCAGCGGAGCGGCGGCGAGGCTCCCGATCAGCAGCCAGCAAACGATCAACAACTTGTATTGAATGCGCATTGGCCAGGGAAGGAACCTACGAGGCTAGCCCACGGGTATTGGGAGAGTCAAACAGGCAGCCCCTGAAGGGACGCTCGGGAAGGTCGCGTTTTGGCAACGCTGAAGCGATGCCCTGATACGAACGGCTCTGTCCCGCGGGTTATACTCCCGTCGGCCGAGAGACGCGGCTCGCCGCGTCTTCATTTCGAGTGCCGCTTCCTGGAGGGCGCTTTCTTTCGAGCCTTCTTCTTCGGCGCTTTCGCGGTTTTCGGCACCTTCGCGACCACTAATTCGTACGACTGCCGCAAGAGGTCTTCAAGTTCCTCATCCCCCAGGAGGCTTGCACTGGCCAAACGAACCCACTTGTATCGTCCGACGTAGGGCGCGGGAGTGATTCCCTCGATCTCCAGCAGTTCGTGGAATTTCTCCGGTGCGCATTTGAGTGTAATCGGCGCGAGTTTGCCCTGCGAGAGATCAGCGATCACAAACAGTTTGCCGCGCACTTTGAAGCAGAGGGCTTCGCCCCACTGCATGTTCTCTGTGGTGTCGGGGAGGGAAAGACACAGCCTCCGGATCCAGTCAATGTCAGGCATGCCCGGTATGATAACGCGCCTTGTGAAGCGGCAGAGACGCGGTGAACCGCGTCTCTACCGGTGAGTGTGGTCAAGCTGCCGGCGGCCCTTTGATCAGCGTTGCTTTGCTGTACGCCACACGGAAGCCCAGTCGCTCGGCGTTGCGCATCGAGGTGGTGCCGCCCAGGGTAACGATGACGGCATATTCGCATCCAGCCTCGATGGCCACTTGCATCCGCCGTTCGAGCATGGCCGTTTGCAACCCCCGCCCCCGGTACTCTTTGAGCGTGCCCGCCCCGAACAGGGCCACGATCTTGTGCTCGGGGATGATGAGCCCACCGCCGGTGGCTACGAGTTGACCGTCCATCTTCGCGACGAAAGTCAGGCTTCCGGGGAAGGCGAACAGTGGAGAGAGCATCTCGTCGAAGCCCTCCGGTTCGCCTCCGTCGGGAAAGAAACTTCGCCGGACAATGCTGCTGAACGCTAGCGCCTCCTCTGTCTTTCCCCGGCGGATGGCCAAGCCCGGGCGGGAGGGGAACTTCTCCGTTGGGTCCAACTTACGCACCAGCACATTGTTGAGTTCGGCGATGCCGTACCCTCGTTGCTTGGCAAGTTCCAGCAGGCTCGGGTCGGTCAGCGGACAGTAATCCGTTTGCGCCGCGGCCTTGCGGGAATGGTAGAAGTGTTCCAGTTGATCCATGTCGGCCGCGGTGACCGGGGTGGCAAACCCCATGCCCACGGCGCGTCCGATGGGCGAACCGAGTCCGGCAAAGATCATGTGACCGCCCGAGATCTTTTCCACGGCGGCCCCGACATTCGGCTGATTTTTCTCGCACCACTGAGCGTGATACACCTGCGGCATCTCTTCCGCAGACTCCAGGCGGCGGGCCAAAGCCCGATCCACGAATTGCATTGGGTGATCCTTTCTGTTGTTGAAGGCAGGAGAACGGCGGCGAACTCGCACACGTCGGCGCGAGCATCGCCAGAACAACAGAGGCCGAATTAGCGGACGGCGGTCATAGGCAGGGGAATAGGATACGACATTTTGGGCCGGAAATCATTTCACCGATAGGCCACAGATGGCCCTGGTGAATGGCGATGCTGCGGCACTCAGAAAAGGCCGCCCACCGGAGAAGTCCGCTCGACGAGTTCGGCGCAAATATCTTTTGCAGACTGCGACAAGCTATACTCCCTCCGGCAATCCCCGTCCGTGCTTCGACGGAACGTATGCGACTCCAAATTGATTCTCGCGTTGTGGGTGAGGTGCTGGTCGCGAAATGCAGCGGCCGCATCGTGGCCGTGGACGAGGCGCAAGCGCTGCACGAACATCTGAAAAATGCCTCCCTGGAAACCCCTGACCTGGTGCTGGACCTCGGAGCAGTGGCCTTCATTGACAGCAGCGGCCTTGGAACACTCGTGCGCCTGATGACCCATGCGCGATCCTGCGGCGGGGATCTCAAACTCTGCGTGGTCCCGGAGAATATCTTCAGGACACTGCGCATGACGAACCTGAGCGCTGTCTTCGAAACCTATGCTTCAGAGGGGGAGGCGATTGCCGCCTCAAACCGGCGCCGTCAGTCAAAAAGCGAAACCGTTCAGCCGTCTCGGACGGTCCTGTGCTTCGAGGAATCCGCCGATGTGCTGGCTTATCTGAGGGAACTGCTGCGCCACGCGGGATACCGTGTATTGACCACCAGCATGCTGCCTGACGCGCGGGTTTTACTGAAGGCGAACCGGCCCGATCTCATTATTCTTGGTCCGCGAATGGAACACGTGCGCGAAAAGAGCACCAGGGCATTGTTCGGAGAGATAGCGCCAGAGGTTCCGGTGCTCGTTTTGGAAGAGGATTTCTGCGCGCAGGATCCTGGAGAGGCCGGGGTGCGGTTGCTGGAGAAAGTTCGCGCCCTGGTGCCCGCCGGCTGACAGCTCTTGGGTCGCCTCCGCATCAACACCACGCCAATTGACATTTTGTTGGACGCGGTATAGCGTTGCGCCTGCTTTTCCAAGACCTTTCCGTAACGCGGTCCGGCCACCAAGCAGCGGTCCGCGATCCCACTCAGGAGTCTACATGCGCAAGTTCGCGACCTTTGTTACCCTGCTGTTCCTCTCCATCTCGGCCCTGGCGCAATCCTCGCCCCAGATGGTTTCTGAAGTTCACATCACCACTGCCAAGCCCGGCATGACCGCCCAGTGGGAATCCGGCCGCAAGCAGCATTCCGCCTTCCACGCCGCCCAGAAAGATACTTGGAGCATCCTGGTGTGGGAGATACTCACCGGCGAGCGCACCGGCGCCTACATGATGTCTTCCCCCGGCCACAACTGGAAGGACTTCGACGCCCGCGATGCCTTCAACAAGATCGACGCCCCCGACGTGGAAAAGAACATGGCCCCTTACACTGCCGGTTCCGCCGCCGCCTATTACGTTTTTCGGGACGACCTCAGCCAAACCAAGCCGCCGGCCACTCCCGCCAAGATGCGGACTTCCGTCAGCTACACCCTCATCCCTGAACACCTGAATGACTTCATTGACGCGGTCAAGAAGATCAATGCTGCCATTCTAAAGACCAACTACCCCGCCAAACCGTCGCGTTGGTATGTGCTCGCCAATGGCGGGCAAGCGCCCACCTTCGTTCTCATTACCGATCGTGCATCCTGGTCCGACATGGAGCCGCCGGAAAAGAAACTCGAAGATGCGCTCAAGGAAGCTTACGGCGACAGCGGCCCGCAGGTGCTCGACCAGCTCCGTCACAGCTGCCGCAGCATCGTCAGCGAAATGTCCGTCTTCCGCGCCGACCTGAGCTACATGGCGAAGTAGCTAGCCTTTGAGTAGCCGACTGGGTCCGGTGGTAGCGCAGCGCTTTAGCCCTGCGCTGCCACCTCCCAGCAGGAACTAGAAGCTGCTTCACACCTGATCTCGCGCCTCGCCCAGCACCACACTCACAATCATTTGTTTCTTGGCGCGGAAGATAGTCACTTTCACCGTGTCTCCGGCGCGGTGGTTGTTCATGATCTGGGCCAGATCTCGCTGGGTTTGGATCTTCACTCCGTCCACCGCGACGATCAGGTCGCCGCCGATCATGATCGGAATATTCCCGAGGTAGGCGCGCTCGCTGCCGCCCCGGAGGCCAGAGCGATCGGCTGCGCCGCCCTGAACGGCTTGAACGATCAGCAGGCCATAGTCCGCAGCCAAGCCCATTTCGGTGGCCAGACCGGGATCGATCGGGATGGTGCGCACGCCGAGTGCGGGACGCCGCACGCGGCCGATCGTGACCAGGTCGTTCAGCACAGCCTTTGCGGTATTGATCGGGATCGCAAACCCGATGCCGGCGCTCTGTCCGACGTTCGAAGCAATCATGGTATTGATGCCGATGACCTCGCCGTGCCAGTTCAAGAGCGGTCCGCCGGAGTTGCCGGGATTGATGGCGGCATCGGTCTGAATCGCCTCATCAATCACCATGCCGTCCGGCTCCTGCACTTGTCGGATCGAACTGACGATGCCGCGCGTCAGCGTGCCGGCAAGACCAAACGGATTGCCGATGGCATAAACCTTCTGGCCAACCTGCAAGTTGGTCGAATCGCCCAGCGTCATCGGTTCCAGGTCGGGTGCCTTGATTTGAACAATTGCCAGGTCGTGGGACCGGTCGGTACCAACAATCGTAGCTTTGTATTTCTTGCGGTTGTGCAGTGTGACTTCCACGGTGCGGGCATTCGCGATGACGTGGTAGTTGGTGAGGATGTGTCCGTCTTTGTCGATGACGAACCCGGAGCCCTGGCCTTCCTCGGGTACGAGCCCGTAGAAAAAGTCGAACGTCATGGCCCGCGAAGTGATGTTCACGACCGCCGCGATGTTCTTGCGGTAAACGCTGATGTTGTTCTGCTCTTCGGCGTCGAGCGGTTCGGGGGTGGCAGCCTCAGTGATCTCGATCTTGTTCGGCCTGCTTACCCAGTTCGCCGGATGAAGACGGCCGCTGCGATAAGTTGTGAAATAGAAAAAAGCCACCACGATAACGACAGCTACAGCAATCGGACGCAATACTCTCATTACCGGTCACTCCCAAGAAGCCTGAAAGAGAAGTCTATCGAAAAAGGCCTTTTACCGCAGAGGCCTCGGAGAACGCAGAGACAACGACAGTTAGGAAGACGACACATCACCGGGACGTCTTGCCTGGTGCTCCCCATCCCCCGCCGCCGGGGCTTTCCACCCGTACTCTTTCTCCGGAACGCAGCCGCACGCTGCACTTGCCTGCTAATTCTTCTTCCGAACCGTCCAGATGAACGACGACCGTCCGGCCGCGAGCGCCGTCGCTTCCGCCGGCGAGCCCGTAAGGCCCGCGCGCGCGCCGGTCGGCGAGGAGTGTGACCTGGGCATCGGTGAGCACCTCGATTTCGCGGACAATGCCGTCGCCTCCGGTATGAAGGCCTCGCCCACCGCTATCGGGACGAAGACTATAGCGCCGCAGTCTGACCGGGTACGCATACTCCAGTGCCTCGGCCGGCGTATTCAGCGAATTGGTCATGTGGGTATGTACGCCAGAGACGCCATCTTTGTTCGGACGGGCGCCCATCCCTCCGGCAATGGTTTCGTAATAGGCGAAGGGTTGGCCGGAGCGCGGGTCGATTCCGCCGATGGTCAGGTTGTTCATGGTTCCAGCTGCGGCGGCAGGAATGCGGTCGGGAATTGCCTTCGCCAAGGCTTTCAACAGTACGTCCACGATCCGCTGCGAGGTTTCGACGTTGCCGCCCGCGACGGCTGCCGGGGGTCTGGCGTTCACGACTGTGCCCGCCGGAGCGATTACCTTGATCGGCCGCATCAGTCCGGCCGTGGCTGGTACGTCCTCGCGCAGCAGGCAGCGGAACACATAGAAGCAGGCTGAATAGGTGATGGCCTCCACCGCATTGATAGCACCCTGCACCTGCGGAGAGCTGCCGGTAAAGTCAATCGTGACTCCGGCTTCCCGCTGCTTGCGTTTCCCCCCAAGCCTTTTGGCGACGTGGATGCTCACCGCGATCCGCACCGGCTCGGGCGAAATCCCGTCGTCATCCAGATAGTCCTCCGCCTGATAGGTGCCGGGGGGAAGGTCGCGAAGAAAGCCGCGCATCATCTCTTCGGAATACTGGAGCAGTTCGCCCGCGGCTGCATTCACGCGCGCCATCCCGTAGCGGCTGCAGATATCGCGAAGCCGCTGCGCGCCGGTCTGGCAGGCGGCGATCTGCGCGCCCAGGTCGCCTTCGCGCTCTTCCGGTGTGCGGACATTGTTCAGCAGCAGCGCCAGCACGTCGGGGACGAGCTTTCCGCCGCGCATGATCTTCACCGGCGGGATGCGGAATCCTTCCTGATAGATCTCGCTGCACGGCCCCATGGATCCGGGGAACGTTCCGCCGACATCGGCGTGATGAGCGCGCGAAGCCACGTAGAAATCCGGGGTTGTGTGGGGCGGGTACTCCTGCCCGCCACTCTTGGCCTTATCCACATACACCGGCATGACCAGAGTGATGTCCGGCAGATGTGTTCCCCCGCAGAACGGGTCGTTCAACATAACAATGTCGCCGGGTTCCATGGCACAGCGGTCAATGGCGGCCGCAACCGACATCGGCATCGAACCGAGATGTACCGGCATGTGATCGCCCATGGCGAGCACGTGGCCAGCTCCATCGAACACGGCGCAGGAGTAGTCGCGCCGCTCCTTGATGTTAGGAGAGAAGGAGGTCCGGCGCAGCGCCGCTCCCA
>Ga0302286_10001510_pt1 | contig 17197 bp, 11 predicted proteins | sample III_Fen_E2_3_FD_198765 | JGI IMG/M metagenome (GOLD analysis project Ga0302286, IMG submission 198765) | Peat permafrost microbial communities from Stordalen Mire near Abisko, Sweden - III_Fen_E2_3 | ecosystem: Environmental > Terrestrial > Soil > Wetlands > Permafrost | place: Sweden: Abisko...
ATTGTATTATTTACGTGCACTTACCGGTAAAAAAGCCCGTATCAAAGAAAGACGCGTGTAATCGCATTACTTTTAATGACATAAAAGAGAGAAATCCACAGCGGGTTTCTCTCTTTTGTTTTTAGTCTGTAAACTTGGGGTTGAATAACAAATAGCCAATATTAACCCCAAAATTCCATTTACTTGGCGCCGTACTGAAATAGTTAACATACATTCCTATCGAAGCCAGTTTAAAGTTGAAGACCAATGTACTTTCCGCCATGAACTGAGATGACTTGAATGGTGCTGACAAATAAGCAGAATTATCATTCGCTCTCATAATTGTTTGATAGGGGACAAACCAATAAGCCTCACCTCGTAAGTGAAGCTCTTTAGTGAGTTGATAAATCGGTTTTAACCCAATGGCTCCAAAACTATTAGCTGCAAATGATTCGTTATAAACAGTCTTTGTATAAGGTGTCGGCTGAAAATAAGGTGCCTGTATCAGTGAAACGGTATAATTTTGAAGCAATTTTCGGGTGGAGAACATCAATTCACCATACGTTCCGAGTGTGAATTTTGAGTTAATAGGAATGTAGTTATCATACTTAACATGAGACTGAGCCCAATAATCCGTCGTTTCGGGGATATTTAATGAAGCATCTAAACCGGAGTGGAATGTTTCTTCACCGGCAAAAACCTGAGCCCCGACAAAATACCCACAACCTGAAGTGGGATACATTCTATCGTTAAGAGTGCTACTTTCTAGCTTCAAAAAGGTACTTCCGACATTCATTATACTTTTATCCATATGTTTTGCCAAGGTTATCGACGTTTGGTTTTGGCTATACGTATCAGTTAAAATCCCATAACCCAATCCCATTTCTACTCTGCTTTTCATTTTTATTGGGAAACCTACACTGAATTTACCATAAAACTCTGATTGGCTGAAGCTTGCAGGGCGAATGTCGTTGTAAAATAATTGGTCGGATTCGTAATATCTCAATTTGTGCAACACAAAATTGAGTTTTGCATACCAGCTTTTTTGCGCCGGAATTTCGATACGTGTTCCCAAACTAATTCCGTTATAAAGTTTTCCAAACTGTGCGTCAAGATATGCTGTTTGTGCAAATTCACTGATATTTTGATACGTTAATCCAAAGTAAGCCTGATTGGAACTGGTAGCCGATATGTTTCCGCCAAACAGAAGTTTCAAATGATCCTGTATTTTTACATTGAGTTTTAAATCGAAATTTCCTGTAGCCGAGTTATAAATGGCATGAGGCAAAACTTCTAGAATTTTTTCGTCCGAAATAAGTTTGAAATAGGCATCTTTAAATTCTTTCAGCGTAAATACATCGTTCTGATAGTGAAAAACTTGTTCGATATATCTTTTTTGCAAACTATCCACACCTTCAACTATAACGCGTTGAAATTTAAGTTCTGGAAAACGACTCTTGAAAGCGGCCCTACGCGCGACAATCTGCTGAGTTGACGATACACGGTTGGCAACACGCTGTTTTATTTCATTCATGTGTTTCATGGTGGAGTCATACCCCATTTTTACCAACTCATCCACCTTCGAGAAATCAAAAAGTTTTATATTCGTGGCACGAAACCGAAGCATTATTCCCTGTCTTTTCGGGATATTGTAATCGGTTTTGCTCATAATCATGTTCTGAATCTGCATCAGGATATCACGCTCATCAGGTTTACGAGGATTATTAGCTACCACACTTCCAATTGTAAAATCGGGATGAAAATCTTTCATCATTACATCGACAGGGAAGTTGTTGAAAATGCCACCATCAAACAACAAACGACCATTTATAGTAAGCGGCTTAAACATAAATGGATAAGTCATTGAAGCTCGAATGGCATCACCCATTTCACCGTATCGGAAAACAACCGATTCTTTGTTGTAAATATCGGAGGCCACACATCGGAAAGGAACAAAAAGCTTGTCAAAATCGCCTTTACAAACGGCATTAGCCTGGGCTGTAAGCGGCAAAAATGCGTAATTCATTTGGCGAGGCGAAACTATATTAGTTGGAAGAAGTGAAGAAGTTAAACTAATTGAGTCAAGCGCATTCAGACTGAATGGGATCTCAATAAAACTAGGTTTCGGATCTACATTGCGGTAATAGTATTTGTAATTGGTTTCAATCTCGCCTGTCGTCCAACGTTTAAAATCCTTTGATTTTACAATTTGAATCATTTCGTCAGGCGAATAACCCATGGCATACATTCCTCCAACGATAGCCCCCATCGAAGTTCCGGTGATATAATCAATCGGAATTCCATTTTCTTCCAAGGCTTTGATAATCCCAATATGAGCAATGCCTTTAGCACCGCCACCACTCAACACCAAACCTATTCTTTGAGCGTTAATGGAAGAAAAGACAAAAATAAGAATTGTAATGATAATAAACCGCATTTTCATAATCGCATAACTAAAGAACGAGGTAAAAATACAACAATTTTTCAATAGAGTGTTTTTAATAGCATGTAAAAAAATGTTTCATCTAAAAAATCATCTCGCACAATTAAAAATGAGATACTTTTGTTCATTTTATTGCAATAGAAGAACTCCAGGATAAAGGCACTTTATGGAATAACACTGTCAATAAGTAATTTTAGAGAAAATATTTCAATAGGAGTTGAATAAAAATACTTAATATCTCGTATCTGTTTTAAATAAAAAAAGTATTTTTGCTGAATTAAATCTCCAATTGGATTTATGAGTAAAATAGATAAAATACGATTACTGTGTTTGATTGCCTTATTTGTAGTCACAAGTGTTTATGCTACTGACCCCTATTCAAAGGATATTGTATTAGATTATACCGGATACCTTCAACCTGGATGGACTTGCTTTCTTACTAAACAAGACTTTACAAAGCCAGCTGAGAATTTCACAAATAAAGAAACACCTCTGCCCAATGCTCAGGTGTCTATTATGAGAGACACCATTGCCTACGATCCCAATGTTGGGAACGCATTGAAAATTGTACCCCAAGGTAATAAGTATTCCATACGATTAGGTAATGACTATTCGGGTGGTTGGACTCAACATTTAAAATACAAATTAAAAGTTGATTCTATTAATTTTCTTCTGGTTGTGAAATTTGCTGTTGTTGTTCGCAATAAAGTATGGAACTACTTACCTTCTAAATCCGATTTTAATTTTATAAATCCTAATGACTGTGCTACTTGCGATGAACGAACATCTAAATTGCAATGCTCAACAGATTATAGTGCTGCAATTATTGGCGAAAAGATAAATATGAATCCTGTGCCCTGGCATAGTTACAAAACCTATGTCAAATGGTGTGACTGGACTACAGTAAGTTTTATTTTATCTAGTAACAAAAATAAGATAGTAGATTTGGATTTTTTTTCAGGAATGGGAATTCCTATAAATTCAGAATATTGTTATGTGTATTTTATTGCTGAAACTCATCCGGCCTTTGCCACCGTGAAATACTGCCCCGAGGACAAATCTGCTACTTTGTCTGCTCCTGAAGGTTTTGCTCATTACACATGGTTCAACAGTAAAGGGATGGTAATAGATTCAAGCCAAAACATAGTCGTAAATAATCCCATTGAAGGAGATTTTTATGATTGTTTGCTTAGCCCTTCGAATGGATTTGCCTGTAAGGTTCCGGTAAGAGCCGTAATACCTAAGGTTGAGAAAATTAGTGCCGATTTCACGTATCAACCTGTTGATTGTGCGCATCCTTCCAACACCGCAAGTTTCACAAGCTTACAACCTGTAGGGAACAGACGCTTAGTTTATCGTTGGGACTTTGGCGATGGTGCTACTTCTTCGGAACGAAACCCTACTCATACTTTTGCTACATCGGGGATACATCAGGTGAGTCTGACCATTCTTTCAGCTCCTATGTTGTGTCCCTATACTGTTAGTAAAGTAGTGGAAACGTTCACACCACTCAATGTCGGTATCACAGGGAATACTGTTTATTGCCCAGGATACCCAACCACTCTGAAAGGGTATGGAGCCTACAAGTATAAGTGGAGCAATGGCGAAATGGCAGATTCCATACGTGAAGGGAATGACACTGTGGTTTGGATGGTTGGGTATTCAAGTGCTGGTTGCCACTCGGATACCATAAAGTATAAACTGACGAGACTAAAAGACTGGACGTTCAGAACCTCGGATAAGTCATCCTATTGTCAGGGCGATTCGCTGGTACTTTGGGGTTCAGGAGCCTTTAAATATAAATGGAGCACGGGAGCAACTTCCAATTCAATCATTGTACGAAAACCAGGATCATATACTATTATCGGAACAAGTGAATGGGAATGCGATAAATCAAAAATATTTAACGTTGTTGAGATTCCCAAACCGAAAGCCGATTTCAATATGTCGGCGAACACAATTAATGCGCAGCACAATGAACTGACATGTTCCGTACCGTATGAAAACGGGGTACAATATCATTGGGATATGGGGGATGGGCTTACCGAATCTGGAGCATATATCCGGCATGCCTATACTGTCACAAACAGCTTACTTGGGTTTAATACAATAACTCTAAAAGCAACAAATCAAAATGGTTGCACCTTTGTAACTTCCAAAAAAATTGAAGTAACGCCTTTTGCCCCTAATGTGTTTACCCCCAATGGTGACGGAGTGAACGATGTGTTTATGTTTGGATTTGATCTTCAGATTATGGACAGAAACGGAACAATACTGTTTAACGGAATGGAGGGTTGGAACGGTATGTATGGAAATAAAAAGATGGGCAACGACACCTATTTTTACGTATTAAACTATACTGACAAAAATCATCAAATACAAACCATGAAGGGTTATATTACTTTGTCAAGATAAAATTATTTAATAAAATATTCTTTGTGTCTGTTTTATTATAAAAAATGACATCCTTTTTAGGTCGTTTATTGCTGAATTATTTTCTCACATATCTTATTTTAAACAATTTAAATCATTTAATTGAGATCACAAATAGACCGAATGATTAGACAAGTTAGAATAATGTTATTTTGTTTGATTGCAATGTATGTAGTCAATCATATTTATGCCGGTAATCCGTACGTGAAAAACATAGCACTTGAAACAGGTCAGTTTGACAGTTGTTGGTCAAGTACAATAAATGCTTATACAAGTATTACTCCTCCATTTATACGCGAACAGGAAATGACTGTTCCGAATACGCGGGTAATGATCATGAGAGATACCACTCTTTATGATGTTAATACAGGAAATGCTATAAAAGTGATTCCTCCGGGTTATAAGTATTCAATAAAACTTGGAAATGACTATCCGGGACCCTGGTCTCAACATCTGTATTATAAAATGAAGGTTGACTCCACTAATGCTTATTTAGTAGTTAAGTTTGCGGGAGTTTTCTACAATAATGATTATTATTTCAGACCGTCATTGGGACAAAATTATAGTTTCGCAGATAACAGCGATTGCCATGCCGTAAGTATTACGGAGAGGTTGTCTTCGTTATACGGTGAAGATTTTTGGAAAAGGTATAAAACTTATGTCTATTGGGTTGACTGGACCACTGTAGCTTTCAATTTTGTCCCGAGTTTAGGAAAAACGGTAACTCTGGATTTTATGACTGCAAATTACCCGTTTAAAGGTTATACATACAGTTATATTTATTTTGTTGTAGAGACCCTCCCTTTGTATGTAACCGTCAAATATTGCTCGGGCGATAAATATGCGACATTGTATGCTCCGGATGGTTTCAAAAGTTTTGAATGGCTTGACAGTAAGGGGAAAGTACTCGGCAATGACCCTATTTTAACGGTACCAAATCCTGTGGAAGGCGATGAGTACGAATGTAACCTGACCTCGGTTAAAAACGATATAAATTGGTGTGTTACGGCTGTGAAAGGAGTTATACCAAGCAACGAACCTTTAAATGCCGATTTTACTCATCAATTAATTGATTGCAATCGTTTGACTGACTCTGTTCATTTCTATAGTCAGCAACCGCTGAAGAATAATCTTAAGTTACAATACAAATGGAATTTTGGCGATGGTTCCACCTCAACTGAACGAAATCCTGTACATGTTTTTAAAAGTTCAGGTTTACATACAGTTACCTTAGAATTAATATCAAAACCATCAACGTGCTCTTACCGCGTTAGCAAAACAGTTGAAACTTTTTCGCCCAAATACATTGGGATCTCAGGCCTTCCGACATATTGTAAAGGATATACTACTACCCTCAAAGGATATGGTGCGTACAAATATAAATGGAGCAATGGTTCAACAGCCGATTCGATTGAAGTGGGTAAGGACACCACTGTCTGGATGATTGGATATTCAAGTAAGGGCTGTCAAACAGATACTATTAGATTAAAAATAACAGAGGAACCTGATTTGGTAATGACTTATGCTGGTAAAGAATCGTATTGCGAGGGTGGTTATACTGTTATTTGGGGTTCAGGTCCGTTGGCGGCAAATTATTTGTGGAATACCGGAGCAAAAACCAGTTCAATAACAGTAAGAAAACCCGGAATTTATACAGTTGTGGCATCCAATGTAAGAGGGTGTGAAAAATCCAAAACATTTAATGTGGTGGAATATCCCAAGCCAAAAGTTGATTTCACGATGTCCACGGACGTAATTGATGAGAGGCACAACGAACTTGTTTGCTCCGTAAACAACGAGACCGGAGTACAATATCAATGGGACATGGGCGATGGACAAACAGAAACTGGTTCGATAATTCATCATAACTATAAAAATCTTGCAAGTATTTTAGGTTACAACAGCGTTACCTTAAAAGCGATTAGTCCAAAAGGTTGTGTTGATACATCATCACGAAGAATTGAGATGTCACTGTTTATCCCTACAATCTTTACTCCCAATGGAGATGGAATGAATGATTTATTTATGATGGGTTATGATATCCAGATTGTAGATAGAAATGGAACTGTTTTATATAAAGGCAATGATGGATGGAACGGAACATACCGTGGTAAGTTAATGGCAAATGACACATATTTTTATACTGTTAGTTATGTCGATAAAAACCATCAGGTTCAAACCAGAAAAGGATATATTTCATTATCAAAATAAAAATATTTTTGAAAGAATTGTATAGAAACAGAAGTTTTGAATTTGCAAAACATTAACATTAAAATGTATGAAAATATTTATGTCTGAATGGTTTTAAATTAAACTTATTAAGTATTTTTGCTAAATCAAATATCCAATTGGATTTATGAGAAAAATAAATAAAATACGATTGCTGTGTTTGATTGCTTTATTTGCAGTTACATCTGCTTATGCAACTGACCCTTATTCAAAGGATATTGTATTGGATTATACCGGATATTTTCAACCGGGTTGGACTTGCTTTCTTTCAAAACAAGACACAAATAATCCATCTGAAAATTTCACAAATAAAGAAACACCACTGCCCAATCAACAGGTATTAATTATGAGAGATACCACAGCTTATGATGCTAATGTGGGAAATGCATTAAAAATTGTGCCACCGGGTCATAAATATTCGATACGGTTGGGTAACGATTATCCGGGCGGTTGGAGTCAACGATTAAAATATCGTTTGAAGGTGGACTCGTTCGATAATTTGCTCATAATAAAACTTGCCATTGTAATACGAAATAAAATATGGAATGTTAAGTTTGATCGACAGGATTTCAACTTTTCAAGTCATAATGATTGTGCACTCTGCGATGAGAGGTACGGTATAAAGCTTTGTGACGATTCGTTGAGCTTTTTGACAATAAGTGGTTTTTTAGGACCCATGCAAAAGTACAAGACTTATGTGAACTGGACTAAGTGGAGAACTATCGGATTTCTTCTAAACGAAAGTCTAGGGAAAACCATTGATCTGGATTTTATGTTTTCAAATCGCGATTTAAAAAACTCCGAATACGGATATATTTATTTTGTTGCTGAAACTCACCCTGCCTTTGCTACTGTGAAATACTGTCCCGAAGATAAATATGCCATAATCAGTGGACCTGAGGGAGTTGGGTGTAGTTGGTATGACAGTAAAGGTAAGCCCTTTGGTTCAGGTCGAACCATTAGGGTTGACAATCCTATAGAAGGCGATTTTTACGACGGTTTGGTCGAAGCATCTAATGTCGTAGTTTGTCAATTTCCTATAAGGGCGGTTATACCTAAGGTTGAGAAAATTAGTGCCAATTTCACTTACCAACCTGTTGATTGTGCACACCCGTCCAATACAACTCGTTTCAACAGTTTGCAACCCGTCGGGGACAGAAAGCTAGTCTATAAATGGGATTTCGGCGATAACTCTACCTCTTCGGAACGAAATCCAATCCACACTTTTGCCACATCGGGATTGCATCAGGTTAGTCTGACCATTCTCTCAGCTCCAATGCTGTGTCCATACACCGTTAGTAAAACAGTGGAAACATTCACACCACTACAGGTGGGCATTACAGGAAATCCTGTTTATTGCCCCGGATACCCAACCACACTGAAAGGATATGGCGCCTACAAGTATAAATGGAGCAATGGCGAAACTGCCGACTCCATACGTGAAGGAAATGACACTGTGGTTTGGATGATTGGGTATTCAAGCACGGGTTGTCACTCGGATACCATAAAGTATAAACTTACAAAGCTCAAAGATTGGGCTTTCAGAACATCGGACAAATTATCTTATTGTCAGGGTGACTCGTTGGTTTTATGGGGTTCGGGAGCTTATAAATATCATTGGAGTACCGGAGAAACAGCTAATTCAATCATTGTCAGAATCCCTGGAATCTATACTGTTGTAGGTACTAGTGAGTGGAATTGCGACAAATCAAAAACATTCAATGTGACCGAAATACCCAAACCAAAGGTTGATTTTTCATTGTCAGCAAGCGTTATTAATGCACAGCACAATGATCTGACATGTTCTGTACCGTATGAAAGTGGCACGCAATATCATTGGGATATGGGGGATGGACTGATCGAAACAGGATCAACGATTCATCACTCCTACAAAATTACAAATAGCCTGCTTGGATTTAACACAGTAACTCTTAAAGCTACAAATCAAAACGGATGTATGGATACAGCATCCAAAAAGTTTGAAATAACACCGTTTGTTCCCAATGTGTTTACCCCCAATGGAGATGGTGTAAATGATCTATTTATGTATGGTTTCGATATTCAGATTACAGACCGAAACGGAACAATTATATATAAAGGTTCCGGCGGTTGGAATGGAATGTATGGAAATAAAAAAATGGGCAATGACACCTATTTTTATACTGTTAACTATGTAGATAAAAATCATCAGGTTCAAACTAGAAAAGGATATATAACTTTGCAGAAATAATACAAAGTGAAAAAAATAATTTTATATTTGTCGTTAACTATCTATTCGGTAGTAGGTAATGTACTAATGGCGCAATCCGACATTAGTATGTCTACTCACTGGTACAATCGGGCTAATTATAATCCAGCCTCCATAGCTAAGCCTGATTATTTATATTTGTTTAGCAATGTGCGCAAACAATGGGTTGGAGTGAGTGGTTCCCCAACAGTATTCAATATTCAAGCCTCAGAGTATTTTTACAAAATGCGCTCAGCATTTGGGATTTCGCTAATAAGCGACAATATAGGGGCAACGAAAGCCATCAATCCGATGTTAACCTATGCATATCGAATATCAGGAAATAGTGATTGGTCAATCTCGATGGGATTATCCTTAGGCATCTTTTCTCGATATATTGATAATTCACTTTTAGAAGCTGATAATGTCAATGACCCATATATTTATTCATCGCTTGATCCAATTATTTTTCCTGACGCAAATCTGGGAGCTGAGTTTCAGAATGCACATTTTATTGTGGGGGTTTCAACAACTCATTTATTACCAACGACAAAGGAATACTTTTCTATCTCAAACTCCAATCATCGCTATGGTTATGTGATATATAAAAATTCAGATTCTGAGCTTTTTAATTATAATGTGGGTTTACAGGTCGTTAATCATTCTGCATTGACAGTAATTGAAGGTAATGCATCAATTAGAATCAAACATCCAACTGGACTGAGTGTAGGTCCGAGAGAGATTTTTGACATTGGTGTAACTTATCGCTCTACAAGTCAATTTACATTGTTGTTTGGTTTAAATATAACACCCAATATCCGTGTCGGATATGCCATCGATCAGAGCTTTATTACTGGTTACAGCCAAAACACAACACACGAAATCATGCTCGAATTCCGCTTTCCATCCAAATCGGCACAAACCAGTACCAGCGACAATTGGTATTTCTAAAAAATAGGTTTAACTACAAGAGAACGTTTGTGAGTGTTTTGCAAAGTTTCTCTAAATAAATTTCGTCGGTTTCGTCAAGAACATCGTATTGTTCGCTGTCAACATCCAAAACCCCGAGAACCTTTCCTGTGATATCAAAAAAAGGGACTACTATTTCGGAAACCGAACTGCTACTGCAAGCGATGTGCCCCGGAAATTTATTAACATCAGGTACGTAAATACTTTTCGATTCTTTCCAAGCTGAGCCACAAACCCCTTTTCCAAAACCGATCCGTGTGCATGCAACTGGTCCTTGAAATGGTCCGAGTACCAGTTGGTTTTCTTTGACCAAATAAAATCCAACCCACCACCAATGAAATGTTTCTCGCAATGCAGCGGCAATATTTGCCAAGTTAGCAACTTTGTCGTTTTCACCTTCAACCAATGCTGCCAGTTGCGGTAGCAGTGTTTCATAGGTTTCTGTTTTGCTTGCTCCGTGAGCAACAATTAATTCTTCAGCCATTGTGCATTTTTATTACAAAGTTAGAGATTTTTATTCAATTTCTATTTGATATCCTCTCAAAAGCTACGTTTCAATTAGTAATGCAATTGCATAAAATAGTTGAATATTAGTCTCAAGAATATTCATTTCTAAATTTGGTTAACTCGAAAATAATTCTTTACTTTGCATTTTATATAATATTTTAAATAAAAACTTTACACTTATAAATTTTTCAAGTATGAGAACAAATCTTCTTAGATGGTTTACTTTCAGCATGGTGGTTCTGTTGGCGGTAAATTTGAGCGCGCAGCAACTTCAACCACTGCCCATCGATCCCAAAGTACGTTATGGAAAACTGGATAATGGATTGACGTATTACATTCGTGCCAACAAAGAACCGAAACAACGTGCCGAATTTTTCATTGCCCAAAATGTGGGTGCCATTCTTGAAAACGATAATCAGAACGGATTGGCTCACTTTCTGGAACACATGGCTTTCAATGGAACTAAAAATTACCCGGGCAAAGGAATTATCAATTACTTTGAAAAAATAGGTGTAAAATTTGGTTCTAACATCAATGCTTATACTTCGTTGGACGAAACGGTTTATAATCTGTCGGACGTGCCGACCTTCCGCGAAGGAATTATAGACAGCGCCTTGTTGGTGTTGCACGACTGGTCGAGCAATATTACGCTTGATGGCAACGAAATCAATGACGAACGTGGTGTGATTCGTGAAGAATGGCGCCAAGGCGCAGGTGCCAGCCGTCGTATGTGGAAAGAATCAAACAAACTGAAATATCCGGGTTCGCAGTATGCCAAACGCGATATAATTGGCGACACGGCAATCATCAATAACTTTGTTCACAAAACAATTCGCGACTTTTATGCCAAATGGTATCGTCCCGATTTACAGGCAATTCTTATTGTTGGCGATGTGGATGTGGATAAAGTGGAAGCCAGTATCAAAAAAATGTTTGCCGATATTCCGAAAAAAACAAATTTTGGAGAACGTCCGGTTTACGCCATAACCAATAATGCCAAACCGATTGTTTCTATCGTGAAAGATCGCGAAGCCCGCAGTACCCAGATAGATATAGAATATAAACACGATAAACTTCCGGCTGAGGTTCAACTCTCAATGCAGGGCTATGCTATTATGACAATTAATTCGCTAATATCAAATATGATTGGTGAACGATTTGGTGAAATCACCCAGCAAGCCGATGCACCATTTGTTGACGGAGGTGGTGAATATGGCGAATTGGTAAAATCGAAAGATGTATTCCAACTGGTAGCCATTCCTAAAGAAGGAAAAGAGTTGGAAGGCTTAAATGCCTTGCTGCTCGAAGCTGAAAAAATCAAACGTTTTGGTTTTACAAATTCTGAGTTGGAGCGTGCCAAAACTAATTATCTGAAGAATCTCGAAAAATCGTACAACGAACGCGATAATCAGAAAAACAATTCATTGGTAAGAGAATACGTGCGTAACTTCTTGGCTCAGGAACCAATTCCGGGTATTGAATGGGAATATAACACTGTAAAGATGATTTTGCCTCAGCTTAATATGGCTGTAATCAATCAGATTGCCAAATCGTATGTTACCGACAGCAATGTAATTGTATCCATCATGGCTCCCGATAAACCTGCCGTTAAAATCCCAACTGAAGCTCAAATCATGGCTGCCATTGATAACTCAAAAAAAGCAGAATTAAAAGCTAAAGCTGAAGAAGTGTTGAACAAACCACTTATAAAAGAGATACCAAAAGCGGGAACAATTGCTAAATCAGCAGAAAATAAAGTATTGGGTACAACCGAATGGACGTTGAGCAACGGTTTGAAAGTAGTATTTAAAACAACAACGTTCAAAAAAGATGAAATTCTACTTAAGGCATTTGCTGATGGCGGAATATCAAAAATAAAAAATATTGCCGATTTACCTTCTGCTGGCTTGGCCACAACTATCGTTAACAATAACGGTTTAGGTGATTACAATCAGGTGGATTTAGGAAAGATACTGACCGGTAAAATTGCGGCAGCTTCTCCATCAATTAGTAGTTACGGTCAGGGATTCTCGGGGAGTTCATCGGTATCAGACTTTGAAACCATGTTGCAATTGGTTTACCTGAGCTTCACCGCTCCACGCAAAGACGATAATTCTTACAAAGCACTGCTTAATAATTACCGAGCCAGTTTGGCCAATATAGCCAAAGATCCGAATAAAGCATTTTCCGACTCAGCAAATTTAATGATAACCAATCATCATCCACGCACCGTTTTGATGAGCCTCGAAATGATTGACAAACTTGATCAAGACAAAGCTTTGGCTATTTTCAAGGATCGTTTCTCGTTGCCGGGTAATTTTACTTTTATTTTTACAGGAAATATCGACCCTACCAATGAAAAAGTAAAAGCAGCTATCTGTACTTACCTGGGTGGTTTAAAGTTGAAACCAGGAACTGAAACCTTTACCGATAACGGTATTCGCAAACCGAAAGGGAAAGTGAAAAACTATTTTGATAAAGAAATGCAGGTAAAAAAAGCATCGAATTACATTCTTTACAACGCGCCAATACCTTTCACTATGTCAAACTATGTGAATGTAACTGCGGTAGGAAGCGTACTGAATATCCGCTATCTCGAAAGCATTCGTGAGAAAGAAGGTGGCTCGTATGGTGTCAGCGTTGGTGGAAGTATGGGTCTTCGCCCTATTAGCGAAGCTGTTCTCGAAATGCAGTTTGATACAGACCCATTGAAACAAAGCAAGTTGATATCAATCATATATTCCGAAATTGATGAAATATTGGCTAAAGGTCCTCGTGCCGACGACTTCCAGAAAGTAAAAGAGAATATGTTGAAAAAATACAAGGAAGATGTGGAGCAAAACAAATGGTGGCAATCTTCACTTGAACGTTATTATCACGACAAATTGAATATGGTGACTGACTACAAGGCCGCTGTTGAAGCCATGACTCCGCAATCGGTACAAGCCGCGTTGAAAGCTCTAGTTGCTCCGGGCAATGTGCTTGAAGTGGTTATGAAACCTAAGGAATAAACGGATAAATTACGGATATTATTTTAAATACGGATTGATTCAACAGGAGTCAGTCCGTATTTCTTTTTACCACAATCCAATGAGGCAATTATAACTTGAATGGGATTTAAATGATATTCAAAATCTCGTCCAACTTGCTGATTTCAAAAGTAGCTGAACCTTTGGTTGGGGAATTGGGATTAAAATAGATTTGGTCAATTCCGGCATTTTGAGCACCCCGAATATCCGCTTCATAACTATCGCCAATCATAATTGTTTCGGCAGGTGTGGCGTTGTTTAAATTCAATGCATACTCAAAAATCCGCTTGTCCGGTTTCAATGCTTCGGCAGCTTCCGACAGAACTATATGATTAAAATAATGCTCTAGGTTACAGGCTTTCAATTTTCGGTACTGCACTTCCACAAATCCGTTGGAGACGATAGTAAGCGGGTATTTTGCCGAAAGGTAATCCAGTAACTGATTGGCAAAAGGGACAAGCTCTGTACGGGTAGGCAGCAAATTGAGGTATTCTTTGCCAATAGTAATGGCCAGTTCGGAATCGTTTATTCCTACATGGCGCAAGGGATGCATAAACCGTTCGAGCGAAAGCTCATCTTTCGTGATCTCGCCTTTGCCATATTGATCCCACAGTTCGAGGTTTCGTTTGGCGTAAATATCAAAATATTGCTCAAAGCTATCAAAATACCTTCCGAAATGGCGCTGTTCAAAAATTTCGTGTAACGAAGATTTTGCATTAGCGTGAAAATCCCAAATGGTATCGTCAAGGTCGAGGAAAACGTATTTATAATTCATAATTTACAATGCATAATTCGTTTAAATGTGGAATGTGATTTTAAAATGACAATGCGCCTTCCTTGCCGGGAAAGCGCATTGCTTATATTTTTCAGTTATGCATTCTGAATTATGCATTGTGAATTCACTTATTCCACTTCAATAACCAAGTACCGGCTAATGCTCCAAAATTCTTCCGGTTCAACGATCAACAATACAAAATTACCGTTCTCTTTTTCGAGCGTATAGGATGATTTTGGATGACTGGTTAATATCTTAGCATGCGACGAATACAACGGTATGGATTTGGTGTTGCGGGCATCAATGCGTACAAAATAGTTTTTATTAAAATCGTGCTGAAGAACTCGTTGCTGACTGAAAAGTCCATTGGAAGTAACGATTTTTTGTTCTTTCAACTCTTTAATGGTTCCGAAAGCGTACCAGGCTGTATGAATTGATTCGTCCTGTTCTTTGATTTTCGATTCTTTTACCTTGTTGTCAACTTTCAATTCCTCGATATCTTTACCCATTTTCATAATGGCGGTGTCGAGCTTAACAATAAGTGAATCTTTTTTAGACAATTCGCCTTGTAGCAGCACAACTTTGTTAGTTTGTTCTTCGAGCGATTTAGTGAGTTTAATGATGGTTTGTTCCAATTGCGTGGATTTAAAGGCGCTCTTTTTCAGTTTTGATTTTAACCGTGCCAATTCTTCTTTGTTCGATTTTAGCATATCGAACAGATAGGTCATATCTTCGTTTATTTTGGAACGCACATCATCCGTCATTTCCTGCCCTACGGGCTGGCTGGAAATAATGTTTTGTGTTTCCTTGATTTTCTCGATGTTTTGCTCAATCTGATTCATGGCCTCAAAATAGTCATCCACTTCGTGTTGAAGTTTTACTTTGGAGTTCATCAATGAATCATTTTGCGCTTGCAGACGTTGATAGTCGGCAGAATGTCTGCCACAGGAAGTAGTTAATACAACCACAAAAGCGAGAAAATAAAGAATACGTTTCATATTAAAAATGAATATTTAAAACGACAAGTGGAAGGCTGTAAACAAGTAGCTAAAAAACTAAAAAAACCAGACTGTGGTTTCGATTGCAAAGGTAATCTTATTCTTCTAATCCTGCAACAATTAGCACGATTTCTCCTTTCGGATTATGCTCTGTAAAATATTGTATTAAATCCAGTAAACTTCCTCGCTTTGTTTCCTCAAAAACCTTCGAAATTTCCCGCGAAACCGAAGCTTTGCGTTCACTCCCAAAAACTTCTGATAATTGCGTCAGCGTTTTCACCAAGCGGAATGGAGATTCATAGAAAATCATGGTTCGTTTCTCTGTTGAAAGTTCCTTCATTTTAGTTTGCCGACCTTTTTTCTGGGGCAAAAAACCTTCAAAACAAAACCGGTCGTTGGGTAAACCTGAAGCCACTAATGCCGGAACAAAAGCCGTTGCTCCGGGCAAACATTCCACGTCAATTCCATTTTCGACACACTGACGAACCACCAGAAATCCGGGATCGGAAATGGCCGGTGTACCTGCATCCGATATCAGAGCTACCACCTGTCCACTTTTAATGCGCTGAACCACATTCTCCACCGTTTTATGTTCGTTGAATTTGTGATGCGATTGCATCGGAGTTTTAATTTCAAAATGTTTCAACAAAAAACCACTGGTTCGAGTATCTTCGGCCAGAATCAAATCGGCTTCTTTCAGCACACGGATGGCACGGAAGGTCATATCTTCCAGATTTCCTACGGGAGTGGGAACAACAAAAAGTTTCATTTAATTAATCGATTTTGTGAAAAGCTAAAGTTCATGACTTTTTTTTGGGACAAACCTATTTTGTATCCTTGTTATTTATTTATCTTTGCAAAGATTAGATGCAAACCGGAAAGATATAAGCCCTTAAACGGCAACAAAGGTACAATAATCGGAAGAAACAATAAAGGAAAAACAACTAATTTTCAACAAAATACCATGATTTATTCTGAGAGAAACCATCCTATTCAACAAAAACGAGGCAGCATTGAGGTAATTTGCGGATCGATGTTTTCGGGAAAGACGGAGGAATTGATACGGAGGTTGAAACGCGCTAATTTTGCCAAGCAACGCGTTGAAATTTTCAAACCTAAAATTGATACACGCTACTCGGAGGATGAGGTGGTTTCGCATGATCGCACAGCAATTCGTTCCACTCCGGTCGAATCGTCGGGAAGTATTTTGTTGATGTCGGGCGATGTAGATGTAATTGGAATTGATGAAGCTCAGTTTTTCGACGAAGGATTGGTGGATGTTTGCACCCAGCTTGCCAATCAGGGAATTCGTGTAATTATTGCCGGGCTGGATATGGATTTCAAAGGCGTACCTTTTGGACCAATGCCCGCTCTTTGCGCCATTGCCGAGGATGTGTATAAAGTTCATGCCATTTGTGTGCGGTGCGGTGCATTGGCTTATGTTTCGCATCGGTTGGTGGCAAGCGACAAACGGGTTTTATTGGGCGAAATGCTTGAATACGAACCGATTTGTCGGGATTGTTATAATAAAACAAAAACAACTATATAGAATTCCCCTCTTCGGGGGATTAAGGGGGGCCTATCATGAATACAAAACCTTATACTTTC
>Ga0302286_10001516_pt1 | contig 17161 bp, 7 predicted proteins | sample III_Fen_E2_3_FD_198765 | JGI IMG/M metagenome (GOLD analysis project Ga0302286, IMG submission 198765) | Peat permafrost microbial communities from Stordalen Mire near Abisko, Sweden - III_Fen_E2_3 | ecosystem: Environmental > Terrestrial > Soil > Wetlands > Permafrost | place: Sweden: Abisko...
TCCCCCGTAACGCATGCGGGTAATATCGCCCTGTATCAGGTTCAACGTGGTATAATTAAGTCCATCGGCTGAAGTGGAAATGCCCAGCGGCCAACGAAATTCGGAAGGATTGTATACCGTGGCATACGTACCGTCACTGAGCCGTTGTCCCCATATCTTGGCATTGCTGGTTACAAACCCCTTTGCACGCAATACCGGTTCCAGCCAGGTCTTACCCTCATTGGTACTGATAGAAGTGAGGGCATGTTTCCACAGGCAGGCTACTTTACCATCCGGCAGATGATAACAACAAAAAGCTTTATACTCCTTCTTGAGCGGGATAATGGTATCTCCCCTGTCCGATTCTTCCACCCACTGCATCATATACAACGGGTTGTCCAGGATTTCCCTGCAACTTTTCACAAAATCCTTATCCTTGCTTTTGGTGTAATTCGGGTAATCGGTGTTTTTTTCATTAAACGCATGGTTGTAATGAATGAAATAGATCGGTCCGTATGTCCCGTTTTTCTTGATCTCCCTCACTACCCGGCCAATGCCGTTGCCATCATTCGGATCATCTTTTTTATCCAATGCTACCCCGTAGAAAGCCATGGTGATCAATCGCCCTGATTTTGATACATAAAACCCAACCCGTTGGTGCATAATGGCAGTCAGGTTCTTAGCCACACCCGGATAATCGGGTTTGGAATAACCATCAGGAACTTTATATTGTGGAAATAATACATCCGGGTTCGACCAGGTGTATCCATCCGTGGAGGTTTGGAGGAATGTCTGGGAAGGCGGAATATGCTCACCGACCTGCCCGCTCAGGTACTGGAGGTAATATTTCCCGTTCCAGTAAGCCAGCATAGGTTGATGGTTATACGTCCAGCCATTGCAGTTCGAAGCATCCGGATGTTCCCGGTTTGCCCGCATCACCTGGATATTATGAACTCCAATCACCGGGGAAAGTTGCCCATCGTGGTAAGCCGGATTCGAAAGTTCAGTACCGCTATAGTGGATTTTATCCTGTGCCTGTAGGTGTAGGGCTGATAATCCCAGCACCAGGCAGCCAACTAATATTTTATTGTATTTTTTCATGTTGTATTGAAAGAACCGAATACAAAGTTACGTAAGATGTTGGAATAAATTAATGCCGCATGAAAAGGACATAAATGGGGGCTTTAAGTAATTAATAATTTTTAATTACTAATTTACTCTTATTTTACCAGCGAAAGGTCAGTATGTGTTGAATCCTTTTTTTGGATATTACTCAATTCATAGGTCTTGAATAGATTTTTCACCACAGAAGCAGGTACTTTAAAAATAGTACCGTGTTTATGGCCTTCAGGAACCGATACTTCTTTCGAGATATTGGTATAATGAATGAAATCTTTTGTTTTAACCGCACCAAATGTAAACTTTTTATATTCATCGTAAAATATCACGTAGGTATCATTCACTTTTTCAACGGCTGGTCCTTCTGTAAAACTTTGGGTAAAGGGGGTACTGGCTTTCGAATACGGCCCTGTGGGAGATGTGGAAAATGCTACTTTCAGATTCCTGTTAGGCCGGGTGTTATCTTTAAAAACCAATACATAATCGTTTGTTGCCCGCTTGACAATGGTAGCATCAATGGAGCTGAAACCCGGATCATACAGCAGCTTTGTCTTCGAAATGGTCTTGAAATCCCTGGTGGTGATGTAGTATAGCCTGTGGTTGTTCTTCTCTTCCTCCAACCCGCGCTTAAAACGATGCGGTATGCAGGATGCCCACACAATGACGAATTCATTCTTCCCTTCGTCATAAAAGATATCGGGAGCCCAGACATTCACAGTGGTCGGTTCATCTTTCATAACAGGTATGAATTGCTCTTTCGACCAGTTTATCAGGTCTTTTGAACTGGCGTAACCAAACCCTAAATCACCTTTCCAGCTGCTCGTCCACACCAGGTGGTACGTGCCATCCGGGGTTCGGGTAATCGAAGGATCACGCAACACCTGTTCCTTGCCAACAGCGGGTTTCAACCAGATACCCGGTATGCGGTCCCAATGGATTCCATCTTCACTGTAAATAAAGCGCAGTCCTTCATTAGCCGGCTCGCGAAAAGAAGAATAGATATATACATCTTTCTCAGCATGACAAAATTGGATTACAAACAAAAAAACGGTCAATAACTTAAATATCTTCATCATCAGTCTTATACATTCTACATATTAAAATAAACACACACATCTTTCCTATACTTAAACGTGAGACGTAGCGAAATTAAATTAGTACTCATTGAAATTTCGATCCGATTGTTAAAGCAACAGCACTATTCCTGGATTCAACCGAGGATAGATGGTCGGTTTTTTTTTAAGTTCTGCCGGATATGTGGCTGATTAGCTCAAAATTGACATGAACGTACTAAGTTAGCGATCCATGCCGTCTTTGGTTTTAGGTATAAAGAGAATTCCGAGGGGGTATACAGGGGGTTGCGAGGGGGTTCAGTGAGGTTTAGCCCTCCGAACCCCCTCGAAACCCCCTCGAAAGGCCCTCGGAAGGCCCTCGGAACCCCCTGTCAACTATGACCGGATAATGGAGTGAAAAAAAATGAGTGAAATCATGATTTTGTATAGACATGCGCCCACTGCTGATTTGATTTCACCTTTCTGCCAGCTATACCTGTGGGAGTGCGACAGGTTTTAATATCCTGTTAAACACATGAAAGATATATTATTGAGTACAAAAGAAAATAAATACGTCTATAATGTATAATCAACTAATACGAATCAATTAAAATCATCTACGTATGAAAAAAATCTTTACTTTTGGAATATTCCTATTCCTGTTATCCGGAATCGGAAGTAATGTGTCGGCTACACAGTTTATTGCGAATACAGGGATTAAACCCGGAGCATGGAATTCAAGACTTACATGGTACCCTGCCGGCACAGATACAACAGTTGTCGCAAATTTTCCACTTCCAACTTACCTTGATGACGTAACAATACCAGCCGGGGATAGTATTTATGTCCTTGGTGCTTCTTATTGCCAAAGCCTGACTGTTAATGGAACCCTATACACGAATGCTACTTTCGGCGTTAATGGGAATATAACTGTAAACGCTGGTGGAACATTTAGTTTGAATAGCAATGTATATTGTAAAAACATATACAATTACGGAAAATTTTGGAACATCAAAGCAGGTAATAGTTCATCCAAGCTCCTTGGTGTAGGATATTCTAATTCAGGCACTACAGCTACAACTACTGCCAGTACTGATAGTTGCACGATTTTGAATGATGGGTTATTTGGCTGTCCCAAAAGTGTTGCAATATCAACTACCAATTCTAACGGCTGTGGCTTTTGGATATTGTATAGCAACCAAGCTAAGGCTCTAAACATCACACATTCCAATGGCTTAGCAACTCCAACTATTTTTTCTGCCTGTGGACTTATACCTCCGACGGCAACCCCTTCCGGAGCAGCCGCTACAACTGCCGCTACTCAGAATTTCAATCTTTATATTAACGAATCTATAACGTTAGCTGCCACTGGCACTTATGTTACATTTTCCCTACAAAATGGCGATGCTTTCTCTGGCACCAGAACATGTAACATCGCTAGCGGAGATACTGTATTTGTGGCAGGGTATTTTCATACCAAAGCAGGAGCGCCAGGAGCCAGTCAGGGCAATATGACCTATAATGTTTATGGATGTCTGAATATGACAGATGCCAACCGTGGAAAAAACGAGCTTGACTTATACACTTCGGCAACTTCACCTTACGTTGCAATTAATGTAAAAAATGGAGGAACATTGGTTCATGGGAAAGCAATAAATTTAATCAAAAGTGCAACTACCGGTCAAACTATAGCCATTAATTCAGAGACCAATTCAACCACAAAATTTGGTTTCACTGCTGCTCCTGTAATAACCTGTACAACTGCAACAGTTGCAGACAACACATTGTTCCCAACATCCTATTACAATTTGTCAGTTAATTCATTGGGTGTAACACCACCGGTTGCTCTTTCTGTTGCAGGAAACTTAACGCTGGCAGGCGCGCTAAACAATACAGTTACACTAAATGGAACAGCCGCTCAGACGATTACGGGAGGAAACCAAACCATTACAGGGCTTACAGTAAACAATACGTTGGGAGCTACACTTGCTTCCCCATTAAGGGTTAGAAATGCGTTAACATTGACTTCCGGTAATGTTGCGTTAGGAAGTTCTAATTTAATTTCAGGATCCATATCGGGAGGTTCATCAAGCAGTTATGTTGTTACAAGTGGTACAGGCGCACTTTCTACAAATGCAGCTACTTCAGGAACCTTATTCCCGATTGGTACGGCTAAAGGTTATGCACCGGTTACAATTACTCCGGCAAGCAATGATACAATCTCTGCTCTGGTAAGTGCAACTCCAACCGGAACATTTACAGGCTATTCAGCAAACTTGAATGAGTGGACGTTGACTCCGCAAATTGCAACTACTGCTGCATTGGCATTTACGCCAACTGCTGCTACTTATACTACTTCACCTGCTATTTTCTCAGGTGTTGCATCAGGGATCTATACTGCGAAAACGGCTGCCACTGTTAGTGGTACTACGTATTCAGCTACCGGAATTAGTCTGGCAGCATCGGCTACTCCATTTGCTACAGGAGGTATTACACCGTCTACAGCTGTTGAAACGAACACAAGCAACAGCGTGTTGGTTTATTCAGCCAACAACTCTCTTGTTGTTAAAAATGCAAAAGACGGAGATGTGATTACAGTGTATGGATTAACCGGGTCAAAAGTGGTTACATCCGTGGTTAAAGGTGATAACACAACCCTGGCACTTGCACCGGGTGCATATATTGTTAAGGTTGGATCAACAACAAAGAAGGTATTAGTTCAATAAATAGATAGGTTTTTATTATTATTATTTTTGGTTGCCCCGGAACATTCGTCCCGGGGCAACTCTTTTTAATAAGGGTATCTTAGTACAAAATACCCGATTCGTGCGTCTATGTGAAAGGATCAAACGTGTAACATCCACTCGAACAATCACCCTGAATATGAAGAAACACTCTCTGCTACTAATTTTCCTACTGGTTGCCGGCAACCTGGTTTATACCCAGAACCGGGGACTGACAAATACTTTCGCCAGCAAATATGCTAAAATGACCAGCACCGATATTGATGGGGTGAAATGGACAAACGGCTTTTGGGCTGAACGGTTTTCGGTATTTAAAGACACCATGATTCTTTCGATGTGGAAAACACTTGACAATCCGGACATCAGCCATTCATACCGCAACTTTGAAGTAGCTGCCGGTGATGTGGAAGGAGAACACTGGGGACCACCCTTCCATGATGGTGACTTCTATAAATGGCTGGAAAGTGTCGCTTCCATCTATGCAATCACTAAAGACCCGAAACTGGATGCCCTGATGGACCGGATTATTGCCACCATCGTGAAAGTACAACGAGCCGACGGGTATATCCATACCCCGGTGATCATTGCAGAGATGCACAAAGGCATTGATTCGCATAAGACAGACAATACAGTCGTGGGCACCAATGTGGGAAAGGCTGATAAAGGGGCATTCAATAACCGCCTGAATTTCGAGACGTATAACCTGGGGCATCTGATGATGGCAGGGATCATCCATAAACGGGCCACAGGAAAGACTACCCTGTTTAATGCAGCCGTTAAGGCTACTGATTTCCTGTGCCACTTCTATGAAACAGCTTCTGCTGAACTGGCACGGAATGCCATATGCCCTTCGCATTACATGGGCGTGGTAGAAATGTACCGGGCAACAGGCAATCCACGTTACCTCGCACTGGCAAAAGACCTGATTGATATACGCGGGATGGTTGAAAACGGAACAGACGATAATCAGGACAGGATACCGTTCAGGAAACAGAAACAAGCCATGGGGCATGCCGTACGTGCCAATTACCTGTACGCGGGTGTGGCTGATGTGTATGCTGAAACCGGAGAGAAAGCATTGCTGGATAACCTGGAAAGTATCTGGACAGATATCACCACCCGAAAAATGTATGTCACGGGTGCATGCGGTGCGTTATATGATGGTACGTCACCGGATGGGACAAATTATAAACCGGATAGCATACAGAAAGTACACCAAAGCTACGGGCGTGCCTATCAGCTTCCAAATTCAACGGCACACAATGAAACCTGTGCCAATATCGGCAATATGCTGTTCAACTGGCGGATGTTGCAGGTAAGCGGGGATGCCAGATATGCCGACGTGCTTGAAACAGCCCTCTACAACAGTGTGCTGAGCGGTGTCAGCCTGGATGGAAAACGGTTCTTCTATACCAACCCCTTGCGTATCAGTAGTGATTTCCCATATACCCTGCGTTGGCCAAAAGAACGTACTGAATACATCAGTTGCTTTTGTTGTCCGCCTAATACCGTGCGGACCTTGTGCGAAGTCCAGGACTATGCCTACAGCACCGGGAAAGATGCCATCTGGTGCAACCTGTATGGCGGAAGCCAACTGGAAACAAGGATCAATGGAAAAGACATTGTGAGACTAACACAGACAACGGATTACCCGTGGGAAGGAACCATAAAGCTGGCTGTTGAGACTGCCCCGAAAGGAAAAACATTTACCCTGAACCTGCGTATACCTGAATGGTGTGAAAAAGCAACCATTACTATCAACGGGCAGTCCTTTACTGCTGAAAACAAATCCAATACGTACACAGGAATTACCCGGGAGTGGAAGAATGGCGATGTAGTGGAATTAGTGCTTGATATGCCGGTGAAACTGATGGAATCGAATCCATTGGTTGAAGAAACCCGCAACCAGGTAACTGTAAAACGCGGACCGTTGGTATATTGCCTCGAAGGCAAGGACATTGAAGGTAACAAGCACATAGACGATGTCCTGATTCCTGCTGGGATTCAATTCACAGCACGGAAAACAATACTAGCAGGCAGCCCGGTGATGGTTCTTGATGCTACAGCAAGGCTGGCACATGAAACTTCGTGGACAAACACCCTGTACCGGGAAGTGGGAAAATCAACCGATAGTGTGAATATAACCCTGATTCCGTATTATGCCTGGGGTAACCGGGGTAAATCAGACATGACGGTTTGGATGCCACTGGTAAAATAAAACCTCAAAGAAAACGAACAAACCTCAACCTGTACGAAGTACTTTTGAGTGATTTCTTAAAAAACATCATACAACCATAGCTTTACAAACAACTAAACACTTTTGGGTTCTTCGCACACCAAAAGACTTACAAAAGGTTCAGGTTTACAATCCCAGCATTATGAAACTAAAATACACGTTATTATCCGCATTATTCCTGGGCACACTGGTTGTCAATGCTACCGAAATATGGGTATCACCAACAGGAAATGATCATGCCACCGGTACCAAAGAAGCTCCAAAAGCAACATTAGCCATGGCATTGCGCCAGGCACGTGAATCCCGAAGGCTGAATATACCGGGGATAGAAAACGGCATTCAGATCATACTTAAAAGCGGAACATATACCGAATACGAGCCCCTCTTTATTCGTCCGGAAGACAGTGGGACAGCACTGTCGCCAACCACCATCTGTGGAGAGGCAGGCGGAAAAGCCATCATCAGTGGAGGGGTACGTATTTCCACCTGGAAGAAGTCAGGAAAACTGTGGGTGGCAGATGTACCCACTTTCAATGGTCGTCCATTTGATTTCAGGCAACTCTGGATAAATGGGAAAAAAGCAATACGGGCACGGAATGTATCAGACTTTGAAAAGATGCCACGTATACTGAGAAACGACCCGGTGAATGAAATACTATGGGTTCCGGCTTCATCAGTGAAAGCGATATTGAAAGCACCCTTTGCCGAGATGGTACTGCATGAAATGTGGTGCATCGACAACCTGCGGATCAAATCCATAGAGATCCATGGAGATTCTGCTGCAGTACGATTCCATAACCCTGAAAGCAAATTGCATTTTGACCGTTACTGGCCCCGTCCAATGATAGGCAAAGGAGTGAATTCCCCTTTTTACATTACAAATGCCGTTGAGTTGCTGGATCAACCTGCAGAATGGTTCCATGATATTAAAACCAACAAACTTTACTATATCCCGTTAGCAGGTGAAAATCCGAATCAGGAAGAAATTGTAGTTCCGGCTATTGAAACACTGGTTCAACTGGAAGGAACACTGGACAGGCCGGTTGAAAATGTAGTGTTCAAGAATATCACTTTTAGCCATACTACCTGGATGCGTCCTTCCGAAAAAGGCCATGTGCCCTTGCAAGCCGGCATGTATGCTACCGAAGCTTACCGGATTGACCCACAGATAGTGCGCGGGGATAACAATCACAAACTGGATAACCAGGTTTGGCTTGAAAGAGCTCCGGCTGCTGTCATAGTAAAAGGTTCGAATGCCATCAGTTTTGACAACTGTAACTTTGAACATCTTGGTTATTCCGGATTGGACTATGCATACGGAGATAGGGGTGGAAAAGTACAAAACTGTACATTTAAGGATATTGCCGGAAACGGTATGCTGGTTGGAAGTGTTTCTCCTCCGGCTTATGAAACACACATCCCTTATGTCCCTCAGGATGAAAGAGAAATATGCAATGAACAACAGATTATCAATAATCTGATTACCGATGTGACCAACGAAGACTGGGGGTGTGTAGCTATTTGCGCCGGATATGTCAGCAACATCAACATTGAACATAACGATATCAGTGATGTTTCATATATGGGAATCAGCCTTGGCTGGGGATGGAACCAGACATTTAACCGGATGCATAACAACCGCGTTTTTGCAAATCATATCTGGCATTATGCCAAACATATGTATGATGTAGCAGGGATTTATACACTGGGCATGCAACCTAAAACAGTCATATCAGAAAACTACGTCCACGATATTTTCCACCCGGGCTATGTTCACGACCCGGAACACTGGTTTTACCTGTATACGGATGAGGGATCCTCGTTTATCACCGTCAGAGACAATAAAACGGAAGGTGATAAGTTCCTGAAGAATGCCAATGGTCCCGGTAATACATGGGAAAACAACGGCCCTATGGTGAATGACAGTATAAAAGCGAATGCCGGCATCAGTCGTTCATTTCATTAATTTAAAAACAACAAGAAACAAAGATCTGATACGATGTTGAATATAGCAATCCTGGGGCTGGGAGAAGGAAGAAGTACTATGTCAGCCGCTTTAAAAAGCAAGAAACTGAACCTGATAACCGTTTGTGACAGGAATGAAGAACTTTGCAAACAAAGGGCTAAAGAATTTGATTTTCATGCCTATACGTTAAACTACGAAGATCTTTTAAAGAATCCTGAAATAGATATCATTGCGATTTACACACCGGATCATCTCCATGCAGAACATGTCAAGCAAGCACTTCTGCACGGGAAACATGTGGTTTGCACCAAACCGTTTATTGATGATCTATCCAAAGCAAAGGAATTGTTAGAACTGAGTGTGAGAACAGGAAAAAAGGTTTTCATTGGTCAGAGTTCCAGGTTCTTTGAACCGGCTAAAAGACAACGAGCAGATTTTGAGAATGGCGTAATTGGTGATTTGATAACAATTGAAGCACATTACAATGCCGATCACCGTTGGTTTTTAAGCAAAGAATGGTCGTTACTTCCATCATTTAAATGGTTATATGGCGGATTAAGTCACCCTGTTGATTTTATCCGATGGTACTTACCCAATATTGAAGAAGTAATGGGCTATGGCATGATCAGCAGCATTGGAAAAAATGCAGGATTAAAAAATGAAGATACCATGCACTTTATTTTTAAAGCAACCGATGGAAGGATTGCCAGGGTGAGTGGCGTTTATTCCTCTCCAACACAGCCTGCGCAAAGAGAAAGTGAGATGAGTTGCATATTGCGGGGAACGAATGGTGCAAGCCAGGCCGATTACCATGAGTTGCGGTATGCAGTCACCACCAGGGAAGGAGAAGAAAAGATGATCACCTGGGGTGATGAAACACTCAATCATTATTTCCGTTTTGAAGGGCAAAGTCATCATGCAGGCGAATACCAGAATTACCTGGAGTATTTTGCAGATAGCATCGAGCAGGATTATGTTGCTTATCCGGATCTGGAAGAAGGGATTCACACGATTGCATTATTACAAGCAATGGACAGGTCCCTGCAAACAGGAAAGCCCGTAAAAACAGCCGATATTTTAGCGGAGTTTCAATTATAACCCTTACATACAACTAATACACACACAATGAAACGTACCTTCTTTCTTCTCATTTTTGCATCAATCACATTGATATCCAATGCACAGACCTGGATCTGGTATCCGGGTGACTATGAAATCTGGCTGGGTAACGAAATGAATAACCGCCGTACTGAACGAGGTGCTTTCTTTCCTCCTTTCTGGAAAATGGACAGCCATTATGTATTGGTTGAGTTCAGCAAGAAGATTGAGCTGGCTGTTCCGGAGGAAATAGAAATTGCTGTGGAAGGAAAATACAACATCAAGCTTGATGGAAAGCTGCAGTTTGGCATGCCGCATACTTTTACACTTCCAGCAGGAAAGCATAGCCTGAACATAAAAGTATGGAACCAGTCGACACCTCCGGCTATATTTGTCAAAGGGAAAACAGTTCATTCCGATGGATCATGGAAGGTTACGTACGAAGACAAGGAATGGATTGATGAAAGCGGAAAAGCCAGTGATACTTCCGCAACAATATACATGGATGCAGCATCGAATAATTTCAATACGGCTGATACACCCCCTTCAAAATTCAAATTGTCTACCCAACCATTGAAGGCGGTTAAGCGTGAGAAGAAGAATGATGGCGAATTGATTGATTTTGGCAAAGAGACTTTTGGATTTATCCAACTCATAGGGTTGCAAGGAACAGGCACCGTGCATATATACTATGGCGAAAGCCCGGAGGAAGCATTGGATACAAAGAATTGCGAGACTCTCGACATAATTAAAGTAAGCGGAAACTTTGTGACTGATGAAGCCCTTGACAGGACATCAAAACTGGAAGATACGTATACCCTCGGGAATAGCAAGGCATTCCGGTATGCCTATATCACCAGGGATGCCGGTGTTACCCTGAAGGATGTGAGCATGTTGTATGAATACAAGCCGGAAACAAAGAAAGGGTCATTTAAATGTAACGACGACGAAGTGAATGCCATGTGGGAAGTCGGGGCATATACCATGCAGCTTACTACCCGGGAGTTCTTTATCGATGGGATCAAACGTGACCGTTGGGTATGGAGTGGTGATGCCATTCAGAGTTACCTGATGAACTACTACCTGTTCTTCGATGCCGAAACAGTAAAAAGCAATATCTGGCTGTTACGTGGGAAAGACCCTGTAACCAGCCATACCAATACCATCATGGACTATACCTTCTACTGGTTCCTTTCTATTTACGACTACTACCAGTTTACTGGTGACAAACACTTTATTGAACAGGTTTACCCCCGCATGCAGACTATGATGGAATATGTACTGGGTCGTACCAATAAAAACAATATGGTGGAAGGATTGACGGGAGACTGGGTGTTTGTGGACTGGGCTGATGGCTACCTGGATAAACACGGGGAGCTTTCGTACGAACAAATCCTGTTTTGCAAAAGCCTTGAAACAATGTCCCTGTGTGCAAACCTCGTGAATAATGACGCTGACAGGACTAAATACAACGCTTTGTCTGCAAGTCTTCGCAGTAAGCTGGAACCTGCATTCTGGAATGAAACAAAACAAGCATTGGTGCATAACCGGATCAATGGAAAACAACAGGATGCAGTTACCCGGTATGCCAATATGTTCGCCATTTTCTTCAAGTACCTGAGCCCTGAAAAGCAACAGATCATAAAGAAGTCGGTCTTATTGAATGACTCCATCATGAAGATTACGACCCCTTATATGCGCTTTTATGAACTCGAAGCATTGTGTGCACTGGGTGAACAAAAAGCGGTTATGAAAGAAATGAAAGACTATTGGGGTGGCATGTTGAAGGAAGGTGCTTCTACATTCTGGGAAAAATACAATCCGACAGATAAGGGTACACAACACCTGGCTATGTACGGAAGGCCTTACGGCAAAAGCCTGTGCCATGCATGGGGAGCCAGTCCCATCTACTTATTAGGGAAATACTACCTGGGCATTCAACCCGTAAAAGCAGGATATAGTGAGTATGCCATAACTCCCAATCTTGGCGGGCTTACCTGGATGGAAGGTACAGTACCTACTCCGAACGGCAGTATACACCTTTACATGAATACCAACACCATTAAGGTAAAAGCTTCGGAAGGAAAAGGATATCTAACGATTGCCAGTTCAACAAAACCGAAAGCCGACAAAGGGGTATTTGAAAAGCTGAATGGCAATCTGTACAGGCTTTTTATAGATACACAGGAAGAAGTAACGGTAAGTTACAGGCAGTAATAAAATGAGTACAGCAGGGCGTTTCAAACGTCCTGCAGGTGTTGTTTAGATAATTTATCCGTTTATTAATTATGAAATTCAAAAATTTAATTCTTCTTTTTATGGTGTTGACAGCCCAGCTGGCTTGCACAGAAACCATCCATATTATTCGTTATCCGAATGCATCAAACCGTGTATCATTCGGTACTGAAATGTTGGGTAAATCCTTAGAGAAATCAGGTTTTCAGGTAGAAAACAGTTTCACAGGACAACGTTCAACAACTGGAAAACAAATCATTGCCATAGAAAAAAATGATAAGGCCTTACCCTCATTGCTGAAGGAACTGAAAATACAGTTGCCTGATTCAATGAAAAAGGAAGGTTACTTTATCTCCACTAAAAAAAACATTACCATCATTTGCGGAACTGATGGCTCAGGAGTTATATATGGTTGCCGTGAATTAATCGACCGCCTTCAGCCGGGTAAGAAACTAGACCTTCCTGTTTCATATACAGATGCCCCTGAAATGGTGCTACGTGGCACCTGCATTGGCCTGCAAAAGACAACCTATCTTCCCGGCCGCACAGTATACGAATATCCGTACACACCCGAGACTTTCCCCTGGTTTTATGATAAGAAACAATGGATTGAATACCTGGATATGCTTGTAAAAAACCGCATGAACTCCTTGTATTTATGGAACGGTCATCCCTTTGCTTCGTTAGTCAGGTTAAAAGATTATCCTTTTGCTGTAGAAGTAAATGATGAAACATTTAAGAAGAATGAAGAAATATATACCTTCCTGACTAAAGAGGCTGACAAACGAGGGATATTTATTATTCAGATGTTTTACAACATCATTGTTTCCAAGCCCTTTGCCCTGCACTATGGCATTCCAACCCAGGATCGCAACCGTCCGATAACACCGTTGATCAGTGATTATACCCGCAAAAGCATAGCAGCATTTGTTCAGAAATATCCGAATGTAGGTTTTTTGATTACCCTCGGTGAAGCCATGGATACGAATGAAGATGATGTAAAATGGTTTACCGAAACCATTATCCCGGGAGTCAAGGATGGCCTGAAAGCATTGGGAAGCACAGTTGAACCGCCTATTATCCTGCGCTCGCATGATACAGATGCCAAGCTGGACATCACTGCAGCTAAACCATTGTATAAAAATTTATTTACCATGAGTAAATATACCGGTGAAAGCCTGACTACCTATGAACCGGGTGGCCCCTGGTCACAGATTGACAGGGATCTGAGTGCATTAGGTCCCGTTCATATCAGCAATGTACATATCCTTGCAAACCTGGAACCCTGGCGTTACGGTTCACCTGAATTCATTCAAAAAACGGTAAATGCCATGCATACCATTAAGGGTGCCAATGGAATACATGTATATCCGCAGGCATCCTATTGGGATTACCCTTATACAGCAGACAAACTGGCAAATGGAAGCCGATTAAAACAAATAGACAGGGACTGGATCTGGTATCAGGCCTGGTCACGGTATGCATGGAAAGACCAGAGGGATGCCCAGAGTGAAAAAGCATACTGGGAAAAACAACTCGCTGAATATTATGGAATCAATACTACTGACGCAGCTAATATCCTGGAAGCTTACAACCAGTCGGGTGAGATTGCACCAAAGTTGCTTCGTCGCTTTGGCATTACAGAAGGAAACAGGCAAACGTTGCTACTTGGGATGTTTATGAGCCAACTGGTCAACCCTCACAAATACACCATTTATTCAGGATTTTATGAGAGCTGTGGACCTCAAGGTGAAAAGCTGATTGAATACGTGGAAAAAGAATGGAAACATCAACCTCATGTAGGTGAATTACCTCTGGACATAATAGCCCAGGCACTGGCTCATGGTGATAAAGCAGTAGCCGCCATCGATCAGGTGGAAGGAAAAGTAACCATAAATAAAGACGAATTCGAACGCCTGCGGAATGATATGCATTGTTACAGGGAATTTGCTTCGTTCTTTGAGAACAAGGTAAAAGCTGCAAAGCTGGTACTTGATTACCAGTGGGGGAAAGACATTCAGAACCTGGATGCTGCTATTCCTTTTATGGAAAAAAGCCTGGAGCATTATGCCAAATTAGTAGAGTTAACCAAAGATCATTATCTTTATGCCAACAGCATGCAGACAGGTCAACGGAGAATCCCTATCGGTGGTGATAACGGGAAGAACAAGACCTGGGAGGAACTATACGGACATTACCAGAAAGAGCTTGTCAACTACAAAAATAACCTGGCCATGCTGAAAGCAAAAGACGGTTCAGGAACTCAGCAAGCAAAATTCATCCCTGCCCTGTTGCAAGCCAATGTAACCCTGATTTCAAAAGATACAACAATACAACTGACAAAAGGAGCCTCCATCTATTCAGATATAGATTCTAAGATTGAAGACTTAGCCCCTGAACTTGAAGGAATGAATGGGTGGAAACTGAATGCCGGCAAGCAATCCAAAACAGGAACCAGTATTGAATTTGAGACAACCTCTCCTGTCAAAGTTCTGGTTGGTTATTTCAGGGATGACCAGAAGAAATATGCCAAAGTCCCTACCCTGGAGACTGATGCTTCTGCTAATTTATTTGGACAGGCTGAACCTGTTCTGATCAATGCCATTCGATTCAAGAATCTGCCTATGGTCAACGTGCATGCCTATACATTTAATGCCGGTAAAAACAAGCTGTTGTTACCCAAAGGCCTGTGCCTGTTGCTTGGCTTTACAAACAGCATGATTGAAACCCGCAATGCAGGACTGGCAGGTACCGGAAAAGAGGAAACAATGGATTGGATGTTCTATTAAATACCTATGAAAAAGATATTTTCTTTGATTTTACTTTCTTTCCTGTTTCAATTTACCTATGCTCAACCTGTCGTATCACAGGCAAAGATGGCAGAGATTTATGAACAGGTTAAAACTCCCTACAAATACGGGCTTGTACTGGCTCCTTCGACCAATAAGTATAAGATCGACTGCCCCACTGTCTTCCGCAAAGGAGAAAAATGGTATATGACGTACCTGGTTTACAATGGCCGTACCGGTACTGACGGACGAGGGTATGAAACATGGCTGGCTGAAAGTGATAATTTATTGGAATGGCAAACAAAAGGACGGCTTCTTTCATTCAGGGATAAAACCTGGGATATGAACCAACGTGGTGGTTTTCCCTCATTGCCTGACATGGACTGGGGTGGTACCTATGCCCTGCAACCTTACAAGGGGAAATACTGGATGACCTATATTGGTGGTGCTTCTGCCGGATATGAATCAGGACCATTGAAAATTGGCGTAGCATGTACACCTGAACCAAAGCTTACAGAAGCTGTTGAATGGGAAGCACTCCCCGACCCCATCCTCACTCCAACCGATAAAGACGGACAATGGTTCGAAAATATCACGCAATATAAAAGCACGGTTTACCGGGATAGGAAGAAAACGCTTGGAGCCCCTTTTGTCATGTTTTACAATGCCGGAGGACGTAACCCTGAGTCTAAGATCAAAGCTGAACGTATTGGAATAGCCCTGTCAAAGGATATGAAACACTGGAAACGATATCCGGGGAATCCTGTATTCACCCACGAGGAAGGTATTACAGGTGATGCCCATATCCAGAAGATCGGGGACGTGTACGTTATGTTTTACTTTTCGGCGTTCCGTGCAGACAGACCTTATAAAGCATTCAACACTTTTGCCTGCAGCTATGACCTGGTCCATTGGGCCGACTGGAAAGGTGATGACCTGATTATTCCATCCAAATCATACGATAATTTATTTGCCCATAAGAGCAGCCTGATTAACTACAACGGGGTGGTTTATCATTTCTATTGCGGGGTGAACACTGATGACCAGCGGGGTATTGCTGTAGCAACGAGCAAACCCATGGGACGCTCTGCTGTCAGCTTTCCAAAACCTGAATCAAAAGAACGGCGTACAGTAGTCAACCTGAATGAAGGCTGGAAAACATGGATGAAGGATACGCTGAATGTCAACATACCGCATAACTGGGATGATTACTACGGATACAGGCAACTCACCCATGGCAACCTGCATGGTACTGCCACATATCTGAAGACTTTCATTGCCCCCGATGCAGGATCCGGTAAACAATACTTTATCCGCTTTGAAGGTGTGGGAACCTATGCAACCGTCAACTTAAACGGAAAAGACCTGGGCAGGCATCCCAGTGGCAGGGTATCGTTTACCCTGAATGTCACTGGCTGCATAAAACCAGGTAAAGACAACACCCTGAGAGTCGTTGCCGAACATCCTGAAATGATCACAGATATGCCATGGGTATGCGGGGGTTGTTCTTCCGAATGGGGATTCAGTGAAGGATCGCAACCGTTAGGCATTTTCAGGCCTGTTGTGCTGGAGGTTACCGATGATGTCCGCATTGAACCTTTCGGGGTACATTTCTGGAACAACGATAAGGCTGATTCCGTGTTTATTGATACGGAAGTAAAAAACTATAGTTCGCAACCTATTGAAGCTGAGATAGTAAATAAACTGAATAATTCAGATGGTGTAGCTGTGTTCAGGTTATCGGACAAAGTCATGCTTGCACCAGGGGAAACACGCATCATTCATCAGGCAAGTGCCATTGAACATCCCCATCGCTGGGAACCTGCACATCCCTACCTGTACAGTTTAGCCTCCATGGTGAAACGGGCAGACAAAACGACTGACGAAATATCAACACCAGTTGGTATCCGTACTATCAGCTGGCCTGTAAAACGGAACGATCA
>Ga0302286_10001518_pt1 | contig 17143 bp, 15 predicted proteins | sample III_Fen_E2_3_FD_198765 | JGI IMG/M metagenome (GOLD analysis project Ga0302286, IMG submission 198765) | Peat permafrost microbial communities from Stordalen Mire near Abisko, Sweden - III_Fen_E2_3 | ecosystem: Environmental > Terrestrial > Soil > Wetlands > Permafrost | place: Sweden: Abisko...
CCAACATTTTATGTATCAAAAAAGTTTTGTTTCATCTATATACACAAAATACGTAACAAAGATAAGGCTCTAGTAGCCCGTGGTTTTTAGAGTGGCACTGTCACTTATATGTCATTAGCAACAGTAATAATAGCCATCGCTACTCTCGCAGTAGGCGCTGGTGTTGGGTATTACTTGCGATTGATTGTTTCACTTGGCCAAAAAGGCTCAATGGAACTTGAAATCAAGCAAATAATTCTAGCAGCAAAAGAAGATGCTCAGAAGATTATAGACGAGGCAAAGAAAAAGGCCGAGGATCAGATTAATGAGCAAAAGAGAGAAGAAAAAAGAAAAGAAGAAGAGTGGAAACACACAGAACATCGTTTAATTAAAAAAGAAGAGCTATTAGACTCTCGTCAGGGTGAAATAGACCGTGAAGTTGAGAATATAAAGCTTAAAGTAGAAGAAGTTAAGAAAATCAAAGAAAGAGTTGATGGTATGCAAACAGAGAAAGAAAAGGAACTTGAAAAAGTTGCTCACTTATCTATTGATGATGCAAAAGAAATTCTATTCAAAAACATTGAAGCAAAGTATGAAGAAGATTTACTAATCAGAATGCAAAAGATGGAAACTTCAAATACTGAGAAGTTAGACCGTCGTGCAAAAGATATATTATCTGCAAGTATAAATCGTCTCGCTTCATCAACAGCAAGTGAAATGATGACAACATCAGTAAATATTCCAAATGATGAAATAAAAGGAAAGATTATTGGTAAAGAAGGAAGAAACATTCGTGCATTTGAAAGAGCTTCAGGAGTTGAACTTATTATTGATGAAACACCAGGAGCTATTATAATTTCATCTTTTGATCCAGTTCGTAGACAAGTAGCACGACTAGCACTAGAAAACTTAATACTAGATGGAAGAATTCAACCAGCTAAAATTGAGGAAGTCGTAGCAAAAGCTCAAGAAGATATAAATAAAATAATTAAAGATAAAGGAGACCAAGCAGTTTATGAATGTGGAATATTTAATCTAGATCCACGCATAAGTGCAATCGTAGGACGCTTATACTTCAGAACATCTTATGGACAAAATGTTCTTCAACACTCAATAGAGATGGCACACATAGCAGGAATGCTTGCAGCAGAACTAGGAGCTGATGTTCAAATAGCTAAAGCAGGAGCACTTGTGCACGATATAGGAAAAGCATTGGATCACGAAGTACAAGGTACACATATAGATATCGGTATTCGTATCTTACAAAAGTTTGGAGCTGATCCAAGAATAATTACAGCAATGAAGAGTCATCACGATGACACTCCTCATGAATCAATTGAATCAGTTATCGTTCAAACTGCTGACCATATATCAGGTGGAAGACCAGGAGCAAGACGCGATAGTGTTGAAAATTACATTAAGAGATTACAAGAACTTGAAGGATTAGCAACTAGTTTCCCTGGTGTAGAAAAATCATATGCACTATCTGCAGGCCGTGAAATAAGGATATTTGTAACACCAGAAAAAATTACAGATATACAAGCAAAAGATATGGCTCGTGAAATTGCTAGAAAAATAGAGCAAGAACTTACATATCCTGGTGAGATAAAAGTAACAATGATAAGAGAAAATAGAATCACAGAATACGCAAGATAACTATATTTATCAAGCTATAATCAAGAATTCAATATCAATTAAAAAACTTCCCAAACGGGAAGTTTTTTAATTATAAATAATATAAATTATGAATAATTATTTTAATAAAAAAGTATTATTTTAATTTAAAAAACAAAATTTTACTTTTTTTAACAAAACATTTGAATCTATGTGTCAACAGGTAAATATACTTGTTTTAAAATTAGCTTGGTATATAATAAGATTACTCCTGTTTATCAGGGATCGTTTGCAAACGGTCGAATATTATTTAGATAGCACTCTCATATTTTTTGAAAGAAAAGTGTGAGAAACTAAAATAAATGAATAAACAAGCATTAGTAGAACTAGTTCATGAAAAAATCGGCGGTACAAAAGTACAAGCTGAAGAAGTTGTGAACGGAATATTTGAAGCTATCGTTTCAACTTTGAAAAAAGGTGGCGAAGTTTCAATAGCAGGAATTGGAATATTCTCAGTTAAGGCTCGTGCAGCTCGTATGGCTCGCAATCCAAAGACTGGAGAACAAGTAAAAGTTGCTGCAACAAAGGTGCCAAAGTTCCGAGCAGCAAAAGCTCTAAAAGACGCTGTAAAGTAAATTTTACACAAATAAAAAACTACCCTATTCTATCTGTGGGTAGTTTTTTTATTTAGTATTTAAAATAATTGTTTTATCTATAAAATATGCTAATATAAGATAGTTATATATCGGGGTGTAGTGTAACGGCTAACATTCCTGTTTTGGGAACAGGCGACTCCGGGTTCGAATCCCGGCGCCCCGACAATAAATAAAAACATCCTACTTGCTAGGGTGTTTTTATTTATTGTCGGGGCGAGCAGTGTGCCTTCGCACACTGCGTCCGGGATTCGAAAACCTTTTCCTTATGAGTGTACTCACGAATGGAAAAGGTGTACTGAACCTGTAAGGTTCGAAAAGCGTACTCGCGATCCCAGTAAATTTCATTCGCGTCCGGGATTCGAAAGACTTTTCGTTCTCTGGTGTTAACCAGAGCGAAAAGTACCCGCGACCGTAGGGCGAGAAATTCCCGGCGCACATACAAGCGTACCCACGATCCCGGTAAACTTCATTCCCGATACTTTAATAACCAAACTATTTTCCCTACTATTCACTCCCCTTTTTCTATTGAAATAAAATTTTATATAGTGTATATTATATGAGTATTTGCGGGACTAGTTTAATGGTAGAACTACAGTTTTCCAAACTGTTGGCGGGAGTCCGATTCTCCCGTCCCGCACAAAAACGTGAACTCAAAAAGACTGGACTACTCCAGTCTTTTTCGTTTTTGTGAGACGGAGCGATAATTTTGCCAGTAGGCAAAATCGCGAGTCGGGGGTTGCAAAAATTTCGAGCGACGGCGAGAAATTATTTGTGACACAAATAAACATACTCCTTAGGCATTTTTTTGTTGTGTGGAACAGCAATCCAACTGCTTGGCTTGCGTGGGAGAATCGGAAGATTTTTCCTTATCGAAGATGGAAAAATACCTGACTATGCAGTAGTAGATTCTCCCGTCTCTTATAAAACACACACCATTCAAAATATTAGATATCTATATTCTTTTTCATTCTTCCTATAATATTATATTCTCCATCCTTTTAACCCTAGCGATCTTATTACCAATATCAAGATAAACAAGTAATAGGTCAAACTGCCAAGGTGTATTCCCTATCTTATTATGAATAAGATAGGTTTGAACTGTCCTAGACAGTCTTTTCATCTTCCATGGGTGCATATTTTCTTCAGGTCTCTTTGAAAGGCTATTATCTATAGATATATCAGGTAAAGTTTCACAAGAAACAGACTTAACCTCGATAAAGTATAGTTTATTATCCTTTTTCGCAATAATATCTATTTCTCCCCATTTTCTTGTATAATTTCTCTCTAAAATCGAAAACTTATGTTTCATAAGAAACATTGAGGCAACATCTTCACCTAACTTCCCTACTTTTTGTGAATTTGAAGTAAAATTCTTCATATTATTAAGAATTAATAATAAAAATTAGTATTTTATATATTTATTATACTATATAGTTAAAAATCTTCATATAACTAACTATTACCAGCTATTTATGTTACATGTGTAACATAAATAGCTGGTAATCAATAAATTAAGCTCTTGTGTTACATAAATACTTACTTTTACTTATTTATCCAAAAATTAGACAAATGGTGGTGATTAACAAATCAAAACTGTTACACATGTAACATTTTTGGTTAAATATCAGACATTGTCTGTTTATGTTACATGTGTAACATAAGAAAGTGTGCCACGTGAAACACTTTGCTATTTATTAGACAATAAAAGCGTTTTATAATGCTGTCTTTCTAAAATACCATTATAAACAAAGGGTATTTTAGAAAAATAAACATTATACAATTCTTAATAATAAGACTTTAAATTGTCTCTTATAAACAATACTCACATAGTTATCCACATAAATCTTATTTTTAAAGGTTTTTTATTGTGCATAAAAGACGGACAAAAGGTCAAATTAATAAAGTACACCTAAAATTCTTATGGACACATAATAACTCGTCAAGAGTAATATTTAAATTAAAAGACAACTAGATAGTGGGGGAGTTGAGTGTTTTAGATTCCGGAATAAAAGATAAACAAGAGGCGGCGGGATCGCGAGTACGCATATCGAACCTTACAGGTTCAGTACATCCATTCGTTTCGGTTAACACCGAAAAACGAATGGATTTTCGATTCCCGCACGCAAGCCAAGCAGTTGGCTTGCTCGGGCGCACCATAATACAAAAAAACACCAAGAATGGTGGTTTTTTGTATTATGGTGCGCCCGGCGGGAATCGAACCTACATCACTTGTTCCGAAGACAAGTACTCTATCCGTTGAGCTACGGGCGCATTAAACTAATGTTTATTATACATTAATAACAATTGTTTACAATAAGATATATTATAAACAGATCAAAATTATTGCATTTAATTCCTAAAAATACTATAATAAATCAGTTATAAATGCGGGGTTGGTTTAGTGGTAGAACACGTCCTTGCCAAGGATGAGACAGGAGTCCGATTCTCCTACCCCGCACATATAAATTGTTAATAGCAATATAAAAGACAACAATCCAACTATGGATTGAATAGGAAGATCATAAGATTTTTCTATATCATAAAATATGGCAAATAAGCCACTAATAGAAAAATCAAATATACCCTCATATGTTTCATATGTAACAGAAACCATAGAAAAAGCTGGTTTTGAGGTTTTTTTAGTTGGCGGATGTGTCCGTGACCTATTAATAGGAAGAAACCCTAAAGACTGGGATGTTACCACAAATGCTAAACCAGAAGAGATTATTGGTCTTTTTGAAAAGACTGTATATGAAAACACCTTTGGAACTGTTGGTGTATGTGTATTAAAGGATGACAGTGTTACACATGAAACTAATAATGATGTTACACATGTAACAGAATACAATATAATAGAGGTTACACCGTATAGAATAGAAGCTAAATATAGTGATTTTAGACACCCAGATGAAATAAGGTTCAGCGACAACATAGAAGATGACCTTAAGAGAAGAGATTTCACTATAAATGCCTTAGCTCTTGACAATAAAGGACAATTAATTGACCTTTATAAAGGACAAGAAGATATAAAGGACAAAGTTATCAGAGCAGTAGGGGATGCAAATGATAGATTCAACGAAGATGCCCTTCGAATGCTTCGAGCAATTAGATTTTCTGCGCAGCTAGACTTTGCTATCGAATACAACACAATGAAGGCAATTGTGGATAACTCTCATCTTTTAAAAAATATATCAAAAGAAAGAATCCGTGATGAATTTCTAAAAATCATAGAATCAAAAAATCCAAGTACGGGAATAGCTATGCTTTCAAAACTTGGACTACTAAAATACATAATTCCTGAATTAGAAGAGGGGATCGGTTGTATTCAAGGTGGGGCACATATATATGATGTTTTTGAACATTTACTCCAAGCATTAGATCATTCTGCCAATAAGGGCTTTTCCACAGAAATCCGATTAGCTGCACTTTTTCATGATATAGGTAAGCCACGAAGTCGAAGACCAGGAATTAAGAAAGCTTATACATTTTATGGGCACGAAGTAGTCGGAGCAAGGATGGTTCAAAAGATTATGGACCGCCTAAAGTTTCCTAGAAAAACTACAGACTTAGTTGTCACTCTTGTTCGTAACCATATGTTCTTCTCTGACACAGAACAGATTACCTTATCTGCTGTTCGCCGTATTGTCCAAAAAGTAGAAAAAGAGCATATTTGGGAATTAATGGAAATTCGTGAGTGCGATAGAGTTGGTATGAAAAAAGCTGAAGCTCCATACAGACTTCGCAAGTATCATGCAATGATAGAAGAAGTTTTACATGACCCTATCTCTGTCGGACAACTTGCTATTAATGGAGAGACATTAATAAAAGAATTAGGAATGAAACCAAATCCAAGAATGGGATGGATTCTACACTCACTACTTGAAGAGGTACTCGATGATCCAACAAAAAATACAAAAGAGCATTTAATAGAATTAGTAAAAAGTTTAGATATGCTCGGGGATGATGAACTAAAAACACTAGGGGAGAGAGGTAAAGAAGAAAAAGAAAAAAAGGAACAAGAAGAAGTAAATAAATTACACAAGAAGCATGGTGTATAAAAAAATAAACGTTGGACATCTTTAAAGATGTCCAACGTTTATTTTTATTTTTATACTTTTTATTTTAGACGACTGTAGTGAAATTCTTCTTGCTGACTTTTTATTCTCGCTTCTTCTTCTGTGATATAAACTTCATTACTTTCTAAAGTACTCTCAACCCAAGAACCATACAAATGATTTGTCATAGAAGAATCAGTTCTAAAAATTACAGGCACACTGTATGAGTGCATTGTCTCAACATGTTTAATTAATTTTTCACTCAAATCTTTTTGAGTTGATAACATTAACATACATTGATCTGATTCCTGCAAAACTCCCTTCCATGGATATATAGAATTCACAAACCAGTAATCTGCAGAAATTGCTAACTTTTCATTTATAGCAGAGATACCTATTTCTCTCGCTTCTTCTCTTGATGAGCAAGTTGTGTAGATGAAAACAATATTTTTTGAATTTTTTTCTACTTGTTCTAAAAGCATAATAATTTTAAAAAATTAAATTGATAATAAAATAAAAACCTCTCTTAAAAAACTAACTAAGCTCAATCATTATTGGACAGTGATCAGACCCAATATAATCTGATAATGTTTTAAAACTTTTTACATTTTTTATAAAAGATTTATTTATAAAAAAATAATCTATTCTCCATCCAACATTACGATCGCGTGCAGAAGTTTTTTGATCCCAATAAGTGTACACATCTTTTTTACCTGGATAAAAATTACGAAAGATATCCACCCATCCATCCTCCACACAATCATCCAACCATTTTCTTTCTATTGGCAAAAATCCAGTACTATTAGAATTCTCTCTTGGTCGAGCTAAATCGATTTCTGTGTGAGCAGTATTTACATCTCCACAAAAAACAACTTTGTGTCCTTCTTCTTTTTTATCATTAATAAATTTTAAAAAAGTTTTGTAAAAATCTAATTTGTATTCTAGTCTATCTGGACCACTACCACCATTTGGAAAATAAGAATTTATTAAAATAAAATATTTACCTTTTGTTGGGGTAGGGTAGTATGCGATAATCGTACGCCCCTCATCATCAAAATCTTTTACTCCGATTCCATACTCAACTTTCTCTGGAATTTTCTTAGAATAAATTGCAACACCACTGTATCCCTTTCTCTTCTTAGAAAATGAAAAATAAGAATGATAACCTTTTAAGTTTCTAGTGTCTTCGTCTAATTGTTCAGGTTCACATTTTGTTTCCTGAAAGCAAACCATGTCAGGATTATTAAAAGCAAAAAGTGGCACAAAATTACCTTGTCTTGCAGTTGCTCTTAGTCCATTTGTATTCCAAGAAATTATCTTCATATTAGTATTGTATCATCTCGTAAAACAAAAAAGAAAAACTCTCTTTAAACAAACACAAATAGTTATTTGAAAAATGCGCACATAAAATCCTGCTGGATTTTTGTTATACTCGGCCCGTCGGCCTGCGTAATGCATTTTTCAAATAACTATTTGTGTTTGTTTAAATAATCCAATAAAAAACAAGATGGTATTATTATCATTTTTGTTCACTGTGTAACACATAATACAGACATCATTAAGATACTTCCATAAAAGACAAAAATATTTGTCTTTTATGGAACATATAAGCAAAAACACTTAATCTATATAAGATTAAGTGTTTTGATTCTCTGTGAAACTAAAATACAATAGGTATTACTCTATATATAGAGTGTGCATCATATTACTGTGAAACCCTATGATAAACATAACAATTTATTACTTACTATGAAATTTTTTATGAACATCTCTTAGTTGCTTATCGGTTATATGGGTATATATTTGTGTAGTTGCTATATTTGCATGTCCTAACATCATTTGAACAGAGCGGATGTCAGCTCCATTTGAAAGTAAATCAGTTGCAAACGAGTGCCTTATAATATGTGGAGTAACTTTTTTAGAAATCCCAGCTTTAATCGCATAAAATTTTACAATGCGTTCCACAGATCTCGGTGTTAATCGGTTACTTTTAGAACCATTGTGTGAAAACTGTATGAATAACGGTTCGTCTAAATCTTTTCGTGATTTTAAATAATTATGAATTGAATCTTTGGCTTGCTCTGACAAAAAGACAACTCTGACCTTTTCTCCTTTACCACGAATAGAAAATTCATCCTTTGATAAATCTAAATCTCGATTGATTGAACATAGTTCCGATAGACGCAATCCTGTTGAGAAAAATAATTCCATTATTGCCTTATCTCTTAGTCCCTTGATATTATCTTTTTCTGGAGCATTCATAAGTCTATCTAATTCTGCACTAGAAATTAAATCAAGAGAACGCTCTTTTATTTTTGCTAAGTCTATTCTATCTGGTGGTAGGGAAGTAACATTTCTTTTCATTAAATATTTAAGAAACGATCGTAATGCAATGAGATGATAATTCTGAGTATTTTTCTTGAGAGTTCCTGCCTGTTGTCCTTTTGTTTTTACTCCCGGCTGTCTATTTAGATGAAGTCTAAATTCTCGAATTTTATCATCGGTAATATCTTTTGGGTCTGATGCTTTAGAAAATTCAAAGAATCGTGTTAAGTAGTGATCGTAGTTGGCTACAGTTTTTAAACTGTTTCCTTTTTCAATTTCAACATGTTCTAAAAATTCTCTCTTAAGTTGTTCTAGTTCTGTTGTCATTATAATCAACCGAGTAAGTAATAATATTTAATAGTCGTAAAATAATTATATCACAGGAAAATAATAAGACCTTGCTCATACCCATACCTCTATACTTGTATTTTACTGAAAAAGTAACCTAATAGTGGGGTATATATAAGACCTTGCATTTTCTGATAATATGTGCTAATATCTAAAGACATGTTAACAACAAAGAAAAAACAAAATATTATAAAAAAGAATCAACTTCACGACAAAGATACAGGTAGTCCCGAAGTGCAGATTGCAATTATAAGTAAAAGAATCGAAGAACTTGCTGGTCATCTTAAGGAACACAAAAAAGATAACCACTCTCGTCGAGGATTAATCAAGATGGTTGCTGACCGCAGAAAACATCTTAAATATCTAGAGACAACAGACAAGACAAGATTCGCAGCTGAAACTAAAAAAATTAAAGCTTAACAAAAATGCCTCGCAAGGGGCATTTTGTTTTGGTATAATTTTTATATGTCCAACCGATGTCCGACACCTGTAGCAACAGTTGTCGGACATCGAGAAGAGGTTGTACATCTAAAAATTACATAGTTTTAAAATTTCCATTTTATACATGGTAAATATTTTAATAAACAAAAGTAATTTCTCAGTAAAAACATAGGTCGATATTTTAAAAAATTTAATAAGAAAAAAATAATTTATATATGAGTATAATAAAACAAAAAGAACAAAGAGTAGGAGTTTTTATAGACACATCAAACCTATATCATAGTGCAAAAAATTTATATAAAAGAAAAGTTAATTTTGGTGCAGTTTTAAGAGATGCAGTTGCAGGAAGAAAATTAGTTCGTGCAATCGCATATGTTATAACATCAGAGGGTGGAGAAGAAAATAGTTTTTTTGATGCATTAACAAAATTTGGTATTGAAACAAAAATAAAAGATTTACAAGTATTTGCTGGTGGCGCAAAGAAGGGGGACTGGGATATCGGAATGGCAGTTGATGCCATGAAGATGGCACCTCGTCTCGACGCAGTTGTCCTTGTGACAGGTGACGGAGACTTTGTCCCTCTCGTACAATACATGCAAACGATGACACAAGTAGAAGTCATATCTTTTGGTAAATCTGCTTCAATGAGACTCAAAGAGCAAGCAGATGATTTCTTGGATCTATCAGTAAACCCAAGAAAGTATCTAATATAAAAATAGCAGACTCACAGAAAACCCTCTTTTAAAAAAGAGGGTTTTCTGCTATGCTATTCTTATTAATAGTTAATTTATTAACCTCCGGACAATTAGAGTTGAAGCCCCAAAAATGACTAGGTTTCAAAACTAGAGTCTGGAGATTAATTCTTAATAAATATGAATAGTAAAGAGTATGAAGTAGAAATAGGTGGTAAGAAAATTACTGCTTTATTTAGTGATTTAGCAAACCAAGCAAATGGCTCTGTTATCTTAAAATCAGAGGGAACTGTAGTTATGGCAACAGCCGTCATATCAAAAGATGGTAGCAAGAACCTAGGATTCTTTAACCTAACAGTTGAATACTTAGAAAAGTTCTATGCTGCAGGTAAAATACTTGGTGGACAATACAATAAGAGAGAGGGCCGTCCTAGTGACCAAGCAATACTCGCTGCTCGTATGATAGATAGAACTATCCGTCCTTTATTTGATCAACACATCAAAAATGCTGTTCAAGTAATAGTTACAGTTATTGCTGTTGGAGAAACTGACCCAAAAACTCTTGGGATCAATGCTGTATCTATAGCATTATCTATGTCAGATATTCCTTGGAATGGACCAATCGGTGCAGTTCAAATAAGTAAGACAAAAGAAGACGAAACAATAAAAGTAAATAATTATATTCCAAATGCTGATGAGCCTGTATATACACTAGACCTTCTTGTTTGTGGTAAAGATAAAACTATAAACATGATTGAATCTATGGCTTTTGAAATTACAGAAGAAGAGATGGGTAAATGTTTTGACTTAGCATCTTCTGAGATTTCAAAATGGGAAGACTTTCAAAAGAAACTTTATAGTGAATTTGGAAAAGCAAAACTTTCATTTCCAAAAATAACAATTGATGAAAATGTTATTTCTTTATTTAATGAAAAAGTTAGACCAATGTTAGAAGAAAAACTTTTCAGTTCTGAAAGTAAAAAAGTTACAAGTGAAGCAGAAACCCTTTGGGCTAAAATACTAGATGAAAAATATCCTAACGAAGAAGACGATGCAATAAAAAGTGCATCTGAAGATTACCTTCACCACTACCTAGATGGTGCGTTTCACAAGATGGCACTACTACAGGGAATACGTGCAGATGGAAGAAAGGTTGATGAAATAAGAAAACTATATGCTAAAGCAGGTGGTATATCTCCTGTGTTACACGGTTCTGGAATATTCTACAGAGGAGAAACACATGTACTTTCTGTACTTGCTCTTGGTGGACCAGAAGATATGTTAACAGTTCAAGGTATGGAATCAGAATCAAAAAAACGTTTCATGCATCACTATAATTTCCCTCCATATTCTGGTGGTGAAACAGGAAGAGTTGGTGGAATAAACAGAAGAGAAATGGGTCATGGATTTTTAGCAGAAAAAGCTTTAACTCCAGTTATTCCAAGTAAAACTTTATTCCCTTATACTATTCGTGTAGTTTCAGAATCAACAGCATCAAATGGTTCTACTTCTCAAGCTTCTATCTGTGCAGCAACAATCGCACTTATGGATGGAGGAGTACCAATAAAAACTCCAGTTGCAGGTATATCAGTTGGATTAATGTCAGACGAAAAAGATAATACTAAATATGTTCTCCTTTCAGATATTCAAGGACCAGAAGATCACTATGGTGATATGGATTTCAAAGTTGCTGGAACAAAAGATGGAATCACAGCAATTCAACTTGATGTAAAAGTAGATGGAGTACCAGTACCAGTTCTAAAAGAAGCTTTAGTTCGTGCAAAAAATGCTCGTCTTCAAATACTAGAAACTATCACTGCTGAGATACAAACACCTCGCGCAAAAATCTCACCAAATGCTCCTATGATTTTAACTGTTAAAATTAAAAAGGATCAAATCGGTATGGTTATAGGACCAGGTGGAAAAAATATAAATGCAATAAGAGAAGCAACAGGAACAGAAATCACAATAGAAGAAGATGGAACAGTATTCATAACAGGTAAAAATGGTGGTGCAGAAAAAGCAGCACAGATAGTAGAAGAGATGACTCACGAATACAAAGTAGGTGATACTGCAAATGGTGTTGTTGTTAAGCTTATGGAATTTGGTGCTTTCGTTCGTATTGGTCACGACACAGAGGGACTTGTACACATATCTGAGATTGCCCCATTCCGTGTTGAAAAAGTTTCTGATATTCTTAAAGAAGGAGACAATGTGCCAATCAAGATAATAAAGGTTGATGAAAAGGGACGCCTAAATCTTTCTATAAAGGAAGCTAATGCAACTTTTTTCAAAAAAGAAAATTAATTTTCTAAAAACAAATGGAAGAAAATAAACCACAAATAAATAAAGCGAGTGGTGATATAAAAACAATTCATACTTATCTAACTGATATGGCTGAGACTGTTCGTGATAATGAAGTATCTGTTATTAAAATAGCTATGGCAGAACAGAAGAAGCATGAAAGAGAAGATGTTTATAAAAAAGCAGAAGGAACTAGTTTTTCTAAAACCATACTTATCATTGGTGCAATAATTCTTATTGCTGGAGCTCTATTTGGTGTTTACTATGTAATACAACAAAATAAAGAAAAGAGTGCTCCGATTACTGTATTAAACACTACAAACATAGAAGCTCTTATCTCCTACGACAATCAATCTTTTGTTGATACAACCAATGTAATAAGTTTAAATGATTTTACTTCACTACTAAAACCAGAGACAGATAAAGTTAATAAGCCTGATGCAATAGCTTCAATATTTCTAACTACTTCAATATCAGGAAAGCCTGAATTATTAAAATTAGATAATCTTATATCTATGGCTGGATTATCAGCACCATCATCTCTTACTCGATCTTTATCAGGAAACTATATGGTTGGAACTTATACTCCTTCTGTAGTAAATGAAAAAACAAAACCTCATTTATTTTTACTATTTCAAGTAAAAGACTATAACTTAGTATATGCAGGTATGCTTGAGTGGGAAAAAACAATCCTAGATAATATGTATACTATATTTAACATAGATGTTACTGGTGATCGCAGTCAACTTTTTGAAACACCATTCAAAGATATTATTGTTGATAATAAAGATGCTCGTATTTTATCTGACAAAGATGGTAACCCTGTTTTATATTATATTTTTATAGATAAAACTAACTTAGTTATTACAGACAGCCAAGATACTATTAAAAAAATAGGAACAATGTTATTGCTCAAAAAAACCAAGCCCTTATAAGATTGCCAATTAATAGAATAATGCTAATATTAAAGTTATGGAAATAAATAACATTAAAACAAAGTTAAATGAAGAAAAGAAATTATTAGAAAATGAACTTAGTTCTATTGGTATCGTTGATAAGACTGGTGACTGGGAGGCTACTCCTGAGATAGAAACTAGTGCACAAGAAGTTCAAGATGAAGCAGATATGTCAGAGAAGTCAGAAAGTTACGAAGAGCGTTCAAGTATACTTGGCTCTCTTGAAAATAGACTTTCTGATATAAATAAAGCTTTGTTAAAAATCGAAAGTGGTGAATACGGAATCTGTGAAATTTGTGGAAAGAAAATAGAAGAAGACCGCTTAGAAGTAAATCCTGCAGCTCGCACATGTAAGGATGATATGGAAAAAATTTAATAAAAATATTTTAAAAAACACTAGATAATAATTATCTAGTGTTTTTTAAAATAAAATATATTTATCCACTTCTTATATTTTTTATTTTATATATAATTAGTAAATGTCATTTTCAAGAATTTATTCTGCTCAAACAAATTTATTGAAAGGTAAAATTGTAATAATAGAAGCAGACATTACAAAAAATACTTTATATGCATTTACTCTAGTTGGACTTCCCGACAAAGCAGTAGATGAATCAAAAGATCGAATGAGTTCTGCGTTAAAAAATTCTGGATTTTCTTCTCCTAAAAATCAAAACCAAAAAATAGTTATTTCATTATCTCCGGCTGACCTTAAAAAAGAGGGACCTTATTTTGATCTTGCTATAGCTATTGCTTATTTACTTTCAGCAGAAGAAATAAATTTTAATCCAGAAAATAAAATATTCCTTGGAGAGCTTTCACTCAATGGTGATCTCCAACCAATAAAGGGAGCGTTACCACTTGTACAAGAAGCAAAAAGACTTGGTTACAAAGAAATATTTTTACCAATTCAAAACAGTGAGGAAGCAGCTCTTGTTGAGGGTATAGATATTTATGGAGCATCTAATTTAAAAGAAGTTATTGAACATATAAATGTTTCTAAAAAAGATAAAAAAGGTAATCTAATTGAACAAGAAAAACCAAAAATTAAACTTCAACCAAAAACAGAAATATCATACAAAGAAACACTTAATAATATAGATTTTTCTGATATTCGTGGACAAGAGGGAGCTAAGAGAGGTCTTGAAATAGCTGCTGCGGGTGGACACAACATTGCAATGTCTGGACCTCCTGGAACTGGTAAAACAATGCTTGCTAGAGTATTTTCACAAATATTACCAAGGTTAGAAAAAGATGATATTTTAGAAATTACAGGAATACATTCTATTGTAGGTAAACTGGAAGATAATTTAATAACTGAATCTCCATTTCGTGCACCACACCACACAGCAAGTTATGTTTCAATGATTGGAGGTGGGGCAAATCCAAAACCAGGAGAAGTTACACTCGCACATAAAGGAGTTTTATTTTTAGATGAATTTCCAGAATTTGAAAAACGAGTAATAGAATCACTTCGTCAACCATTGGAAGATAATATTGTTTCTATTTCTCGAGCGCGTGGTTCTGCAATATTTCCTTCAAATTTTATTTTAATTGCAGCAATGAATCCTTGTCCTTGCGGAAACAAAGGAAATAAACAAAAAGAATGTATATGTAAACCTATGGATTTAGACCGCTACAAAAGAAAACTATCTGGTCCCATTATGGATAGAATTGATATTTGGGTAACTGTCGGAAGTGTAGATTATGAAAAACTTTCTGATGGATTACAAGAAGGAGAAAAAACTAATACAATAAAAGAAAGAGTTAAAATTGCTCGTGATATTCAAACAAAAAGATTTAAAAATTCTCCAAGAAAAATAAACACGAACAGTGAGATGAATGTAAAAGACCTTACGATTTTTGCACCACTTACAAATGAAATAAAACAATTATTAAATCAAAGTGCGGAACGGCTACAATTATCCGCTCGTGCATATCATAGAACCATTAAGCTTGCTCGTACTATTGCAGACCTTGATGAAAGTGAAAATATTTCTTCATCTCACATATTAGAAGCACTTCAATATCGTCCTCGTGAAAATTAAAATACAATTAAAAAACTCACTATCTTATAGTGAGTTTTTTAATTGTATCTATTTTTAGCAGAGTGTGGAGCGGTATCTTCTGTAATAGGAGGTGGGGCAAGATTCACACTTTTCTTTTTCTTTACTGTCTTTTTTTTCTTTACTACTTTTTTCTTTGCAGCAACTTTTTTAACTGGAGCTTTTTTTACAACTACAGGAGTTTTAACTTCAGTTGTTTCTTTTGCTAAAACTGTAGTTGGTAACATGGGTTGTTCAACAGATAAGATTTTATTTTCATTTTTATCAAAATACCCATCATTAATTAAAATTAAAAATGATGATACCCCAGCTAAAAATATTAAAATACTTAAAACTATTATCTTATTCTTCATAAATAATTAAAGAGTTGTACCTTTTGCTAGATTACGATATGGATTTGGTTTTCCTCCACGATAACCAATATGAACATGATTTCCAGTTGATCTACCTGTTGATCCAACATAACCTATAACATCACCTTTTTTCACAACATCACCAGATGAAGCTACAACTTTACTCATATGCCCAAAGATAGCTTGAGCTCCATCATTGAAATCTATAACAACATACTCTCCATAACCACCATTGTATCCATTAGCATCAGCTATAAGAACAGTACCATCTTGTATAGCATATATAGGTGTACCCTTTGGGGCAGCAAAGTCATAAGCATTATCATCGTGAAGTCTTTGTGAAACTCTACCTTCTCCACTTGGGAATGGCCAGATATAACCACCAGTAATACCATTTCCAGATGCAATATCTGAAGATGAAGCTGATTGAGGTTTCTCTTCTTCTGGTTTACTTTCAGGTTTTGATTCTACTTTAACAGGTGTTGGTTCTTTTTCTACTACTTTTACAGGAGTTGGTTCTGCTTTTTTTGTAACAGTACCTCCTGGAACAATAATCTTATCTCCGATCTTTAGATTCTTATCTGAGATATCGTTATATTCGGCAATATCACTAGAATCAGCTTTGTATGCTTTTGCAATAGATACTAAAGTATCACCCTTTTTAACTGTATAAGGAACCCCATCAATAGGAAGAATTATCAATGTTTGACCTACTTTTAATGTATTATTCTTTATACTTGCATTCGCATAAAGGATTGTACTCTTTGAAATACCAAACTTAGTAGCAATATCTCCTATAGTCTCACCCTTTTTAACTGTATAAGTATTGATCTTGTCTGACGAAGAAGTTATGTATGAGTTTACAACAGAGTCTGTTCCTTTAAGATTTTCAGGGGAAAGACTATCGTCTCCTACAATAGCAAGGGCTGTAGCGTCTTTGATATTACTCATATCTGGATTTATGGATGACTCAAGTAAGGGAACTGTTTGAGAATTATGAACAATATCACTACTTGCAGTAACGGCATCTATTGCTGATGCTTGAATATTATTTCCAACAACACTATCTACTAAATCAGAAAAAAATCCGGCATTTGCTTGTTTAGGCATACCGATTATAGATACAATTAGATACAAAGACAAACAAACCTTAATGGTATAAGGTTTGTAAAATAAGGGTATTTTCATCTTTTGAGGTTCTGTGTTAACAGAACTATCAATAGAATCTTTTGTATTGGGTTGAATAAGCCTAAATTAAGTAATTACACCACATTACCATCCTTTCAGGAATTACAGTACGACCGCCTAAGCGAAGTTTGTAATTATAAGTAATAAAGCATAATTGTTACAATCT
>Ga0302286_10001519_pt1 | contig 17125 bp, 4 predicted proteins | sample III_Fen_E2_3_FD_198765 | JGI IMG/M metagenome (GOLD analysis project Ga0302286, IMG submission 198765) | Peat permafrost microbial communities from Stordalen Mire near Abisko, Sweden - III_Fen_E2_3 | ecosystem: Environmental > Terrestrial > Soil > Wetlands > Permafrost | place: Sweden: Abisko...
CGGTTGGTCCGGTTGTTGTACTCCAGCAAACTCCATAAGCAGTTACAGCTGCCCCTCCATCACTGGTTACATTTCCTCCACTGGTTGCAGATCCTCCACCAATATTCGTTATGACTGTTGTGGTAACTATTGGTAATGTGGCTGCAGCGAAATTACGTATTGCCCGGATACCATTCATCAATGAAAGATCACTTGTTGTCGGAACACGGTTTAATCCTGATGCATATGCCTGGCTTCCTGTATTGAAATATGCCGAAGCGTAATTATAATTTGTTCCGTATTGAGAAGAAGTGTAATACATCTTATTGCCATACAGACCGTACCAATAATAATTATTTGCTATTTGTGCCCAGTCACCCGAAGAAGGTAAATACCAGTCATTAAAGCCTCCGCCATTGTATGCTCTTGCAACACTTGCAGCAGTCGTTGTGCCTGTTGAACAAGCAAGTATAGCTGTTGTATTTGCCATTCCGGTTCCTAATGCAGCACTGGTGCCTGTAACATTTACCCCATTACATCCCCATCCGTTTAATGACGGGATTTCAGGACTAACAACAAACCCCGTACCATCAGGTGCAACGTAACCAACTATTCCATAACTGAGTGCCTGGCCCAGCGTATAAGGTGCCTGAACCCAGGTTGTAAAACTTACACTGGCCAAACTATATGAAGTTCCCACAGCATTAGTAGCATATGCCCGTACATAATAAGTTGTGCTTGATGTTAATCCGGTGATATTGCTTGTAAACAGACCAGAACCTGTTCCATTGGTAGTAAAGTTACCAACTCCCAATACAGGACCTGTACTAGTTCCCCAGCAAACACCCTTTGCAGTTATAGGAGAACCACCATCTGAGGTAATTGTTCCACCACTATTTGCTGAATTCGCTGAAATTCCCGTTATTGCAGTTGTTGCTCCAACAATTGCTGCACTTGGGGCAGTTGTAGTAAAGCTCAATTCATTACCAAAATCGGTACTCCATGCCGGTGAACCATAAGGGACAGTCGGATCATATTTATTGAGATAAGCCCTGACATAATAGGTAGTATTTGAGGTTAAACCTGTAAGATTAGTTACCCATGGTCCTGTAGGGAAAGTTGTAATGAATCCGTTAGTTACAAATGTCGGCGAAGCAGAATTAGAAACAGTAGAGTAAGCAATACCCCGATCGCCATAACTATATCCACCTCCTCCGGAAGTCGCCGAACCACCTGAAGTTGCGCCCGTACCCGTTATTGCACTTATTGGTGCAGTTACTAATGTTGGGGCTGATTTTAATGTCGTAAATGAAATATCTGTTCCATAGGCAGTACCTACACTATTGGTAGCATAAGCACGTACATGATAAGTGGTATAACCTGTTAATCCGGTAAGATTACTTACAAAAACTCCTAACCCGGGAGCAGAATCAATCACCTTGGTATTTAATACTACAGTCGGATTTAATGTAGTTCCAAAACAAATGCCTCTTTCAAGAATAGGAGACCCTCCGGTTGAAGTTACATTCCCCCCTGAAGTAGCAGTAGTAGAGGTTATTAAAGTTGCCGCAGAAGTAGCGGCTAAAGTCGGCAAAACAGGAAGTGTCGTAAATGAAACTTCATTTCCATAATTAACAACTGTATTATTTATTGCATAGGCTCTTACAAAATATGCTGTAACAGGTAAAAGACCAGTCATATTACTTATAAATGCACCTATTCCACTTCCATCAGTCGTTTTAAAGTTAGCTATTGTTGCCCCGGGAGCTGTATTCCAGCAAACTCCACGTTGAACGACAGATGAACCCCCATCACTCGTAATTGTACCTCCTGATACGGCAGTAGTTCCGGTTATGGAAGTTGCTGACGTAGTCGTTAGGGTTGATAAGATATTACCTCCCCAGGTTGGAACAAAAGCTCCTGATATTTGCAGATATTGTCCGGGGATTCCGATTGGAATTCGTAACCAGTCTGTCCCATTCCAGTAAAGCATATCCCCTAATGACTGACCCTTTATAAATCCAGAAATCCATTTGGTTCCGTTATCACAATAAAATCCCGGAGTGACATCATTTGCAGTGGCCGTGTTATAAACCACCATACCTGCAACATGGGCAGATAATGGTGCAAAACTGGTCGTACTGACTAAACTAACTCTCGGAATAAGTAGACCCTTATTGGAAAAATCCACATCCAAACCGGCAGATGCATTGGGCTGAGTTCCTGAAGCATTTATACCAACATTCTGAGAAAATCCTGACAATGAAATTATCAGTGCTATCAATAGACCATACATTTTTTTATGTAATCTATCTGTTGTTTTTTGAGTAAAACTTTTCATTATTTCTTATTTTTATAGTATTGAATATTTTTTAGTTTGAATTCCGAATTTAGTAGCTTGGCTATGATGTTATGGAGTAGTAAAATTCAGTTCGTTACCATAAGTCGTTCCATTGATGGTTGTGGCATAAGCCCGGACATAGTAAATTGTAGCAGTTGTTAATCCTGTTATGTTACTTGCAAAACTTCCAATTCCAGCTCCATCAGTAGTAAAACTATCAGCAATTGTCGGTCCCGTTGCCGTTGCCCAACATACTCCATAGGCTAAAACCGGAGTCCCGCCGTCATTCAATATTATACCGCCACTTGAAGCCGATATCGACGTAATTGCAGTGATTGATTTTGTAGTAAGTGTCGGAGAGTTGGCAGCCGACCAGGCAGGTACACCGGAACTATTGATTTGAAGCACTTGTCCTGAAGTTCCGATAGAAATTATTACCCAATTTGATCCATCCCAATACTGAAGATCACCGGCATTATTCGCTTTTAAAGAAATCGGACTCCATTTAGTACCATCATTGAAATAATAACCGGGTAGTACATCACCACTGGTTGCCGTGTTATAAACAACCATACCTGCAACATGGGCTGTCAATGGTGAGAAACTCGTTGTTCCGGTTAATGCGACACGAGGCAGTAGCAACCCTTTATCCGGAAAATTAACATCCAATCCCGCTGCCGGATTAGACGGGATTGATCCTGAAGGACTTATACCAACATTCTGCGAAAATGTGGTAATTGAAAAAACAAGAAAAATAATAAGACTTAACATGTCTTTTTTCGACCGGAATGATCGATTTAGGAAGTATTTTTTCATCATAATTTTATTTTTTAATTTTCATATATTTCGTAATACTTTTTTACTGATTAGCCGTTATATTTTGTTCTTATTTCATATTTATAAAATTAACAGATTTTATTGCAGTAAAATTACATAAAGAACCATTATTGGAAATAGGCTTAAAGTTTGAAACTTTTGTTTAAAAGGAGTAATTTTACTAAGTAATAAGGAGACATTTCGAATCATCCTAAAGGCGGATGAAACTTTGAAAAAAACTGAATAATATTAAAACCCGCGTTGTTCTTTTTTTCACCCCCAACTACCGACTTTCATCTATACATTTCCTGTTTTATTAATATTTTAAACGCATAACGGGAGATAGTTCTCTGAAAACTTCCTGAAAGCATCCTTAATACAATCATAAAACTTACTTATATAAATATGGATAAGTATGCATTTAGTATGGTTTATGTATGGTTTATGTAAGGTTTGTCTCATCACGCGAAGTGTCTGTTAAATGGACAGTTGGTGCAGCAAAAAAAATAATTTCTATAATCTTTTCCAGATTAGGAGTATCCTCATCAAATATTACATCTCAATTTGTAGAAAACGGGTCATTTAAAGTTCGTAGCATCTTCAATATCTTCACATACCAACGGATAATAATTCCTCCTGGTTGGATATTACAAATTGTTTTATTCTATTCGGAATAAATTTTGTACAACCTGTATTATTATACTTTTTATTATTCTTTTTATTATTCTTTTTCTCCCCTTTGACTAGTAACCGTAACCTGTCCGTACTTACCCCGTATATAGTCCGTTATATGTCCGTATCTATATAGATACGGACATATAACGGACTATATACGGACCTGTAACGGAGTATATACGGACCTGTGTAAAAGGGGAGTAAAAGGATAATAAGAGCATAACCGGAGAATTTGATGTTTATAACTGGAAATGAATGGGCTGCTAAACAGACATAACTATAGAATTAAGATCCCAGAAAGAAATTTCCCTCAGGTTTAAAGGGAAATTTCTTTTTTAATTTAAGGGTGTGATGTACCTGTAAAGTTATAGTTACTGTTATCAATGGCTATGACATCACGACTGTCAATGGTTCCATTTCCATCAACATCCGTTGGAAGATATCCGGATGTAAAATTGGACAAATCATTGTCTACCCCTATATAATCCTGAGAATCAATGAATCCATCCTGATTCACATCTCCGGCATAAATCAAATAATTGCCATCTGTTGAAACTCCAAGATTTCCTCCAAACACATTCGTCGGTAAACCAAAGGATTGGTTTATGGTACTTCCAGCAAATGACTCAGGAACTGCAGTGGTCGTTTCCAGACTATTCCGGTGTTTAATGGTTATATAGTAGTTACCGGTATACTGGGCAGGTATTATTAATGTAGCTGCTCCTGTTATACTCAATGGAACGTCTGTTGCAGGAAAAACAATTGTTGCATATGACGTTGAACTGTGTAATTCCACTGTGATGTGATCGGCAACCCCCATTGGCCAATGGTTACCCAATTCATCCCGGGCTTGTCTCAAGGTTCCTGCTCCGTTATACAGTCCTTCCAAAAGAACGGAAGTAAGATTCAACAACCTGTTTCCTACATAATATTCATAGGCTCCTAAAGTTGGATTCGTCACATTCCTCAGGGTTCCTGCAATATCTGCGGGTATCCCTGAAACAGTTTTTCCTGCTGAAATTAGAGGTGAACCTGCCTGTAAAGTCAAATCAGGAATAGGAGATGTTGGAGAGGAAAACAATGGATCGATGCTGACAGAATTTGCATCTTGAGACGAAGCTATTTTCAAGGCTGCCAAATTTGAGTTATCGTTCGTGGTTCCGGCTGTACCCCAATGTCCTAAAGTTGTTCCGGAGACATAAAAGTCATTGTAATTCGAAGTAAACAGAGTTGTAGGTAAAGAATAAAAGGCATAGTTTAACCCTGTCCCACCGGTTCTTGAATTGACCAGGATATTATCGCTAAAATTATAGATCCCTGCTGCATTCCGATAGAAAGCATAAGACGAAGTAGTACCTGAGGAAGTTCCAGAAATATTGATCGAGTTAAAGTAAAATCCCGTTGTACCATATGTTGAATTTTCATAAAATCCATAGATTGTGGGAGTCGTTGAAGCACCGCCATTAAGAGAAATCACATTATTTGAAAACTCATTGGTAAATGAATTTGTATTATTGAAATAATTGTAAATTCCATAAATAGTCACCCCAATATTGGCAGAAGTACCAATATTGTAGATTGAATTACTTCTGACCCGATTACTGTACGTTTTCATTCCATAAAACAACGGAGTACCTGTTGCATTGGTCAGTGTAATATTAGCTATTGTATTATTATCAAAAGTACAAGGGTAAAGAACATAATTATAAGTCTGATTTATTCCGGCAGAAGCTCCGGCACCGGCAATAAGAATTGAATTGGCAGTTGTAACGCTTCCAATAACATTTCGAATTAAATTAACTGAACCATACGACACATTATTAATTCCATTGAAAACAGGGCCGGATGTATTTGTCATACTGATATTCTGAATTGTATTCCCTTGTACAGTTGTACTTAATGCTGAAGAATTTGAGATGGATATACCTGTAAAAGTTACAAACCCGGATATTGTAAACGGAACTGAACCTCCACAAGCAGGAGCAGAACCTCCTATATAATTACCGGATATTAAGAGATTATTGGAATTTACCAAATAAATTCCGGTATAAGCTCCGGAAGCAATTTTTCCGCTTTCACAATAAAAACTGTTTCCTGTAATCGTAGAACCAACCGCAACATTTAAAAGATACAACCCGTAGGAATTTACATTCAATTGATTATAAATATTATTGCTGATGATCGTTACAGCATTCGTGGCAGTACTCGAATAGATTCCTGTTGTTGGTGATCCAACGGTTCCTCCCCTTGCATCCCGGATATCATTATTTTTTAATGTTACAATATTTGTTCCGGTACCAATTGTAATTGCTCCGGTAGATGCAGAGGTTGAATTACTTTCAACGATACAGTTTTGAAAGGTACATTGTGAATTATTACTAAACTGAATTACAGGACCAGTGCTTGATGCAGTTGTATTCGTATTCCTGAACGTGAGCATCTTACCTTTACCTCCGTCAATTAACAATCTAATTGCTCCTGTTATCGGAATCATAGGTGCACCTGCAGAGACAGCAGTACCTGAGATTACATGATTTGCAAGACTATCCGATTTAATAATCAGTGTCAATGCCCCTGCATTAGTGCCTTCTTCACTGACTAAATTCAGGGAAGTTGTTCCCGGTTCGGTAATATCCGAAGTAATGAATGCAACAGTATTTGCATGAATAGTACCTGCATTTATTGAAGCAAACAGACCTCCTGCACCCGTCAACGTAGTATATGTTTGTCCTGTCCCGACATTTACAGAAGAAGGAAATGGAAGTACTATCGTAAAACTATTTGGCGTGGTTGGTGCTGTAAGTACCGTAGCGACTGATGTTCCCGAAGCACCAATAGAAGGATTAAATGATACGACCGGTACAGTTGCCAGATTCTGGGCAACTACAAAATATTGTATCGTGCTTCCTAATCCGACTGATCCACCATTCAAAATACTGTAATCGATATTAAAATTAAATGGAATTGTTGATCCTGTTGCTTCTACCCATTTCCAACCATTATCTGACGAAGTATTACCACCAAAAACATTGTTATCAGTCGATAATTTGTAATAGAATCTTGGTTTAGTGCCTGAAGTCAAATTAATACCGTTAACATTGTCGATGATAACTGCAAAATTAGCAGTCAACCGGCTTGTGGACATGCTTCCATTTCCAAGATTGCTGTAACTGACCGCCGGAGAGAAAATGTCCATAGGCAAAGATGCAAGGGTAAAATTCCCTGAATAAGCTCCAATATCCGTAGGTGTATTCGTACTTCTGAGTGCACCGGTAAAATCGTCTGTCACTGTTGAAACGAAAGTGCCTGTTCCTTCAGTTTCAGTGCTAATTGCAGGATGCAAATCCAGTGTTACCAAGGCAGCAGTCGGGCTTACCAGTAATGGATCGCCAAAACCGGAATGAATATCGTAGCCCGGCAAAGTATTTTTAAGCGTATTTAATGTTAAAACATCTACGGCATTCACGGTTGCTAATTTACCATCAGTACTGCTGACATTATAAATATTGTAATCACTGTTAAACCCTGAAGTCAATGTACCAGTGAGGTAAACGGCATAATTCAATGGATTAGCAACTGCATTTGTACGTGCATTTACAAAGATATTGTTGCGAATATCTTCTGTAACATGTGATGAAAGAAAAAATGCATATGTTTTAACTGTTCCGGCTGTTACTCCGGAGCCACCTATGTAGACTGTATTAAAGTAGATATTACAGGCGTAGCCGGCAGCTTTAATGATACCATTAATCTGGGCAGTACTTGTAATTGAATTGCCTGCTTTGTCAATCCCCAAACGAATGACATTATTCTGAATGGTACAAGGGCCACCGTAATTCAAATGAATTCCTGTCTGTATAGCAGTATTTGATGCTGTTGAAAAACTATGTATGTAATTTTTATCAAATATTGCACCATTACTTGAAGAAGTCTGGCAGTAAATACCAAGCACATATACTGCAGCTGTTGTTGAAGTATTTGTTAAATCATAAATTGTATTTCCGGTAATATTGCACAAACCCGTATTGTTTGAAGCATTGATATCAATTCCAACAATATTGTGGTAGGAACTTCCTCCTGAAAGAAATCCTGTCATAGGTTGCGGTGAAGAAAGCGAATAGATACTGTTGGAAGTAACAGAATAATAATTCCCGTTCGTAATTTTAATTCCTCTGATCATTCCGGCAGTAGTTGATGCAAAGGTCATATCGCTGTACATATTTGCAATCGTATTTCCGGTCACTGTATTTGTGGTACCTCCGGCAACAATTCCAAATATATTCTGGGTATTACCTGTAGCTGTCTGGTTAGCTGCATTTATACTTTTGGCGATTGTTGTACTTCCGAGAATATTGTTTCTGACAGTTCCGGTGGTTGCATTGTTACTGATACAGGTAATACTTGAACCGACCCCGGTAACACCGCTCAGTAAAGTAGTGATCGATCCGACAGTATTATTCTCGATATTCACTGTTGTACCCGATGTTGCGACAATTCCGTTTATCTGGGCTGCCCCATTGGTTGTGAAATAAGTTACTTTAATACTGTCATTACCCGTGGTTGTTCCAATTACATTTGATCCGTCAGTTCCAATATTAACTACACCCGATGCAGTTATACCCGTCCATGTTGATGGAGTACATTTCCAGTCAAAATTTCGAATTTTATTATTGTAAATTTTACTGGTCGTCGCGAGTGAAGTGGCATTTATTCCTGTAAAATTATAAGCAGCCGGGGTTGTCGCCGAAACAGTCCATACACCGGCTAAAGCAGGTCCACTACCACCAATATTATTGTTACTGATTCTTACATTGTTTCCTCCTGTTAAAATAATTCCGGAAGTAGTTCCAGCAAAACCGGCATAATTGGTAGTTTGATAAAAATTATTATTATCGATAACAGCATTGTTACTTCCACTTACGATATTTATACCGGCACCATTTCTATAATCATGAAAATTATTATTGGTGATGGTATCATTAGTTGCAAGTCCGGTGGTATACAAACAATTATTTGCCGTACTTGAAGCATCGAAATTACAATGATCGACTTTCAGAAAATTATTCCCCGATGTTGGGGTGTTTAAGGTCAGAATACCGGTCGATGCCGCAGTAGTGGAGCCCTTTAAGGTAGTATATAAAATCTGATTATTTTGAGCATCGCCCGACAATACAATAGTCGCTGCAGTTGTAGAACTGCTGGTGAACTGGAAATATTGATTTGTTCCTGTTCCACCGTTTCTCCCATCAAAAATAACATAATCAGCACCTGAATTCGTCAGTATAGAAGTAGTTCCCGAAAAATTAATGACTGAAACCACACTTGCAGCCGGCCTGAAAGTAACAGAAGCCGACACATTACTATTAATATTTGTAGTTAATGCAACAGGATATATTTCAACTGCAGGAACATAATCAGACTGAAATTCAAAAATGATATTCCCTGAAAGCGGGACTGACGTTATAGCATTTACTGCTGATGATAAAGTTGAATATGTTCCTGCATACCCGGCATACGATATTTGTGGACCAATGGCATAGGTGCCGGATGATATTGAAGTTGCTGAACCTTCTCTAAAACAGGTACCTGTTCCTATAGCTGAATAATCAACAGGATTATTTGAGGCAATGGTTGTTCCACCTGTGACAGTACCTCCAATTGAGTTATATGTCCCTGTAGCGTTATTTGATTGACCGATTCTATTTATTGAGAGTAAACCTGTGTCGGAAAGCCTTACATTTGAAGATATAATGGTAACAGAGCCTAAAGTTCCCGTTAATATCCAGTATTTATCAGTATTTATCGCGGACAATCCAGTTCCGGCAATACCTGAATAGGGACCCGTATCAAAAGCTTCTGCTGTAAATGTTGCATTTCCTGTTCCACCTGTTGTAATGCCCGAGAATTCAAAAAGATGATAAATCGTTTTACCTATTGGAAATTTATAATTGGCTATCGTAGCATTATTTGGTATTGTTAAAGTCAGAGGCCCGTTAATGTACGATGTTGTACTTCCGCCGGTAATATTAGTGGGTAATGTCCCTGTTACAGTTACTTTATTAACAACATCCGATGTCAGAATTCCTGATGTCAAAGCCAGTGAAGTACAGGCAGCAGGTTTGTCAAGGACCACACCGCTCAGGTTATTTACCGTAAAAGTGCCGATATTTGCAGAAGCAGGTAATTCAAATCCGGTTGTGATACTTGCCGCAACTAAAGGTGCTACATAAGTTACACTAAAAGTGACTCCTGCTAATGCAAATGATGGTAAAGTTGCCAGACTACCTCCTGAACGGGTCATTAGAAGTGTTGCAGAAACCCCTGAATTTCCTAACGTCAATACAGAAGCATTCGAAGAACCCAGTTGACCGTTTGTAAGTGTAAGACCTGTTGATACTGTTAAGGGAACCTGAAGGTCAACGGCAGGAATTGATCCGGAAGTGTTGTTGATGGTCAGATTTGGGATATTAGATAAAAATATTCCTGTATTGGTCACAGTCTGTTTTGTTGTTCCATTAAATACCAGTCCATTTGTTGAAACATTGTTGCTTATTATTGTTCCACCATTCGTCATGTTCCCTGTTAATGTAAGAGCAAAAGTACTTAATGCCAACTTATTGGCAGTACCACTATTGATAGTCAGATTTCCACCAACATTAATATTAGATAATAAAGTGATGTTTCGGGTAGTTTTAGTTGAGCCAGGGTAATTATTTACGATCACATTTCCAAGAACATTCGAAGCCACATTCACCATATACCCACTGGCTGAACCATCTGAATCACTTATCCCATCGCCAAAACGGATTGTACTTCCTGCAAGATTAACACCAGCACCTGTAATAGTAAGTGAGGCATCGTAGGCACCACTATTCGGGTTTGGATCAACTATCGTCAACATACCACCTGTAAATGTGAACCCACTATAATTTTGATTTGCGGTATAATTAAATGCCGCAACCGGGGAAAACAAAGAACCGGTGGGAATTTTATTTACTCCCAACTGAGGATATACATTAATATTCCCTGCCGTGATATTAAAATTTGTTGTACTTCCTGTCGAGATACAACCATACATATTAAAGGTTGCATTTACTCCTCCTAACGAAAGGTTATTCGTAAAAGACAGACTTGTAGCTCCATTACCAAATGAGAAAGTACCGGCATCAATTTGCAACATGCCATTAAATGCGGAAACTCCTGTTGAACCACCTACTGTTCCTGCACCCACGCTTTGAACAACAGCAGCTGCATTGTTTATCCATAATCTGGCAACCCCGTTTCCAGCAGAATTAATCGATACGCTTCCATAATACGGACTTAGTACAGAAGCGCTCGATATTTTTATAGTGCCGGCTGTCGCTGACAGTTTATTATAGGATGATGAAGTTGCTGTTGCCAACGTGATCACAGATTGAATATCTAATATTGATATATTTGAAGAACCTTTATTTACAACAATTGAATAAAAATTAATTGTTGAACCACTACCTGTTATAGTGTTACTTGGTGATCCAAAAAAAATGACTGAGACTGCTGCTGTTGAAAATGCATTCATATCAAAAACACCATTAACTACCAGGTTGCCCCCAACACCGGTAGCTACAGATCCGCCAATATTAAGTAGATGTGTAGTTACGCTGCCTGATAAGGGAGACGTAAAACTTCCACCCGAAGAAACTGTGATACTTCCATTTACTGTCAGTGTACTGGATGTCGAGGGATTATAAACCAAAGAGCCATTTACAGTAAGAGTTTTAGCAGTATTAGCAGCCGCATCCAGGGTTACCGTATTACCGGTACTGATAATCACATCATCGGTTATGGCCGGTATACCACCTGACGACCAGGTGCTTCCTGAACTCCAGTTACCGGTTGCAACTGAAATGATACTACTTGATGCGGTAGTCGATAAACTGCTCGTTGTAGTTTGTGCTGAAGATCCATTACTATTTACGGCATCCACTTTCCAATAATAGAGTGTGGAGATTGTTAGGCCTGAAGCAGTATACGACGTTGCATTTGCAGAGGTAGTTGCAATTTTTGTAAATGTAATGTTATCAGTTGAACGGTAAATTTCAAACCCGGTTTCATTCGTGGAATTATCCATCCAGGTAAGAGTCATTCCGGCAGTTGTAGGATTGGAAATTGGAGTGACTGCCCAGGTTGGAGCTACCGGAGCTGTATCTAATGTTGAAAAACTGCTTACAGGAGTAAATGCCGAAGTAGTCGCTCCACTCACAGCGGCTATTTTCCAGTAATAAACTGTAAATATTGAGAGTCCGATTGCAGCGTAAGTTGTAGTGTTTGCAGCTGTTGTTGTTACTAAATTAAATGTGATATTATCGGTTGAATTATATATCTTGTAACCGGTTTCATTTGAAGAATTGTCAATCCAGTTCAGTGTCATTCCCGTAATGGTAGGCAGATTAACGGGCGTCGCAGCCCAGGTTGGAGCTGCTAATGGGGTAGTTTGACTAATCACACTTGTCGAGGTGGGTGCCGTTCCTTCGTTGAAAGCAACTACTTTCCAGTAATAAGTAGTTACATCTTTTAAACCTGTAGCTGTATAGGTCGTTATATTAGCTGCGGTAGTACCAACAAGCGTAAAAGTGACATTATCTGTTGAATTGTAAATCTGATAACCTGTTTCAGTAGTCGAATTATCATTCCAGTTTAAGGTCATACCGTTTCCGGTAAGATTTGTTATTGGAGTTACTGCCCAGTTAGGTGCAATAGTTGCAGCAGGAGGAGAAAAAGTGAATATTCTTCGTGAACCATCTGCAACACTGGTCAAATTTGGAATTGCCGATGAAGCAGTTAAATTTGTCGTTGAAAGTAAAGTCGAACTATATGTTGGAGAGTTAGTATTTATTGAAGCTACAGAACCTATTGTTCCGGAACCAGCAGTACTTGAAGAATGATAAATGGAAGTAACTAAAGCCGTAGCTTTGTTATTATACATTGTTCCATAAATATAATCGATTACACCTGCACTTTCGTGTAAACGAACTTGAAACCTTGAAGTAGTTCCGGCAGTTGGAATAACTATATTTAACCATTCTACCGTTAATATCCTGTTTGGATTTGCTCCGGTAACAACATATTGAGCCAATCCTCCTGTTGGCAGTAAATTACTTCCGTTAAAGGGAACAAGTAAAGCAGTTGATGTAGCAGGTGTTTGAGCAGTTCCAGCTATTCCTGTTGCACCAAGTCTCATTTGCCCGTTCGAGTTGACACTAAACTGAGTATAAGATGTACCCATATAGTAAAATGTAAACCCAATATTTGCAACTGCAGAAGCTACATTTGAAGTTGCTGAACCGGTAATTAAGTTTGTGGCCCCTGTCATTGGAGTTAAAGTACCTGTTGCTACTGAACTAAAAGAGTAGTTTGCTGTGCTTTGTGCGTTAAGTCCTGTAATGAAAAAAAACGAAGCACTTAAAAAGAGTATTAAATTTTTCATAAGATTCTAATATATTACTGATAAATTTATAAGTTGTTTTTGAGTCTTAAAATTAAAGTTAAATTCATTTATCCTGAATTATTAAAAATGAATATTTAATTTTAAGTTACGTAATTATAATTCCAAAGCTTTTTCTCCAACCTGTATAGACTGCCGCCAGTATCAATAGGAAGTTATATCCATCCGGTACCGGTATCGGATTATCTTCAGGTGGCCCACCCGGATCTCCCGGATCACTCGCATTACTTCTAAAAACTGAATTATTTTCAGCTGTTAATCCTACCGGGGATCCTATATCTGAAATGCCGGAATTCAAAACAGGAGTTGTATAAATGGAATCATTTGGGGTGTTTAAGGTTGTTGAATATTTAGATTTATTTTTATATAAAGTTAAATTGTTAATAAGATGATAGTAATTATTTAAAGATTGCGAGGAAATATGAAAATAATTATTCCCTGAATATTGATTTAAATTCCCTAAATTATCTGACTGGTAATTATTTAAAGATTGAGTATTCTGAAAAGTTGAATAAAACACTGCAACTGATTGAACTTCCGATATTTCATGGGAATGATTGACAGAAATAGCTTCTTTCTTTTCAAGATTAACCCGGTTTACATTTAATTCATCAAAATTTATATCCTGAAAACAGGTTGAATTTATTTTATTATTTACAGATCCATTTTCTACGTATCCTGACTTGTTTTCTCCCGGAGCATATGAAAATCCGGGGTAATAATTGCGGTTTAATAAACTTGCATTGAGGTAGATGACTACAACAAGAAGGAATGCAAGAAAAATCACTAAAAACGCATGATTTATTTTTTTAAGTATCTTATTCTTCAAAGTATTAGTTTTGTTGTTAACTGCCCGTGAGAAGTAACTGCTTTTGACAGGTAGGTTCCCGATGGCAGATGAATTGAAAAGGTTGTTATTTTATTGGAAGTAAATGCCATCTTTTGAATAGAACGACCCGTCATATCGTACAGGTATAAAGTTCCAGTCTCGCCGCTTTGATTGTTTACAAAGATTGTTTTGCCTGAACTAAAAACAGTAAGCGAATGATTCCTGTCAACTATACCAGTTGCAATTTCATTTTCATTTCCAATGGCGATAATTTTAAAACGTTTTTCAACCGGGGCAGTTGAACTCGTTGTAAAACTGTATTCAGAACCCGTTGATGTAATATCCACCGTTTTATTTTCGGGTATATCCAATAAATAAATATTCCGATACCGCTGATCTGTATTGAAGTGAGTAAACGTAAGTGTATAAGTTGAATCTATGCCGGGTTTGAATCCCAGATACGTATTGTTCACATCATCAACCGTGTTTACCTGATACATCCCATCAGTCTCCATTGCATAGAGTTGTGGTTCAATGGGCGATCCTATTAATTTTGCTCCATCCCAACCGAAATCAAAGGAATGGGAGCAGGTAGAATCGGTGATGAGCCACATTCTGTCAGCAAACTGTTTGCCATTCACAACAATAATGGTGTATACTTTAGAATCTGATGTTTTGGTATTTATCATACCGGATGTCTTTAACGGAACCGTATTTTTGGTAACAGCACTATAGGGGATATTTATAGCGGCATTGCTTGTTCCATCTGTTGCCATAATTAAAAACCCCTGCATGGAAGGAATTTGATTGGGTATTCCGTTTATGCCGTTCGAAGCATTTACAGGTATGGAAGTATATTGTCCAGGACTATTACCTGATGATGCTCCCTGACCTTTGAGATACCAGTCATTATAAGATCCTGTATTATACAAATAAATAGTTCCATCAGTAGATGATCCTAATGTAAGTTTGGAAATATTGATGGCTGCGGTATATGGATTGCTAAAAAGATGCTGACCCGGGTAAGTAACTGCGGGTAATGTAGTATATGAAAGTGGAGATACATGAAAATCGCTATTTACTAAATTACCGGTAAATGAATAGGTTTTAGCTTCTGATTGTACAATTTCATATCCTGTAAAAGGAGTTAAGGTACTCGACTCGACCATTTGTATCCATCTGTTTGAAGAATCATATCCACTACCCATCCCCGCTTCGTTATGTTGCCGGACATAAGCACCGTTGAAAGTCGGACTTGCAGTAACCGATTGTACAGGGATTCCAAAAAACTCCCACTTGTAATTGCTTCTGACTCCATTTGAGGTAGTCCAGTTGGCAATCGAATACATTTCCACAGTTCCCTGAACCGGTGAATTACCAGGGTTGTGGAAAATAAGGGATCCGTTGGGAGTTGTTGGGGTTGAACCTGCTTTTATTATTAATCCGGAATTCCCTCCATTATTAGTAATAGTCCCGGTGACATTCAATTGATTTGAAGGAGAAATTACAAGAGTTTTTCCACTGTTTATGGTAAGTGAATTAACTGTTAAATTGGCATTGAGTGTTACTAATGAATTGTCTATCGTCAAATTATTGATAAGCCCCTTCAAAAAAGGTATTGAGTCTAAACTTTGAACTGAACTACCACTATAAATCAGATTGGGCTTATTCGTATTCGCATCTAACTGACCTATTGATTGAGATATAGAATTCAGCAATTTTAATGTCCCGTTTAATATTACATTACCAGTATTATTGATAGCCAGATTATAAATTGAATTATTTAAAAACGCCCCATACGGAATAGTCTGAGAAGTTGTACCTGAAAATGTAATTGTGGAACCTGTCGAACTTGCATCAATTTGCCCACCATTTGTAAAGTTAAAACTTCCTATGATAGTAAGATTATAACCGTTTGTCAGCAACCGATAGCTCGAATTTGTAATTGTAATATTACTAACAGAATGATCGGCATCCAGTTTACAATCATTTGAAGCTCCATCACTAATACTAATATTATCATCCTTACCTGGCACTTTGTTTCCTGACCAGTTAGCAGGAGTTTTCCAATCAGTGCCATTACTGCCTATCCAGTTATTAGGAGTCGTTTCATTGAAAACCGGATTCCCGATAACGATGGCATCCAATCCCGAGGTGACAGACAATAGCGTATTTACATTATTCAGATACTCGGATGTACTGGTAACGTATAAAGGAAGTCCTACCGTGCTCGAATTGAAAGTAAGGTTGGGAGTGGTATTAGCAACAAAAGGAATCGTGTTGGTGAAAATAACATGGGTCACCAACGAACCCGGATAAACTGATGAAATTAACGATCCGTACCCGGTACCCACGGGGGTACGACCGGCCATTCGGAAAAGAGTCAGATTGGGGTACCCTGCCAGTGTGCCCACCAGATTCTTTGCTGCCATTGGCAAAAATTGTTGACCTTGTACCAGTCCTGAACCGGTGTTATTGATTACAACACTTATAGATCCACCTGTATAAATGGAAGAATTGAATAAAAAACCAAACTGAAGAGTTCCTACTTCAAAGGTCAAAGGACTGACACGGGTGTTCTGCATGTAGATATCAAACTCCCAAACATTGGCTGCCGTCTGTTTTTGATTCTGTACAGATAATAAGAAGTCTGAACTGACAAAGGACTCGTTCTTACTTTTATTTCTTTCATTCGCAAAGGTAAAAGAAAAAGAAACTGTTAAAACGAAAAATACAAACGTTCTATTTAAAAAAGTGATTAATTTTATCATAAATAAATCATTGAGAATAAAAAAGACAACTGTCATCTCCTGCACTCTGAGAATCGAGCTTAGATATTATATTTTGACCTTGCAAATCTATTTTAATAGACTTTATATCTTATAGTTTAAATGTAGTAAATAGCCCTGATTAAAGTCGTATTTTTTCTAATGTAAAGGCGTAGATCCATCGGTCAAAAGGATGACATAACATAGAAAGGGTTGGCTGATTAAAAGGAATC
>Ga0302286_10001520_pt1 | contig 17123 bp, 13 predicted proteins | sample III_Fen_E2_3_FD_198765 | JGI IMG/M metagenome (GOLD analysis project Ga0302286, IMG submission 198765) | Peat permafrost microbial communities from Stordalen Mire near Abisko, Sweden - III_Fen_E2_3 | ecosystem: Environmental > Terrestrial > Soil > Wetlands > Permafrost | place: Sweden: Abisko...
TGATCGCCTGTTATAACTAAAATTAAATTGTCGGCAAGTATTTCTTTTTCAAATATTTTAATAATTTTTCGAACATTATAATCGGCATAACCAACACTATTCTTATATCTATTTATAACCAATTGTTTTTTCTGTTCCAAAGTATTCGATTCCATATAAAAATCGGTATTCTGATCCATAACAGGCTTATATTTTTCAAATGCTGGTGGATAATAGTAATTATGATGTGTTGAAACTAAAAAGGAATAATACATGTGGGGTTTAGTAATATCTCGACTTTTGTATTCTTGCTTTATTTTCTCAATCATTACACTGTCATCATTATAAGGATTTTCACTGAGAAACTCGGTATATTGGTCAAAATTTTTAAAAATAAATCCTGCTTTTAACCAGTTCTTTAAGCTTGATGCAGAATATCCGTATGTAGAATAACCCGCCTTTTTTAATACTTCAAATGCCATTGATCCTAATGAATCTTCCTGAAAATGGTTAAATCCAGCTGAATTTACTCCATACAAAAGAGAAAAAATATTTTGTTCTGTAGTGTTTGAACTTGAGAAACTTTGCTTTGAAATAATAGTTGAAAATGGAGCCAAACTATGTAAATAAGGCATGTAGGTATTATTATCATAATCTAATCGAAGTGACTCGATATGAATAATTAAAATGTTTTTTTTGCGAAGATTTTCAGATGCTACCTGCGTTTTATAATCTTTATATTTATTAAAAATATCATCGCTCGGTTTTAAATATTCTTCATCAAAATCATTTGTTTCTTTAATCAAATGATTGGAGATTATCTGTTCGGGTAAAGTTCTAGCAATTTCTAATAATTGCCAACGATGATAAAAAAAAACGGTTAATAGTAATAAAAGAACAATGATAGAAATCTTTATCCAATTTGAAATTGAAGGGAGTTTTATTTTCTGTAATAAATATATAATAAGATAAGGTATTGCAAATAAGATAATAATAAATCCTATAATCTTTAACATTGTTGATATGGGTAAATTTATCTCACGTAAAAACGATTTACTACTTATTGCAGATATAATATAATCATCATAAAAATGATTTCCTTCAATAGTAAATAAATTTATATCAAAAAAATTATAGACCGATACTATTGAAATAACTGTGCAAAATAAGAATACCGCAAGACGGTTTAATCCCTTATTCGTACTTAAAATAAAAGGATAAAGAAGAGATAGAAACGATGTAAAAACTAAAAGATTAACATAAGCAGTATAAAGGATATAAACGACTTTATGTCGAAATATATCGGGAGCCTGAGCAATTTTAAATACAACATTTACTGCCGAAAAATATTCAATTGTTATTATTGTAACTACAAAAATAACTAATAAGAATAACTTATCGAAAAGTGAATTTTCTTTGCTTAATGGTTTAATAAAATTCACGACTTTAAATCATTGTTTACAATTATTTCTCAGCACTTAAAAAAACAGACTGAGCCATTAATTTCAAAACGGGTATCTTCTCAAATATATTACTTGCAACAATTGTTGGTTTAACAAGAAAATCAGGAGTTACTGGTAATAAAAAATCACGATTATCGACATCTATATTTTTGAATCCTGCAGTTTGAAGCTTTTTTCGCAATAATCTTTTTGTAAATGCTTTTTCGCCTGGTTCAAGTTTTGCCCAATTTCGGAAAAAGTCTGTTGTTCCAAAAATCAAAAAACAATATGGATTAACAATATTTGGCTCCATAAATAAAATCTTGCCACCATCTTTCAATAAGGCTTTTAAGCTCAAAAAAGCTTCATCAAGATTATAATATAAATGATGAAGTATCCCATTTCCAATTATATAATCGAATTTACGTCCATTAAGTTTCTCAGGATGATTAAAATCGAGTAAATCAAATTGAAGATTTGGTAAAGAATAAGAACGAGTAGCTTGCTCAATAAATGGCTGACATAAATCGGTTCCTAATACATTACTTTTTGTGTGTTGAGCTATATAAAATGATATTTCACCAAGTCCACAACCAATTTCTAAAATTTCATTTTCTTTTGATAGATCCATTCGATCCATCATAAACCTACTGCGACGTTCAATTCTGAACTCCATTGCTTTTGATGGCTTAAAACCTTGATTATATCCTCTATCGTCTTGAATACTTGGCATAGTGCTATTGATTTTTATCTCTATTAATTTTCTTTAATAGTTCGAATATTTTTACTTCATCGGAATACTCTTTCCCATTATACATGATTTTATTCCTGATAAATTTGGGACGATTTTTTACCTCTTCAATTACTTTACCCATATAATCACCAATTACGCTGATAGATATTAGTTGCATACCACCGAGTCCAAGCATTATTAACAAAACCGTTGGAATGCCATGTGCATCAGTTGGTGGATTAATTAAGTATTGTACAATATAGAAACCGCTTAATAAAATTGTTAATATAAATACAACAACTCCCATTGTTTGAATGTATTGCAATGGTTTTTTACTAAAGGAAAAAATACCTTTTTTAGCCCACCAGATGTTTTTTGAAAAATTATTGGTACTAATTCCAAAAAGTCTTTCGGGACGAATATACGAAACTCCTGTTTGTTTAAATCCAACCCAAGCTCTTAAGCCGCGTAGGAAAATATCCTTTTCTGAAAATTGTGTTAAATGATGAACAACTTTTTTGTCGATTAATGAGAAATCACCAGCATCAACGGGTATTTTTACTTCTGAAAGATTCCGGAATATTCTGTAAAATAATTTATAAAGAAGTTGCATATAGAATGGTGCTTCGCGTTTTACTCGTACCCCATAAACCACATCAAAACCTTTTTCCCATTGTTCAATAAACTGAGGTATTATTTCTGGTGGATCTTGACCATCGCCATCCATTAACACAACAGCATCGCCCGATGAAATTTCCATTCCACTCACAAAAGCCGATTGTGATCCAAAATTTCGCGAATGCGAAACTCCAACAACATGATTATCTAAATAACTTAATTGGGCAATTACTTCTTCATCGTTATAAGGACTTGAATCGTTAACAAAAATAATTTCGTAATCGTAGCCCGATTTTTTGAACATTTCTGTCAAACGCTCATACATTACGGGGATAGCCTGATTATCTTTATAACATGCTAATATTGCAGATATCTTTTTCTCTTTTTGAGGAACTGATATGTACTGCGTTTTTGAAGCAAAATCTAATTCCCATTCGGTATTTAATTTTAATCCGTCAACAAAATTTGTCTTGGCTTTCCAACCTATTTTTTCTTCGGCAAGTTTTGTATCACCATACCATTCCGATAAATCCCATTTTCGGTTTTGCATGCTTCCAAAAGTTGGATCTTCTTTTATCTCAAAAAGTTTTTGTGCTACTTTCGAGATATCTTCAATGGTTGTTTTTATTCCCGATGCAATATTTATTGATAATCCAGCATCAGTTAAACAAGCTGTTAATGCTGTTTTTACAATTGCATTTGTACAATCGTCGATATAAACAAAATCTCGAGAAATACTTTTGTCTGCAAAATTTGGATATTTCCCTTTTGAGCAATGGGTTATGAGTGTTGGAATAAGCCTATCGCGTTCTTCCCAAGGTCCATAAATAGAATACAAACGTAAATTTACTGCTGGGAAATTAAGGAATTTACCATAATATTTTATTAAATACGATGCCGATACTTTCGACACAGCATAATCGCTATTTGGTATTAATTCGTCTGTTTCAAGTGGTTTTGAACAATTTAATCCATATTCCGACGATGAACCTGCTTGTACATAAGCATTGCAACCAACTTCAGAAAGTGATTTTAATAAATTGAGAGTTCCAATATAATTTGTTTGATGTATTTTTTCAGCATCCGATTGACGTGAATAAGCTCCATAGGCCGATAAATTAAAAACCGTTCCAGGTCGATATTCATTAATGATATCTTTTAATTTTTCGGCTTCAGTGATATCAATATTAATCAAATTAGCAGAATCAACTCCAGTTAAACGCCAACTTTTTTGAGGATTACGTGAACATGCATATACATCATTACGCAAAGCTTTTAAACTATAAAACAAATTAGCTCCGATGAACCCAGATGCTCCAATAATAAAAATTGGCCCTTTTAATTTTAGGGCTTCTTGCTTTTCGTTTTCACCCCAAGTATCTTTCCACGTTTGAATTTCACTCATGAAGCATTCCTTTTATTTCATTAATAATTGATTCCGAATCAAGCAAATTTATTTGCTGATGGAATGCTTGACTTCCATATAATCCATTTTCATAACCATGAGCATGAAGATGCGAAAAAGCACAATGTCTATTTGCTTTCAATAACAAACATGCAAGATTTTCGCCAATTCCACCGCGACTAACATGTTCTTCGAGAACAATAAGTTTACCTGTTTTCGAAATACTATTTTTCAATTCAGCACTTAATTCTAAAACTGGTATTTCTGCAACAGCAAAAACATCGGCTATTGCTCCCAATTGTTCCAATGCTTTAAATACATTTACAACAATTGGCCCCATTCCTATAATGGTAATTTTATCGCCTTTTGCAATTTGTCTTATTGGGGTAAATGATGGTAAATCCATTTGCGAAGGTTTCTCGCCGTAACCTAATCGAAGATACGATGGACCATTGTATGCAAACATTCCATCGATAGTTGTTGCAACATCTTCGTTACATGAAGGAACAAAACAACGCATATTTTGAAATGGACTTAGTATAGCAATATCTTCAATTGCGTGATGTGTGGCTCCCATTATTCCATAACCATAGCCGCCACCATTTCCAATGATTTTCACATTTAAATTGTGTAAACAAACATCTACACGAATTTGTTCTGCTGGACGGAAAACAGTAAAAGGAGCAATGCTATAACAAATTGGCAATAATCCTTCGTAAGCCAAACTTGCTGCCATCGAAATCATATTTTGTTCGCTAACACCTGCATTTACAAAACGTTTACCTATAGCTTTTTTTACATTTTCCAATGCCATAAAACCAAGATCACCTGTTAGAAAGATCACCTTTTCGTTTTCGGTTGCTATTTTTTCAATATGTTGAGCAAATTCTTTACGCATCTTTCAAACAATTTACTTCGTCCATAGCTATTTTAAATTGTTCATCGCTCATTGGGAGATAATGCCATTCCAATTTATTTTCCATATATGAAACACCACTTCCTTTGGTTGTATTAGCAATGATACATTTAGGTTTGTCGGAATTTCTTTTTTTAAGTTTTTCAAATGCTTTATGAAGCGATTCAAAATCGTTTCCATTTTCAGCAATTTCTACATCGAAATTAAAAGCTTTCCACTTTTCATCAAATGGTTCAAGATTGATAACGTCTTCCATTGAGCCAAATCCCTGCAATTTATTGTGATCGACAATTACATATAGATTACTAAGCTTATTTTGAGCCGCAAAAAGTGCTGCTTCCCAGGTAGATCCTTCGTTACAATCGCCTTCAGAAACGATGCAATACACATTATTGGTTTTTCCAGTAAACTGATTTGCAAAAGCTAAACCTGTAGCTAAAGACAATCCATGCCCCAAGCTTCCTGTTCCAAAATGGATGCCATTTACTTTACTTCCACATGGTGGATGTGCAGCTAATTTGGTCCCATTAGTATAATATGTATCGAGTAATGATTTGTCAAAATAGCCAGATTCAGCAAGTACAACATATAATCCTAATGCTGCATGACCTTTTGAAAGAATGAATTTGTCTGATTTATTCATTTTGCTAAAATGCAGATAAACCAAAATATCTAAACAAGATAATGATGCTCCTATATGTCCAGCATTAGCTCGTTTATAAAGACTCAATAACGTTTTTATGCAATCCTTTTTATGCTGGTATAAATTCATTTTATTGGCACTAAATTCTATGTGAATTAAATCTATTAAAAACAAAAATACTATTTAATTAGTCTATTTACAAGTATGCAAGTTTACTTTCGCTTTTTTAGTATGAGTAAAGTTGGGTTATTAATAATTGGCATCCAGCTTTTATCATTCAAATACTGATTTATAACTGTTTTAAATTGTTCTGGATTAAAAGGATATTGATCTCTATTTTTAAATAATGCAATATATTCAGCGTCTTCAATTCTTGGGAAAAAATAAACTTTTTTTCGAAATGCTAAATGTGTTGCAATTGAACCAGAAACTGAAATTCGTGCATCTTGAGGGATAACCGATAATTGTTTCTTGACTTGTATTACACTAAAATCGGAAGTATACATTTTGCTGTTATAAAACGCATATTTCGAATCACCCCACCAATCCACATTTCGATGTTCATTAAGTTTAACAACATCAATGAGAATTGTACCTATACAAACGAGAATTACTAGAGCTTTTTGCAATTTTACATTCTTTAGCTCTAACAAGATTAAAAAAATAACAAGCGGTAAAATCGATACAAATTCGATTGAATAATATAATTCAACACTCCATCGTACTTGTCCGTCGTTTAGCATTTTTTTTGCTAAAATGGGGATGAACAACAGTAGATACTTTGGTCGAAAAAACAGCAGAAAACCACCACTTAATATATACACATAGTAAAATTCAAATTTCACATAATCAAATCCTTTATCGTTGCTTGTATTTATAAAAAACATTTTAAAGGTATCGATGGGATGTTTAATTATAAACGATAATGCCTCCGATGGATTTGCTCCTAAAGCTGTATAATTAAATAATGTGAATTTTTTAAAAGGGGTTTCTAAAAGAGGAATAACATAATGAAAGATTACAAAAAAATAGATAATTGACAACCCAATGATGCTAATAGAAACGGTTCTCAATTTTACGTCTTTAAAGTGCGATGATAAAAAGAATATCCCTATAAAAAGTGTCCATAAAGCCATATCTTCACGAGTAATAAGGATGAAGATGAAGCTTAAGAAAAATGGGATTATTGATTTTTTTTCGAAATAGTAAATAAAAACAGGTATCATTGAGCTTGCAATAATTGCTAAATTACAATCGGAAACGAAAGATGTCCACCGACCAAAAAGTATAAAATATTGCAATAACGCTAGTAAAGGATAGATTTTTTGCGTCGTTTTTAGTTCAATTAATTTGAATGTAGCCCAACCTCCATAAAGTATTATTGCTGTTTGAATTATTAAAAGCGTATATGTTTGTGTTAACCATCCAAGTAACCAATATATTGGGATGAATACAAACATGGTGAATGATACATGGTCTTGAAGAAAATTTACATGCTCCGTTGGAAAAACAGAACAATCGGAAATTCGGAAATGAGAAAAATCGTTAAAGGCAAAGTTATAAGCTGCGTAATCAAATGCATATGTTCTGTAAAAATAATGATTACAGCAATATATTGTCAAATACAAAATACCAAAGAATATGATTGTATTCCTTAAAGAATGTGTATTATTTATAACCCACTTATGTATAAAGATTTTTATCGATTCCATTTTATTTTACAAAAAAAGCCACGCCGATTACGGGTGGCTTCTAACCTAATATTTCAATAGTATTATTTTAAAAACGCTGCTTTATAAATTCCCATTTTAGCTAGGAAATACTGGAACGATGTACCCAAAACTCCAAATCCATATTTTGTGCTTCGTCTAAAATTAATTGACGATGCTCCTTCAAAATATTTGGTAGGACAGGTAATTTCAGCAATTTCAAATCCAGCATAAAATATTTGAGCCAACATTTGATTGTCGAAAACGAAGTCGTCGCTGTTTTTTTCGATATCAATTTTTTCGAATATTTGACGTGTAAAACCACGATAACCAGTATGATATTCCGATAATTTTTGACTCATTAATATGTTTTGCGAGAGAGTCAAACAACGGTTAAAAATGTATTTATATAATGGCATTCCTCCCTTGCGAGCTCCACGACCTAAAATTCGTGAACCTAAAACAGCAGGATAAACATCATTTGCCATTAAATAAGCCATCGAATGGATTAACATTGGAGTATATTGATAATCGGGGTGTAACATTATTATGATATCGCTACCTATTTCCAATGCTTTAGTGTAACATGATTTTTGATTACCACCATAACCACGATTTTTTTGATGCGAAATAACGTATTTAATACCTAAACGCTTTGCAACTTCAACAGTATCGTCTTTACTACAATCATCTACTAAAATAACATTATCTACAATGTCAAATGGTATTTCATTATATGTTTGTTCAAGAGTTTTTGCAGCATTATAAGCTGGTAATACAACGGTTACAACACGATTTTTAATCATACAAGTTAAAGTTTATTTAAAAAACTGAGCAAATGTAATAAAAATGACAACTCGCTTATGTATTTCTACATACAAAAAGCAAGGAGATAATTATTTTTCAAAAAATAGAGACTAATGTAATGAAACAATTACATTTGCCTATATGACATTTACATGGACAAAATGAATTGGTTAAAGTCTAAATGGATTGCTGTACTGTTGAGTATTGTATGTTTTTCATGTAATTCACCATCAACTAATGATGATGAAAATGATTCAAAAACATTTAAAATAGTTATTTATGGTGATTCACAATCGAATCATAAAATACATCACGATGTATGTAAATTGATTGATGCCTTAAAACCAGATGCTGTTTTTCATGCGGGCGATATTGTTGAAAACAGTCAAGACACGAACGAATGGATTGCGTTCAATCAAGAATCAGCAAAGTATCGAAGAAAAATCCCCTTTTATCCTACAAAAGGAAATCACGATGTTGGGACTTCTAATTTTTTAAAGTATGAACCGACTCCAAGTGGTAAGGCTTATTATTCGGTAAATGTTTCGAAGCTCCATTTTATTGTTCTCGATAGTAACGATAGTTTAAACGAGGGTTCGACACAATATAAATGGATGATTGATGATTTAATTAACTCTTCTTCGAAATCAGCTGCGATAATTGCAATATTCCATCATCCTCCGTTTGGTTGTGCAAATGATGAGCATAGTGGTGACGAAAAAAATCTGAAAGAAAGCCTTGTTCCTATTTTCGATTTATATGGAGTGAAAATGGTTTTCTCGGGCCATAACCATCTTTACGAACGCATTAAACACAAAAAGTCTTGGTATATAATTACAGGAGGTGCAGGTGGAAGTCTTCACAAAAATCTAAAATCGTGTCACAAATCGGAAATTCAAGATGCAGAACATCACCTATGTGAATTGGTTTATCGCGATGGACAACTTCGATTAAAAGTATATTTACTTAACAAACAAAAAATTGATGACCTTATTATAGATTTATAACATTTATGAGTATGATAAAACAGTATGTAAAACTAAGTTTAGCTTGTGCTATAGCCGTTGTGATGTTAACATCGAGTTCGGGAAATTATGTACCCGAAACACCAAATCCCAATATCTTTGGTCAAAAATTTTGTGATGTAATAAAGAAAAGAGATTCAGTTGCATTTATTTCTATCTTTAAAATAGATACTAGTTTTGTTGGTTTTCTTACTAAAGTCATAAAAAATGATGAACTTATTAAAGCTGATAAAAAAGAACAACTCTTTGCGTACTTCAAAAGCGATGAAATGACGAGTTCTTACGAAAGTCTTAAAATAAGCTTGGGGAAAGTATATAAAAATGCCAATGCTTTTCTTATAAATAATAAAATAGATATTTCAAAAATGGAGTATGTACGGTCTTACTACACTATTAAATATGAGTCATCAGATGGACTTGTTCCATATGTTTATCGCGACAAACTTTGCTTTAAAAGTGATACAAATTATTTTGTTTTCGAAATTAGAAACATTATGCCTGTAGGGAATAAATGGGTTTTTGATGATATAGATGATATGCATTTTACAAATGCTTTTTTTGAAGAATTGCCACAAACAAATAACTATGAACAAGATGTTGTTGCAGATACTGTAGCCGTAGCTCCAGATTATCAATCGGTAGATTCAACTACATACATAACGGAACAACCTCAACTCACGAAAGAACAAATCAAAATTCAAAAGAAAATTGATAAACTAAAAGAGGAGTTTGATTCCTATAATAAATAAAAATGTCTGAATGCACAGCTATTCAGATATTTTTATTCCCGTTAAATCTTTGTAAAACAATCAATTTTATAATTGAAACTGATTTGCAATAAGTTGAGCTTTCACATATTCTTTTCTTATTACAAAATCGCCAAATCGCTCGTTTTCGGTTCTATTCTTTGCGTAATCGGCTAATATTGGATTTAAGGTATCAAGAATTTCGGTTTCATCAATATTTTCTTTGTACAGTTTATTGAGCCTATCGCCAACAAAGCCTGCTCCTAAATACAAATTATAACGTCCAGGTGCTTTTCCCACAAAACCAATTTCGCCAAGATATGGACGTCCACATCCATTAGGGCAACCCGTCATACGAATAACTATTGCATCTTTTTCGAGCCCCAAATGCTTGATTGTTTCATCGAGTTTAGTGATAAGACTCGGCAAATATCTTTCGGCTTCGGCAAAGGCAAGACTACAAGTATTTAGTGCAACACAAGCTATAGAATTGAGTCGCAATGCAGTTAATTTCCCCAAAGGATCAACACCATATTGCTTTAAAGTTGTTTCAATCTTCTTTTTATCGGCAGTGTTTACCGACGAGATTATGAGATTTTGATTTCCCGTTAATCGGAATTCGCCCTTATGAAACTTGGCCACTTCACGCAATGCTGTACGAAGTTTATAATCGTTAACATCTTTTACTCTACCTCCTTCAATAAAAAGGGTTAAATGCCATTTGCCATCCGAACCATTTTGCCAACCAAACGAATCGCCATTTTGAATAAATGTAAATCCACGTGCTGGATCAATTGTATAACCAAGATATTGCTCTAATAAGGTTTTGAATTTCTCTAATCCAAGAGTCTCGATTGTATATTTGAATCTCGATTGTTTACGATCGCCACGGTTTCCATAGTCACGTTGAATCATCACTATTTTTTCGGCAACATCAACCACATTTTCTGCTTTACAAAATCCTACTACATTCCCTAGACGTGGGAAAGTATCGGTTTTTCCAAAGGTCATTCCCATTCCACCACCTACGGTTATATTATAACCAAGCAGTTTTCCTTTTTCTTCAATTGCTATAAATCCCAAACAGTTTGCATAGACATCAACATCGTTATAAGGTGGAATAGCAAATGCAATTTTAAATTTTCGGGGTAAATAGAGTTTTCCGTAAATTGGTTCTTCTTCGTGTTCTCCACCTGCTACTAATTTTTTATCAAGCCATATTTCATGATATGCTCCCGTTTGTGGAGTTAAATGATCGCTAACTTTTCGAGCATCGTCTAAAACGGCTTCGTGAATTATCGACAAATATGGATTTGGATTACACATCACATTTCTGTTCACATCGCCACAAGCAGCTATAGTATCCATCAATGCCTGATTTATTTCTTGCATCGTAGGTTTCAGATTCCGCTTAATGATTCCATGAAGTTGAAATGCTTGACGTGTGGTTAGTTTAATATTTCCTACACCATATTTATCGGCCATGTCGTCTATTGCAAGCCATTGTTGTGCATTAGCAACTCCACCTACCAACCGAACACGAATCATAAACGAATACGATGGTTCGAGCTTTTGGCGTTTGCGTTCACTTTCAGTCTCTCTATCGTATTGTTGATAGAACCCATGAAACTTTATCAAGTTAGTATCATCGGCACTAAATGCTCCTGTTGTTTCATCGTTCAATCCTTCTTGAATTGTTCCTCGGAGATAATTACTTTTTTCTTTTATTATCTCAACTTCCGATCTATTTTGATTTTCTGACATTGCTTTCTATATTTATATATTCTCTGCTTTTTTCAACTCACCCCCAGTTTGCTATGCAAACTTTCCCCCTCTCTATAAAATAGAGAGGGGGTGGTGCAAAGCACCGGGGATGAGTTGAAAATACGATATTAAATTCCACCGTTAATAAACATCAACTTGATACCTTTTTTGTTTTTTCATATCTCGAAGATATTCTTCTGCTTCTTCTTCATTGAACTTTCCTTCTTGTTGTAATACTTGTAGTAAAGTTTTATTTACGTCGTTCCACATGTGCTTCATATCGCCACACACATAAAAATGTGCTCCATCTTTAATCCATGCATACAACTCTTTTGAATGTTCTAGCATTTTATGTTGCACATATACTTTTTGATTGCTATCGCGACTAAATGCAACGCTCAGTTTCGATAGCTTTCCTTTTTTAACAAAATCTTGCCATTCGGTTTGATACAAAAAGTCGGTAGCAAAATGTCTATCTCCAAATATCAACCAGTTTTTACCTGTTGCACCAGTTTCTACTCTTTCCTCTACAAACGAACGGAAAGGAGCAACACCTGTTCCTGGGCCAATCATTATAACAGCTTTTTCTTTGTTAACTGGTAAACGGAATTCAGGATTTTTTTCGATGAAGATTTTAATCGTTGAATCATCAGTAATTCTATCGGCTAGAAACGTTGAACATGCACCTTCTTTATAGCGACTATTGGTATATCGCACAGCACTAACGGTTATATGAACTTCGTCGGGATGTGCCTTTTGACTCGACGAAATACTATATAATCTTGGCTGAAGTCTTCGTAATATTTCTACAACCTGTTGCGACGAAATATCAATAGGAAATTCCGCAAGCAAGTCTACAATATCGTGACCATACGATATTTCCTTAAAATAATCAGGATTGTCTATTGCCTTTTGAAGTTTATCGCTTTGAGCTAAAACATTGAATCGTTTAAGGGTATCGATTGATATTGTTGAAAGTTCAAATGAATGCAATAAGGCATCGCCAAGCGTTGTTTTTTGTGAATCAAATGCAACGATGTCTTTTGAAAACAATACACTAATTGATAAGAATTCATCGACCAATCGCTGACTATTTGCAAGAAATATTCCAACAGAATCGCCAGGTTCATAAACCAATCCCGATCCTTCAAGCGACAATTCTAAATGATACGTTTCCTTTTCCGAACCTCGTCCATTGAGTTGAATCTTTTCTAAAATCTGAGCATCCCATGTATTCTTTTTATTATAAACAATTGCAGTGTTAGTGTTTGTTTTTTCTTTTTTAGCAGTAGATGGTTTTGCGTCAGTATGCTTTGCAAATGCAGCAATCGAAGCTTCAATCCAAGCATCGGCATCATCTTCAAAATCTACATCACAATCGGTACGCTCATATACTCGTTTAGCTCCAAGTTCTTCAAGCTTTAGATCGAAGTCTTTTCCAACTTTACAGAAATACACATAGCTACTATCGCCCAATGCAAGTACCGAATACTGTAATTGTGAAAGATTCGATGCCTTTTTACTATGAAGGTAATTGTATAAATCTTCGGCTGCAGTAGGAGGTACACCTTCACCGTGAGTACTTACAATTAACAGAATATTTGTTTCTTGTTTAATCGAACTCGCTTTATAGTCATTCAAATCGATTAATGTAACAGCAAAGCCATTTTCTTCAGCTCTTTTTTTGGCTTTTTTAGCTAATTGAGCACCATTGCCTGTTCTACTTCCATACAGTATCGATAGCTTAGGTTTCGATGCTGTTTCTGCATCAAATTGAATATTTAAAAAAGGATTTGAAGCCAATGGCTCTTTCTTCAATTGAACTGATCCTGCTGCTTTACCTGCAAAGTAACCCGACAACCAATCTATTTGTCTCGAATTGAGAGATTGCGTAAGTTGTTCAAGCAAATTTTGTTGATGGCTATTGAGATAGAATGATTCTCCTTGAGTTTCATTCTGTTTGAGACTTTTATCTTTGTTTACTATTACAATACTATTCATTTCACTACATTTTAGTGCTTATTCCTTTCTAACAAAGGTAACATGCACAATAATGGTAGAACATAGCTTGATGTGAGTAAACCTATATACCTAGAAATAGGTAGTAAGGATCGAGTAATTGCTCCGTCACAAAACTATCTTTTAAAAATGAATTTTATTGTTCCTATTTATTTCTGCAACATTAGGAAACATTGTCGTAAATCATTAGGTATACATATAAAAATCAGTTTCATGCGAAAGGTTTTTGCATATCAAATTGCCGAAAGTATCGATTTGCGTTTATTTCGGAAAACATATACCGGCAAAGAATATTTTGCTAATATGAGCGAAGCATTTTATATTGGTGACGATGAACGCTATTTCTATGCATTCTCTTATGGGGTTGTTGTTTTCTCAAATTACGATGAAATAAAAATCAGCGAATTAATAGAATTTACAAAGCCATTTTGCAAAAATATTCTTTCCGAAAAAATGTGGGACGAAATTGATGTTCACGATAATGCAGGATACGATCGATTTGGTTTTAATGAAATTCATCTTTCGCGATTCGATCCCGATGTGATGCGAATTGTAATGCTCAATGTGGGGCAATCGGCAGCACTCGATTATTTTTCACAACAAGCGGCATCTTTGCTCGAAAGTACCAAAATCCATACTCTTGAACTTGAACGCTCGGGTAAAATTCATATTGGCAATAAGCAATTGATGCGTTTTATTGGCAAAACGTTAAACATGAAAAACAGCATTGTCGAAAATCTGTATATCATCGATTCGCCCGACGAAACCTGGGACGATGAATATTTGAATAAGATCGACACTGTACTAAAAAACACTTTCGACATTAAAGATCGTTTTCGCGATATCGATTACCAACTACAGATAATTAAAGATAATCTCAACTTATTTGTTGATATGACTCACACTCGCCGAAGTCAAAATCTTGAAATTATTGTTATTATTCTAATTCTATTCGAGGTTATTCATGCTTTGATTAAGGAATTTTAACCGTTGTTTTCGTAGAGACGTTGCATGCAACGTCTCATTGGTTTAAATGAATTAAGGGAAAAGACGTTGCATGCAACGTCTCTACACAAAAAAGGCTACCATAATTGGTAGCCTTTGTCATTATATATCGATAAACGATTATTCTTCAATAATCACTATTTTTTCAATTTTGTCGCCTTGACGAATTGCATCAATAACATCTAAACCTTCGTACACTTTACCAAAGCAAGTATGGTTACGGTCAAGGTGAGCAGTATTTTTGCGACTGTGGCAAACAAAGAACTGAGAACCTCCAGTATCGCGACCAGCATGAGCCATCGACAATACTCCACGATCGTGAAATTGATTTTCTCCAGTTAATTCGCATTTAATATTGTAACCTGGTCCACCAGCACCAGTTCCTTTTGGACAACCACCTTGGATTACGAAATCAGGTATAACTCTATGGAAAGTTAATCCGTTATAAAATCCTTCTTTCGATAATTTTACAAAGTTTGCAACTGTTCCAGGAGCATCTTTTTCGAAAAACTCAACTTTCATCAAGCCTTTTACTGTATGAATTTCTGCTTTTATCATTTTAATTTATTTTAAAAGTACGTGAATACAAAGGTACTATGAAAATATTGCTTTGCCAAAACTAAAAATAATGTTAAAACTTCATTAGGTTCTAAGTTTTTAAATGGTAGAGCTTTGGAACAATTTTTCTTGATGGTAAATTATCAAATTGAATACTTTTTTTTGATGTACCTTATTTTTAAAAAAGCTACCTTTGCCAAAGTTTTGAAAAATGATTTCAGAACAAATATCTTCGACAAGCACAGGGTGACAAGAGTAAAGTTCAATCATGCTGAGTTTAACGAAGTAAATAGTATATATCTACATAATTTACATAATGATTACAGTTACTGATCTTGCCATACAGTTTGGCAAAAGAGTTTTATTCCAAGATGTTAATTTAAAATTTACACCAGGCAATTGCTATGGTGTTATTGGTGCTAATGGTGCTGGAAAGTCAACACTTTTAAAAATCCTAAGTGGTGATCTTGATGCTACAAAAGGAAATATTAGTTTTGGATCGGGCGAACGTTTGTCGGTTTTAAAACAAGATCACTTTGAGTTTGATGAATGTACCGTGTTAAATACCGTTTTAATGGGACACTCTGAGCTTTGGAAAGTAACACTTCAAAAAGAAGAACTCTATTCAAAAACCGATTTTACTGATGCCGATGGAATTCTAGCTTCGGAACTTGAAGAAAAATTTGCTTCAATGGATGGATGGGATGCTGAAAGTGGTGCTGCAAGTTTGTTAAGTGGACTTGGTATTACCGAAGATAAACATCAAACTTTGATGAAAGATATGAGTGGTAAAGAAAAAGTACGTGTACTTTTAGCTCAGGCTCTTTTTGGTAAACCCGATAATTTACTGCTCGATGAGCCTACGAATGACCTTGACTTAGACACTGTGTCGTGGTTAGAAAACTATATCTCAAATTTCGAAAATACTATTCTAATAGTATCGCATGACCGACATTTCCTCGATTCAGTGTGTACACATACCGTAGATATTGACTTTAATAAAGTTCAACAATTTGCTGGTAACTATAGTTTCTGGTATCAATCGAGCCAATTAGCGTTACGCCAACAACAAACGCAAAACAAAAAGGCTGAAGAAAAGAAAAAGGAACTTTTGGAATTCATTGCTCGCTTTAGTGCCAATGTTTCGAAATCGAAACAAACTACCAGCCGCAAAAAGATGATTGAAAAACTTAATTTCGAAGAAATTCAACCATCAACACGTAAATATCCTGGTATCATTTTCACCCCAACACGCGAAGTTGGAAATACCATTTTAGAGGTTAAAGATTTAAGTAAATCGGTTGATGGAACTGTACTTTTTAAAGATGTAAGTTTCAATGTCGAAAAAGGAGATAAAATAGTTTTCCTTTCGCACGATCCTAGAGCTATGACTGCAATATTTGATATTATCAATGATATTCAAAAACCAGATACAGGTTCATATTCATGGGGACAAACTATTACCACGGCTTATTTGCCAATGGATAATAGCGAGTTTTTCCAAACAGATAAAAATCTTATCGATTGGTTAGCTCAATTCTCTGACGATTCAAGCGAAATATTCCTTCGTGGTTTCTTAGGAAAAATGTTGTTTGCAGGCGAAGAGATTTTCAAGAAAGCGAATGTTATTTCGGGAGGAGAAAAAATGCGTTGCATGATTGCCCGTATGATGTTGCGTAATGCAAACGTAATGGTACTCGATTCACCAACCAATCACCTCGATTTGGAATCTATTCAAGCATTCAACAATACCT
>Ga0302286_10001522_pt1 | contig 17114 bp, 18 predicted proteins | sample III_Fen_E2_3_FD_198765 | JGI IMG/M metagenome (GOLD analysis project Ga0302286, IMG submission 198765) | Peat permafrost microbial communities from Stordalen Mire near Abisko, Sweden - III_Fen_E2_3 | ecosystem: Environmental > Terrestrial > Soil > Wetlands > Permafrost | place: Sweden: Abisko...
AATCCAATAGAGCCAACTGCCTGTCCGTTTACATCAATGGCAAACAGTCTTGCAGGCTCTAATTGCAAAGCCGTTGCTATAAATTTCTCTCCATCTCTCCTGGTATAGGGATGTGGAAAAGCATCGCTCATATTTTTTGCAACAAGGTAATTCCCGGCAAATTTTACCAGGTTGTCCAGGTCGGATTCATTCCACGGACGTAAGGTACATTTTAGAGTTTTTTCCATGTGGATGTTGCGTGTTTCTCTATTTCAATCGTAGCTGTTGTTTTACGGGTTTATTGTTTTTCCGTCAGGTATTTCCAGTATCGTACCGGCAAGTTCTGACGGTGAAGTTTCGGATTAATCCGTTCCTTGATGGTCATAGACTTAAAATAGCCTTTCCACAGATCCTGGAATAGTTTCTCATCCTCGGCCATCAGCTGTTCATTCAGCTTGCCTTCTACGAAATTCTGGGACATATCCAATGTCATTTCCACCACTTTTTTCAAATCGTAATAGTACCCGTAGTTTCGTTTCGTATCGTAGATGATCCATTTCTGATCGGCAAAACGCCCGGTGAAATGCTCAATCGTTAGGGACAGTGCATTTAGTGCGGGTGATACTGGTGCAAAGAAAATGTCGTCTGCAGCTTTCTGAAACCGGACAAACTGTATCAGGCGCTCGCGTTCCTTATCCACTTTTTTTGCCAGGTTCCGCATGGCAAGCACATCCTCGTCGGCAAAATTCATTTCAATGGAATGCTTGGTGTCGAATGTCTTGCGGATATACCTGAATATTAACCCGTCACTTCCGGCAAGTTCGGAGAGCCAGGCGTATTTCAGCATATTGCGGGTTATAAGCATGGTTTTTCTTTCCAAGGCCTGCCACACGCGTTTCGCCTTGTCATCCTGCGTGATCACTGTATAGCACTCATCGGTAAACAATGGCTCCGGTTCATCCGGCCCGAGCAGCAGGTCAGGGAATGTTTTCCGGTTGTAGGCATCGAAAACGGTTGTCAACAACCCATCAAAAGTTTTATCGTATCGGAATATTATCATGACCCCTAACCCCTAAAGGGGGATTTTTTGTTTTGGTTATAAAAAAACGTCTGTCATTCACTCTTGTTCCCCTTTAGGGGTTAGGGGTTGTTTTCGGTTGTCTCAAAGTTCAGCGTCAACTGATTCTGGTTATCCTTTCCCTTGCCAACCTTTTTCTCCGTAAGGATTCGCCTGATATATTCAGGTGAAGATTCATGGATAGTGAATACCGGCAATTCATTACAGGTGATAAAATACTGCGCCTTTTTCATGACCACGCCTATCCGTTTCAACACGGAAGCATTGATCCTTCCACTTTGCCGGGTCACCATGATAAGCTTAGCCGATTTTACACCGATGCCGGGAATACGGAGGATACTCGTATAATCGGCTCTGTTAATATCCACCGGGAAATGCTCGGGATGGCGTAATGCCCACGACAGTTTCGGATCTATTTCAAGGTCCAGGTTAGGATGTTTGTCATCCACAATTTCATCTACCTTGAAATTATAAAACCGCATAAGCCAGTCGGCCTGGTAGAGCCTGTTTTCCCGTACCAGTGGTGGCTGCCTGAGTGCAGGAAGCCGGTTGTCGTACGAGTTGACGGGTATATAGCCCGAATAATAAACCCGTTTCATACTTGGGCGATTATACATGGAAGCTGAGGTAAATAAAATCTGCTTGTCAGTTTCATCGGTGGCCCCGATAATCATTTGTGTGCTTTGTCCGGCAGGAGCAAATCGTGGGGCTGAATTGAATTTCCTCCGTTCTTCCGTATTTTCAAGCACGCCTTGTTGGATGTAATGCATAGGCTTGAAAATGCTTTCAAGGCTTTTCTCGGGTGCCAGCATTTTCAGGTTCTGCTCAGTGGGTATTTCAATGTTCACGCTCAGGCGGTCGGCATATAATCCCGCCTGACGTACAATTTCCTCACTGGCTCCCGGGATACTCTTCATGTGGATATACCCGTTGTAGCGGTGAACCGTTCGAAGTTGCTTTATCACCTGTACCATCCGCTCCATGGTATAATCGGGGTTGTGAATAACCCCGGAGCTAAGAAACAGCCCTTCTATATAATTGCGCCTGTAGAATTCAATGGTCAGCTCTACCAGTTCTTCCACAGAGAAGGTGGCACGCCGTATGTCGTTGCTTCGCCGGTTGATGCAGTAGGCACAATCGTACATGCAGTAGTTGGTGAGCATGATTTTGAGGAGCGAAACACATCGTCCGTCCTCGGTGAAGCTGTGGCAAATACCCCAACCGGCCGTATTGCCGATACCACCCGGGGTATTCTTCCGGGTAGTTCCGCTGGAGGCACACGAAACATCGTATTTGGCCGATTCAGCCAGCGTTTTAAGTTTTTCGAGGATTTCTTCTTTCATCTCATACAAAGGAAAGAATTTTGCACGAGAAAAAAGGCTGAGAAATTATAAAATTTACCGGTTGTTGATAAGTTCTTTCACTGCCTTTTGTTTGACGTAAATACATTTCTGCTTCCGGATGAATTTGGTGTCAGATGCTTGCCGGTTCGTAACATAAAACAACTATGCCACAGTCGAATGGCCTTGAATGTCGTAATTTCATGGTTTGTAAATTAAAGAATACAGGTAGCCCGGTGCCCAGGGCAGTCGGGTTTACAAAGAGATGGAGTTCATCGATCAGACGTGCTTCAATTAAGGTGCGGACAAAAGTGCCACCCCCGTATACCATCATGTCTTCCCCTTCCATTTTTTTCAGGTTGGTTACTTCTTCCACAACGTCACCGGATTCCAGTTGGGTGTTTTCCCATTCCGACTTGTAAATGGTTTTCGTGAATACAATTTTTTTTGTATCATTCATTTTGCGGGCAAAGTCATCTGTCGTGTCGGGATCTTCCGCTCTGACCTTCCAGATGTCAATAAATCCCTGTGCCAGCTTTCGACCCAGAAGGATACAATCCACCGATTCGGTAATTTCGGAAACGTAGTTTTTTAATTCGTCGTCCCAATTCCATTCCAGCCAGTCCATATCCCCATCCTTACCTGCCATATACCCATCGATGGATATTTGAAGCTGCAGTTTTAGTTTTCTCATGAATAGATATATTTAAGTTCGTGAGGATGTAACGTTTAATACTTAGTTTTGTTTGAATCCGGTATTTTCTTTTTCATCACCGTTTCATTTCTTCAAACCAACAATTTTACCGGTATTTTTCTTCCTTATCCTATTATACTTGCCAGGGGGTTGATAGGGGGTTGCCAGGGGGTTGATAGGGGGTTCAATGGGGGTAACCCCCTCCGAACCCCCTGGCAACCCCCTATGAACCCCCTATGAAGTATGAACACGTGATAAGGAAAAAATTGCTCGAATTGTTGGTTGAATGAAGCACCGGGATACAAAATTCAGGTGCAAAAATCAACGATTACCAGGCTCGTTGAGGTTATATCAACACGGTTTTTTGCAACAGGTTAAGTCTCGGAGTTTAATAAAAGTTGTTCGGGAAGATCTGCTATCAGTCCGGACGATTTGATTAACCGGACGTGGAAAGGGGAGTGACGGCTAAACGTTGGAGCAGGATCGGGTAGTTTAATTTTTTACCTGTTGAAATAAATTTTCAAGAACCGGATTATACGTAAACGGTCGTGGTGTTCTTTTGTAGAGCCGGTTGATATCTGCAATCCGGTCGTCAGTGATGGGATGCGAACTGATAAATGCCGGCATGGTAACTTTTTCAGTTGATTTAAGCCTTGAAAACAGGGTGGTCATTCCTTTCGGGTTGATGCCGTTCATGACCATCAGGGCAGTTCCCTGTTCGTCGGCCTGGCGTTCAAACTGGCGGGAGTAGGAGAGGGATTGCAGGTTGTGAACATTATCGCCGATGATGGCCATGATGCCGTTTACATCGCTAAGCATAGCCGAAACAAACAGGTATCCCGATAAATTACGGCAGAGCATTTTCATGGAATGGCGGTTGTTGATATGGCTCACTTCATGCCCGATCAATCCTGCCAGTTCGTCGTAATCCTTCATGACATCAATGATGCCGGTAAAGACGATGATATTGCCATCGGGTAATGAGAACGCATTCACCGTGGATGATTTTATCACCGTAAAATGAAGCTTCATGGTGTTGTTTAGGTGCAGCCTGTTAGCGAAACGATTTAATGCTTCCGTTTTGGATGAATCTACCGTGTTGTCGTTCACATACTGTTGGTAAAAAGTATGCCCCATTGAAATGTCATAATGTTGTGGAATCAACGCGACAGCCTTTTCTGCCACTGTCGGGATGATGATAAGGTAACCGGCCACAATAATCCCTAGAATAAGGACAGCAATGCCGATATGCGTCTTGAAGCTTAGTTGGAGGATTCGTTGATACCAGGTGAGATGGCCGTTTAATTTGAGGAATGCTATCAACCCGGATGTAAAAACAGCATCATTCACCTTGATCAGTTCAAGGGAATGATGCAGGTTTCGTATCTCCAGGAAATTACCGATATGTTCGAATGTAATCTCATCAATGGGCCACTGACTGTACTGACCGGAAGAGGTGCCGAACCTGAGTGCGGCATCTGCTTCGTCCAGTGTCAGTTCAATTACCTGAGGATTTGAGGAGATCCCATCAAAATACGTACCGGTAGTGCTTAGCATTAAATAATGAAGTTGATATCAAGGAAGCTGGTCATATCATCACCGGTGGCATCGTTATAATCGTCTTCGGTTTGTTGGATGTTTGTCAGATCCATATCCCCTTCCAGTTTGATTTTACTTACCATAAAGTTCAGGGTGCGGGTCGTGGCCCAGGCATATCCAAGTCCCAGTGTGAAGATGACGATAAGCAGATTAACCATAATCATTTTAAAGAAATCGCCTCCTGTAGCAATTGATTTCATCTTGATTTCCTGCCCATCCTTATGCAGGCTCATATTGTCGACATAATAGGCAAACAGGTCTTTGTACCACCAGAAGGAGTATATGCCAATGGTTACGATTGAGAGTAAATAGCCTTTCAGATTCATAAGGAAATATTCCGACCCAACACCTTTGTATTTAAATTCAACATTCCCGGCCCGGACATGACTCATCAGGTAGCTTCTTAAATTCATTTCCATCCATGCGCCGTAGATGCCAAGGGTAATAATGGAAAAGAAGATCCATTTGAAGAAACCGGCAAATAATTCGCCCCGATCACCCCGGTAGCCAAAACGAATACCACGCCAGGAAGTCCTTGAAAAACGGTACCGGTATGAACCATGGATGGCTACCGGCAGTATGGCAATAAACGCAAAATAAAACAGGATGACACCCAGTACAGGCATTTCCAGGTAGATAAATAAAAATAGGATTCCATATAACAGGCCAATGATAACAAGGGCTTTAATATATCCGACAAACATTTCCCTGCCTGTGCCGTGAAATGTGAACCGGTCTTCTTCGAATGCCGTGGAGCCATATAGATACTGCAGATTCCGTGCTTTTGCCCACGGGTAATAAAAGCCAAGGGTAATTACTGTCAATAGCCAGTTTACAATTACAATCCCAAAATACGTTTTCCCCTGGCCGTGAAAACTAAGGTTGTAATTTTTCAAATCCGTAATTTCGTTTTCCATTCCTTTTTAATTAATGATGATGAATCAAAAAATGATCTATAAACCATTCCTTTTATTTTACAGGCAAATATACAGATTTATTCTAAATCGCAAGTAGGATTGTTAATTAAATTTCATGAAATATTACATGGATAAAACTATGTAATGCCGGTGCTCAAAACAGCAGGTCTGATTTGGAATAATATATTGATCGTGTTACCGTTATTTCCTATAAATTATCTATTTTTGCAGGGCTAAATTTGTACCCGAATTTCATATAAGTAATTAAAAATTAATAATTAAAAGTTAGTAAATAGCAAAATGCTAACAAACAGACTTTTGTAGATTAACAAACAGATCATTAAATAACCACAATTGCTTACTATATCCATGAGAAAAATAGTTGTTTTGCTGTTTTGCTGCCTTTGTCTGTCCCTCACAGCCCAGACGATATACCGGACTCAGATTTTTCAACCGAATATAAAAACCTTACAGATCGGTGTGGCGGGAGTGAAGTTGGGATTACCCATCATTGAGTTGAACGGACAGTCAACCCTGCAGGTAAGCTTCGATGAAATGTCGCGCGAAGCACATTCATACAGCTACAAAGTGATACATTGCAATGCAGGTTGGACAGCCTCTGACCTTAATTCAAACGAATACCAGAGTGGTTTCACGACTGCCAATATCACGGATTATCAGACTTCATTGAATACCACCTACCTGTATACCCATTATTCGTTTCTGTTGCCCAATACGGACATGGGGTTCAAGATATCCGGAAACTATGTGGTGATTATTTATGAGGATAACAAGGTGGACAATCCCATTGCCCAGGCCTGTTTCTCGGTTGTTGATCCACGTGTCAACATCTCGGCTACCGTTCGGGGCAATACAGACAGCGAGCTGAACGGACGGTTTCAACAGTTGGATTTTGTAGTTGCATTGAACGGCTATGCTGTCAGGGATGCTGTTGAAGAAATAAAAGTGGTTGTCAGGCAGAATAACCGCATGGATAATCAGGTTTCCGACCTGAAACCGACTTACTTTTCAAATTCCAGTTTAAGTTATATCAACAACAAAGGATTGATTTTTGAAGGGGGTAATGAATATCACCGTTTTGATATTTCATCGGTATATGCAGCCGGCGAAGGTGTTTCTGCCATTCAATATACCGCTCCCCATTATGATGCCATCCTGAATGATACTAAAATACAGGCATCCAAATCGTATGTCTATGATTTGGATGTAAATGGTAAGTTTGTCGTGAATATGCAAAAAGCGCAGGATGATAATACCGAGGCGGACTATATGCTGGTTCATTTCAATCTGCCGGCAAAACAGCCGTTCTTTGACGGTCAGTTATACCTGGGCGGAGAATTTAATTACAACCAGTTGAATGATCCTGTCAGGATGAAATACGATGGGAAAACAGAGAGCTATGTGCAGACAGTCTTACTGAAACAGGGAGGATATAACTATCAGTATTGGTTTGTTCCAAAAGGAGAAAACAAGGCATCCCTTGAACGGGTGGATGGTACCTTTTGGCAAGCAAAGAATGAATATACCATCTATGTCTATCATCGTCCATGGGGCGAACGGTATGATAAACTGGTGGGAGTGAAGATTGTTGATTAACTTAATCAACTCAATTAACTAATTAACCAAACAACAACCAAGATGCAGGTATATAAATTCGGTGGCGCGTCAGTACGCTCGGCAGAGGGGATCAGGAACATACACAACATTGTTTCAGGAGTAGAAGATAACCTGTTTATCGTTGTATCGGCCATGGGAAAGACGACCAATGCCATGGAGATCGTGCTGGATTATTTCATGAAAGCCGATCATCAGGCTTCACTTGAAAAACTCGCTGAAGTAGAAGCATACCACAACGACATTATTGAGCAACTCTTTGCAATGCCTGATACCGGAAAGAATGCCATTGCACCCTTCTTTACAGAACTGAAGGATATTATATCCCATGGAGTGGGGGATGACTATGACCGCTGGTATGACCGCCTGGTCTCATACGGTGAAATCATTTCAACAAAAATCGTATCAACCTATTTATCAGAATCAGCTATTGAAAATACATGGCTTGACCTGCGCGGATTGATGGTTACTGACAGCAATCATCGGGAGGCTAATGTCAGGATGGAAGATTCGCAGATAAGGCTGCAAAAAGCTGTTGATTTTACTACCAGCCGTATTTATATCGGCCAGGGATTTATCGGGGCTAATATCAAGGGAGAACCTACTACACTGGGACGTGAAGGCTCCGATTATACAGCGGCAGTTGTGGGAAACCTGCTTAATGCCGAACGGGTTACTATCTGGAAAGATGTTCCGGGTATCCTGAATGCAGATCCGCGTTTGTTTGAGAACACGGTTCATATCCCTGAACTTACGTACCTGGATGCTGTGGAACTTGCTTACAGCGGGGCACAGATTATTCATCCCAAGACGATTAAGCCCCTTGAGAACAAACATATCCCTCTGTATGTCCGTCCGTTTGGAACACCGAATGAACCTGGTTCGGTTATCAAAGCCACGACCGATAAGCATATAGATGTCCCTGTACTGATTGTACGCAGCGACCAGGTGCTGATTACCATCCGTCCGCGTGACTTCTCCTTTGTCCTGGAAGAAAGTCTTTCGAAAGCATTTACCGTCATGAACAAACACCGGCTGAAGGTTGCGATGATACAAAGTTCAGCAGTCAGCATTTCAGTATGTGTGGATAACTCCCGGTACCTGGCAGATGCGTTGGATGAATTGGGAAATGACTTTAAGGTAAGCTATAATGAAGGATTGGAATTATTGACTATCCGGGGGATTACGGATGAGATCGTACTGAAAACAACTGAAGGAAGAAATATCCTGCTAACGCAACGAACCCGAAGGAGCGGGCGTTATCTGATGAAAGAGTAACAGGATAATAAAAAAAGAGTCAGCATTGCGAAAGCAAGCTGACTCTTTTTTTATGTCATGGAACTAATATGAGAACAACCTTTCGGCGAAAGGGATCAAGAGGGCTGTCATGATTCCCATGATACCAATAGCCAGTCCACTGATAGCACCTTCAACGGCACCCATTTCCATAGCCCGCGCTGTTCCAAGTGCATGAGCCGAAGAACCCATTGCAAGACCCTGGGCTATTTTACTCTTTATACCCATTTTTCGAAGCAATACAGGACCAATAAGTCCTCCGAATATACCGCATATCACAACAAATGCAGCTGTAAGTGCCGGAACACCCCCTGATTTCTCGGATAGGCTCATGGCAATAGGTGTTGTTACCGATTTAGGAGCCAGGGATGCCATCATGATATGATCGGCACCCAGCAATTTAGCTATTAACACCACGCTCAGGATACCAACAGCACTTCCAACAAATACGGAAGTGAGGATTGATATCACATTCCCCCGGATTTGTTCTATCTGCTCGTAGAGTACATACCCCAATGCTACCACGCTTGGGCCGAGCATAAAGTTCAGTATGCGGGTTTGTTTGTAAAATGTGGGATAATCAATGTGCGTCAGCTTCAGGAAAGGAATGATAATGATCATTGAGATAAGCAGCGGCTGCAGCAAGGTGATTTTAGTCCGCTTGTATAGCAGTACACCCAACAGGAATGTACCAATGGATAGCATGAGTAAAAAGACTTCGCTACTGATGATGGGCCTGATTTGTTCCATTATATTGTTCATGATTTGGTTCCTCCTTTTGTGCGTCGTTTTTCAAAACTATCCTGTAAGATAGCTACAGTTACTATGGTCAGCACCGTACTGACTGCTATTGCGGCCAGAATGGTGAATAATGATTTGGATAGCATCTCGGCGTATACCATTAATCCCACTCCGGCGGGTACAAAGAATACGGCCATATTCTTAGTGATAACAGTCGCAACATCCTTCACATTATCCGGTTTGATGATCTTAAAGAACAGGCAGAAAAAAAGCAATATCATACCAAGAACACTGCCAGGTACAAATCCATGTAAAAGAAGGCTGAGCATTTCGCCCAGAAAATAAAACAACAGGATAAAAAAAGAACCTTTTATCATACAACACAATTCAGAGATGAATAAAAACAAGTATTGTGATCAGTTCAGGAAAGTAAAAGATAAGGTAGCATCCTGCTAACAGGATAATTGAAATGTAAAACAGAATCGGGAAGTAATTGTTTCCCGATTCTGTAACATATTGTTAGAAAATGTACATCACCGAAACAAGTGCACGATGATTGCTCACCTGATACGGATTAATTACACTGCCATCCCGTTGGATGGTACCATACGAACCAGATGTAAAGTCATATTCCACACCGAACTTTAAATTTGGCAGGTTATACGATATGCTTGGTGCAATCCGGTACAACTTGTCAAGCATTTGCTGCTGGGTATTGTTGTTGACATCATAGAATCCGTAGCCATAGTTGGTGAACTTACCGCCTTTCCGTATGTCCAGCAATTCAGATGAACCTAAGTTTTTTGTGAAGCCAACGAGCATGCTTACCTGGATCTTGCTGCCATATACTGCATTTATCCAACTGCTTACGTTATTGAAATTCGTATACGAAACCGCAGTCGTTGAATCGGCAGCAAATTTACTGACACCATATCCGCCCAGCATAAGCTGGTCGCTCAGGTTTTGTCCGTAGATTACCTTTGCTTTCAGTTGAAATCCTGAATTTACATATTGGGAATATGCTGCTGCGCTTAACGAAGAAATTTGTTTTGTATCCGGGGCAATCGTCTTATAATCGACTCCCACACCGTTTGTCCAATGGGTGGTTTTGCTTTCTACACCAAGGAACACGTCAGGAGCAATGGCATTTTTCATATACACGTTGCTGGTTCCCAGAGGTCCGGCAGATGCATATTGCATTTCATAAAGCAATGCGGCTGTAAGTGAAATCGAGGAACACAAGCTTTGTTTTAACCTGACTTGCGGGCTGCGGTTGAATGGTTGAAAAGGCGCACCACCATTGGCAGATAAAGTCGTTGGGGCGATATTCCCGAATAAGGGATGCCAGGTTTGACCTACTACCAGTTCTGTTTTTGCCCAGTTCAACTTCATATAAGCCTGACGGATCCTGAATACATAGAATGAAGTTCCAAAACCATCAAAGTCGGCTTCTATCTTCCCGCAGGATTTTGCACCTAATATTGGGGCACCGGTAATGTCTACACCAAGGCGTGTATTGACACTCAGCATTTCTGCCTGAGGTACGGCATTCTTATCCACACCTGCAGCCAGATCAACCGGTAATGGGAATAACTGAATGACACCATCCACCAAATCCTTGTTTTGACGGGAATTGTAGAAGAAATCATTGCCGACATAGCCATAAAGTTTGACTTTAGTTGCGGACTCTTGAGCGAAGGTTGAAATTGTTAGAAACAATAAAAAGCAGGGAATTAGTTTTTTGAAAGTCATGTGTGTTAGAACGGATTTATTATTAAAAAAGGATTTTGTATTTGAAATAGTTTCTTAATTATTCGTTATTTAAACATCAAGCAATGAGATGTTCAATCAGTATTTTTAACCCAATGCCGATTAAGATAAAGCCACCAATCATTTCTACTTTTAAATGAAACCGCTTTCCGAAATGGACGCCTATGTACATGCCTAAAAATGTAAAGGAAAAACTGGTTAATCCGATAATCGGAATCGCCTTCCAGATAATACCGTGATAGGGAATAAAGACGATGCCTGTGGCAAAGGCATCAATGCTGGTGGCTAAAGCTAATGTTAAAAGAGATGCCCAGGCAAATGGGTTGGATGTTTTATCCGAATCAGGATCAACAGGCTTGAATCCTTCGATGACCATTTTCCCGCCAATGAGGGTTAACAATCCAAAGGCTACCCAGTGGTCAATATCCCTCATGTATACGGCATATCCGGCACCTAATGCGTAGCCTATTAACGGCATAATGGCCTGGGAAATACCAAAAAGCAAAGCCATTCTGAATGTTAGCCAAAAATAAAGTTGCTTTGCATGAATTCCTTTGCTGATCGAAACAGCAAAACAATCCATTGACAATCCTATGGCTATAATGATGATTGAGAGAATATCCATCAACTGAATTTGATTTCGTAAATGTAAGAAAAATTGGTTTTGATGCTAAATAAATTAGGGGACATAAAGAAAAAACGAGAAGATTTGTTCCTTTTTGAACAAATCTTCTTCATTTTTAATTTTCAATCACTTAAATTAGAATGTTTATTAAAGCATTGCTTTTACCTGGTCGTAGACGTTCTTACCCGTAAAACCTAATTTTTCATCCAGCACTTTATAAGGTGCAGAGAATCCAAATGATTCTAGCCCGAATATCTTACCATTAGCCCCTACCAATCCTAACAGGTTGACAGGTAGTCCGGCAGTAAGTCCAAAGATCTTTGATCCTTTTGGTAGAACACTTTCCTGATATTCTGCTGATTGACTGCGGAATAAGCCTTCGGAAGGTGCAGATACAAGGCGAAGTTTAACTCCTTCAGCACGAAGTAATACAGCTCCTTCGTGAAGGGTTGAAACTTCAGAACCTGAAGCTACCAGGATAACTTGATAATTTTCATCACTTTCCACAACATATGCTCCCTTATGAGCCTGATCAGCATCAATTTTACGGGTAGATGTAGTAGGAAGATCGGCTATGTTCTGACGGGAAAGAATTAAAGCAGTAGGAGTACTGGTGTTTTCAATAGCCATTTTCCATGCAACAGTACCTTCTTCCACATCAGCCGGACGTAATACCAGCATTGAATTATGTCCTTTGTGGTTTTTGAGTTTCTCCATCAAGCGAATTTGTGCTTCCTGTTCAACAGGTTCGTGGGTAGGTCCATCTTCTCCTACACGGAAAGCATCATGCGACCAGATGAATTTTACCGGTTGTTCCATCAAGCAAGCCATACGGACAGCAGGTTTCATATAATCGGAGAACACAAAGAAAGTTGCACATGCCGGAATAATTCCACCGTGCAAACTCATACCGATACATACGGCAGCCATGGTTAATTCAGATACACCGGCTTGTAAAAAAGCTCCGGAGAAATCATCCTTTGCAAATGCCTTTGTGTTTTTAAGGAAGCCATCTGTCTTATCGGAGTTTGATAAGTCAGCGCTGGCAACAATCATATTTTCAACTTGCTTGGCCAATTCACCTAATACGGTTGCAGAGGCAGCACGGGTTGATTGATTTGGTTTTTGTACAATAGCATCCCAGTTGACAATAGCTTTCCCAGAAAAGAAGAATTCAAGTTTCTTGGCTAATTCCGGATTTTCCTTTGCCCATTTAGCCTTGGCAGCATATTTCTGGGTTACAATTGCATTTAATTCCTCAGCACGTTTTGCATACAACGCTTTTGTTTCTTCAAATATTACGAATGGATTTTCAGGATTACCTCCCAGGTTTTTGATGCTTTCTACATAAGAAGCTCCACCTTCGCTTAATGGCATGCCATGAGTAGCACATTGACGTTCAAAGCTAGTCTTGTCTGCTTTAAGGGCACCTTTACCCATAATGGTTTTTCCAATTATCAGAGTCGGTTTATGCAATTCTGATTTGGCTTCCTTTAATGCTGTACGAATTTCCACTGCATCATTCCCATTAATTTCAATAACATTCCAGCCCCAGGCCATGTACTTTTGAGCTGTGTTTTCACTTGTTACTGATTTTGTTTCAGTTGATAGCTGAATATCATTCGAATCATAAAACATGATCAGGTTGTTCAATCCCAGGTAACCGGCTATACGACCTGCACCTTGCGAAATCTCTTCCTGAACACCACCATCGGATATGAAGGTATAAATGGTATGGTCCATAATTTCACCAAAACGGGCCTTTAGAAACTTTGCAGCTATGGCAGCACCTACTGCATAAGTGTGGCCTTGTCCTAACGGACCTGATGTATTCTCAACCCCACGCATGATATCCACTTCAGGATGACCGGGTGTTGGGCTTCCCCATTGACGGAACTGGGCTAGTTCATCCATGGTGTATTTGCCGGTACAAGCAAGGACAGAATAAAGCATAGGTGACATATGACCCGGGTCAAGAAACATCCTGTCGCGGCTTTCCCATGCAGGGTTTTTAGGATCATATTCTAAAAATTCAGAATAGAGTACGTTGATATAATCTGCTCCACCCATCGCTCCACCTGGATGACCCGATTTGGCTTTTTCAACTGCCGAAGCTGCCAGAATACGGATATTGTCGGCTGCACGGTTTAAAATTTGAATTGAATTCATAAGTGATTAATCTTAGTTGTTGTTATTTTTTATTTATATTTATATTCTGCTGATTGAGTAAAACTTTATTATGTTTTACATTCTTTTTCTGAGGCCAGAAATGGTAACCCAATGTATAATTGAGCCCCCAGCTTGTGCCGTTGTTTAAGCCAAACCCTGGAATATACCAAGGTGCCACTGTTCCTGTAACATCTGAACTTATCAGGTTCTTGTCGCGTATTGACCAACCCATATAGAAATTCTTGAATACTTCGACCTGGACACCAACAACAATTTCATACCAGATCTTAGTAGTAGACTGGTCAAGGTAATTAATAGGATCACCTGTTCCCCAGTAATTTTCAGGAATCACGATATTGGTAACATTGTAGTTGAAATTACTCATGCCGATCCTGATACCTGCAATAAAGAGATTGTTGGTAGGTTTGGCATCTTTTTTCCTTTTCCGTAGGTTAAAATCGACACCAATTCTCTCAAACATGCCGTTGGTCTTATACCCAACGTTATCCGTGGTTGTTTTATTTGCACCGGCAACACCAAATTCCAGGGTAGGAAATATCCTGTGCTTTAGGTCTATCTGTAATGCTCCTTCCGTAGAATAGGTGCTGCTGTTCGTCAATGCCGAAGAAGCCAGTGATGCAACATCCAGTTGTACCGTGAACCCGTTAAACAATTTTGTTGAATCGGGTGGAATGATGATTTTTTTCTTCTGTGAAACAGCCGTATTGACTGCCAGGCAAAGAAGCATGCTAATTATAGATACAATTATTCTCCGCATGGTTGGTGTTTTCGTCTTGTTTTTTAATTTTATCCGTATCATTTTCTTGTATAGTCGTGATTATAGATACGAAGATTTTCCACACTAATGGTGTTTACATCGCGAAATTTAATCTGGACTGAATCAATGTAATGATGTGTTGTTATCACAGTATCAATGGAATGTAACACTGTGCAGCCACATTCCAATGATAAATAATTGTTGAAATAGGTATGGTAAATTGTAACAGTGTCGACAACCGAATTTAACGTAAACCTAAACATCGACTGCGTTGCAAAATTGTTGAGCGGTAGATCGATCGAGCTTAGTTTGGTTTTGTTGTTATTGTATAACAGCGAATCAATCAAATGGTATTTATGTGTCAGGGTATCGTACTTTATTCCCTGAACGGTAAGGCTGTCAATATGCAAGGAAGTTACTGTGAGTACTTTTGTGGTGTCATTAAAGTAAGGATGATAAAAGCCGGCAGTCAACTTCACATATTTCGTTTGCGTACAGGTCTCATCTGTGTTACATGACACAGTCAATAAAATAGAAAATATAAGGACTATGAAAATAGATTTTTTCATTGAATGAATAATCGGTTTAATAAATCGTTTTAAATCCTTGCCTGAAATCCAATCATGGCTTGTTGTCAGAAATACAGGCGGACTTCTTTTTTTAGTAAATCAATAGCCACTTCAGTCGGAGTCTGGTTACTGGCATTGTAAACCTGAATAATCCGTTCAGACAATTCATTTGCCGAATTTGCCGGATTACATTTCGAAGCGCATGTATTCACCAGTCTTAGCAAACTTTCCTGGGCTGAACGAATACAAGTCCATATTTCATTGCTTACATAGATTTGTTGTGATAAGTTGTGTGAGAATTCCTGCCGGATACTTGCTAATAATTGTGTGTGGAGTTCCATATTGGTCATTCCAGGTTTGGCAACATTCAAAATCAAAGCAGTAGGTGTTGTTCGTTCCAACACAAGAATTAATCGTTCGTATGCCCGAAGACGGATAGGTGTCAAAGTGGATAAACTTTCCTTACGCAGTTCAAAGTTACGTCTTTTTATTTCACTGCGCAGTAATTTGTCAATTAACAGATAGGCCGTTAAGAGTACCAGGATTGCAGGTAATACTATTTTAAGAATGTCCATTGTTTCCATTCACTTAATCTAAATTAATCAGATTTTTTTTTAATTCCTGTCTTCTGCAGTTTTATTTCAATGGGATGCATAGTCACTAAACACCCTTTTGGCAATGACGTTAAATCTTTCTCTATGGATTTGTAAAATGCATCCAGTACTTCGGTCTTATCAATCATTTCAACTACTACCGGAAGCTTTTCTGTAAGTTCCCAAAACCGGGATGTGCTGATACGGGTACTGCTTAATCCATATCCCATGATGCCGCGATAAACAGTGACACCGGCAATTCCTTTTTCTTTTGCCAGGACTACCAGATGTTCATACAACAAACCCTGACCTGACTGATCTGTGCTGCTTGCATATATTTTTAAGATGCTATTTTCTGGTGAATTCATATTACAATAAATTAGATAGTACGTATCCGAAATAAACTGCCAAAAATCCAAGGAAAATACTTAATCCTGTATACACTAAAACCGAAGCGAATTGTCCATTCTGCATTAACATCAGATTCTCTGCGGTAAACGATGAAAACGTGGTAAAGCCACCACAAATACCAACCATTAAGAATAGACGCAAACCAGGTGAAATTATCTCACTCTTTCCTGATATTCCGATTATAAATCCTATCAGCAAACTACCAAGTACGTTTACCGATAATGTCCCCATGGGTATGGATAAAAAGTGCCAGCTTAAGTTTAGTTTCTGTACCAAAAACCGGGCTATGCTTCCGATAAATCCTCCACATCCAACTATTAATAACTGTTTCATGTTTTTAAATATCGTGTCAAAAACAGTATTTTAATTTCTTCAATTGATACTCACTCAACGTTATCAACTTACTTAACTGATTTTTCAATCAGTTAAATCTCTTTCTCGATCTGGTAATTATTCCTTTCGGTAGAATTTCTTGCAATTATTTCTCCCAGAAAGCCTGTTAGAAACAGTTGGGTGCCTAATACCATGGCCAGCATGGATAAATAGAAATAAGGGCTGTCGGTTACCAGTGGCGCTTTAACCTGCTCAATGATAGCAATCAGTTTATTTGTGCCAACAACAACAACAGCTAAAAAGCCAAGTAAAAACATTAAGCTCCCGTATAATCCAAAGAAATGCATGGGTTTTTTCCCGAAGCGAAACAAAAACCATAGTGTCATCAGATCAAGATACCCATTTACAAAACGGTTTAATCCAAATTTTGTTTCACCGAATTGTCGTTTTCGGTGTTCCACAACTTTTTCACCGATATTGGTAAATCCTGCATTTTTTGCCAGGAATGGAATGTACCGGTGCATTTCACCAAAGACTTCAATGTTCTTTACCACTTCATTCCGATAGGCTTTGAGTCCGCAATTCAT
>Ga0302286_10001526_pt1 | contig 17028 bp, 19 predicted proteins | sample III_Fen_E2_3_FD_198765 | JGI IMG/M metagenome (GOLD analysis project Ga0302286, IMG submission 198765) | Peat permafrost microbial communities from Stordalen Mire near Abisko, Sweden - III_Fen_E2_3 | ecosystem: Environmental > Terrestrial > Soil > Wetlands > Permafrost | place: Sweden: Abisko...
GGAGTACCACACTTGAAGGCGAAGTGGATGATGCCAAATTTGGTTTTATCGCAGTTGATAGCCTCAATGCACAAAAAGCACGTGTTCTTTTAATGTTGGGACTCACTAAAACCAGCGATAAAAAAGCACTTCAAAAGATGTTTTTAGAGTATTAAAATCATTCTCTCCATCTCTAGGAGTATAGAGATGGAGAACTATACAGGTATGCTATAATAGTGATTAAAAAGAGACCATGTTCATGAAACAATTCGCCTTACTTCTAATGGTTTTTACTCTTTTTTACCACACTCCCCTCTTTGCCAAAGAGCAAAAAATACTGATCATTAACTCTTACCACCGCGGTTTTCAATGGAGCGATGATGTACTTCTCGGAATGGAAGACGTTTTTTACAATAATCCTGAGATAACAACCAATATTTTGTATATGGACTCCAAACGCATTAGCTCTAAAGCGTACTATGATAAATTGATTGAACTCTACAAACTCCAACTTCAAAATCATGACTATGACCTTATCATTGCTATCGATAAATTCGCTTATGACTTTCTCATTGAGTATTACCATGAACTCTTTACCGATGAGCCCATTGTCTTTACAGGAATTGAGCAATTTGAGGTGGAGGATGTCCAAAAGAAAGGGTTGGAAGACCGTGTTTATGGAATTTTAGAAAGACGTTCTATTCCTGAGACCATTCCCATGATTGCACATATGATCCCCACTCTTAAAAAACTCTATATCGTCAATGATGCCAGTGCCAATGGCGATGACAGTGAACCTTTCATTCGCCAAGCGATGAATGAGCATAAAGGTCAATTTGAAATTGAATACATTCGTTCTTCCACACTCCAAGAGCTTGAAGAGCGCTTTTCCAAACCTAATAATGAGGAAGCAGTCTTTTTTATACGCTTTTATAACGATAAATACGGCAATCTCTATAAAAACAGTCAAATCGCTTCAATGATACAGAAAAGTGCTTTACCTGTTTTTGTAACGGACACGCTGTTCATCGGCAAAGGTGCCGTGGGAGGGAAACTCGTACCGATCAAAAATATCGGAACGGCAACCGGTGAGTTGGCCATGGATGTATTAGAAAATAAATTAAAACCTTTACATGTAAAAACGATGGTAAAGTATAATTACATCTTTGATGCACGAAAAATAAACCAATTTGAGCTCTCGCCTCATGCAGCTTCTACAGAATTTAACCTTATTAATACACCTCCCACTTTTTTTGAAAAAAACCGTAAATTCATTGACGCTGTCTTTTTGATTTCGCCTTTTTTATTCTTTTTAATCATAGGGCTTATTCACAACATCTACAGACGCATTCGTTCTGAAAAAGAACTACGCGTGATTGAATTACAGAAAAACAAACATCAACAATTTATCATTCAACAATCCAAATTGGCTGAAATTGGCGAAGTTTTCTCTTCCATCGCCCATCAATGGAAAAATCCTCTGGTAGAAATTGCGACCATTACGCAAGAGCATTTTTATAATTATGAGAATGAGGGAGATGAGCAGAGCAACCAGTATGTTCATGACATTATGGTGCAAGTACGCTATATGACGGACACCATTAATGACTTTCAAAAATTCATTATGCCTTCTACCATGAAAACGGTCTTTGATGTGAGAGAAGCTATTGATACTATGCTCAAAATCATCAATCACAACATCAAATATAACTATATTGATGTCACTATTGACACAAACAATGCAACCAATCTCATGATTTCTGGCTATAAAAATGAATTTATGCAGACTTTGCTCAATATTGTAAACAACGCAAAAGATCAGATCAAAGAAGAAAGAGAAGCCAAACAGATCAAACGTGGGCATATCAACATTAAACTCTACAATCATTCTAAAAAAATCATTATTGAAATTAGCGATAATGCAGGAGGAATTCCCATCGAAAAAATGCCTAATATCTTTACCGCTTACTTTACGACCAAAGAACAAGGGCACGGCATTGGACTTTACATGTCAAAACTGATTATTGAAGATAAAATGGGTGGCAAAATTCGTGTCTATAACACCAATGAAGGTGCTTGTTTTAGCATTACACTAGGAAATGAATCATGAAAATTTTAGTTTTAGAAGATAACGAACGTTTAGCCAATGTCATCAAAGGTGTTCTCATCAAAGAGGGCTATACGGTTGATCTTTTCATGGATGGCGAAAAGGCATTGGATGCACTCAACCGTGGTTATCACTGTTTTATCTTAGATATCAATGTTCCTTCCATCGATGGACTTTCCATTTTAGAGACGGTACGCATCTATCATAAAGAGATCCCTGCAATTATCATGAGTTCTAACCATGATCTTGAAAAGATTCAAGCTTCCTATGAAATCGGCTGTGATGACTACCTCAAAAAGCCTTTTTTCATCTATGAATTGGTGCAAAAAGTGAAAAAACTGTGCCATAAGCCCTCTTCCACGATCAATCTTTGGATAGGATACAGCTATGACTACGCCAATCACCGTCTGTTTGACCCGGCCAATGAAGAGATAAAACTGGCTAAAAAAGAGGGGATGTTTTTAGACCTTTTTATCAAAGACAGACACCGCGTCATTACCTTTAGTGAACTAGAAGAGTATGTCTGGGAAGGCGAGGAGACAAGTGTTTTAAACATGCGTGCCCTCATCAAACGCTTACGTAAAAAGCTTCCGGATGGGGCTATTGAGATGATTAAAGAGGTGGGGTACCGATTGGGTGAGCTATGATGGATTGCGGTAATAAAGCTTGGTTTTATCTTTTTGATAGGTGCTGTACAGCTTTTGAAACTCTTTAAAAACTTTGGCCGAATAAGGATTGTCGTCAATTTTGCCATTGTACGCGTTGATGGCATCTTTGTTGTTTTTATGTCGTGCAAAACAGGTTGCTAAGATGTAAGCGCCGACTTGAATGTTAATTTTTGGCTCAAAAAGATCGTAGAGTGAAATATTGGCTTTGTCCAATAAAGGCTTGTGAATCGAGTTGATCTGCATGATGCCCATATCAAAGCGCGGGTAATTGTGGGTGTAGAGAAAATGCACCACATGACTGGCTTCGTATTTGTTTTTACTCTTAATCGCGATGACTTGAGAATACTGCTTACTCTCAATCCCTTTTTGCCTTAAAAAAGTACTCAGTTCTTGCGCTTGTTTGGGAGTCATTTTATTGGCACTGAAGGCTACGACGTAGCGATCAAGATCGCTTTCTACTTTGGCTATGGAGTACAAAAGGCGTGGCTCAATGCCGTAAATCTGCCCTACTTTCACCCAAATATTTTCACCCTCATTGGGCTGTGCTGCCCACACAAAAAAAGGGAAAAATACAAGCATAAAAATACGAAACATATTTGTTATTTTCCTTTTTCTAAAGTTTGATTCATTATAAGTGAAGCTAACTTTATTCTCTATAAAGGCTCTTTTTTTGCGCCCTAGTCTCTCTTTTGGCTCTCTTTTACTCACGGGATGTGTGTAAAACTTTGTAGATTGTTTATCTGTTTCATTAAAATATTATTTAAACAATATTTATTTTATTCCTATAGACTACGGTTAAGAAAAAATCAAAGAAGGTGAACACGTGGAAGACACACTTCAAGCAATCAAACAAGAAGTTAAAAAAGTGATCGTTGGACAAGAAGAGCTTGTGGATGCAATGCTCATAGGTCTGCTCAGTGGTGGGCATATTTTGGTCGAGGGTGTACCGGGGCTTGCAAAGACAACGGCGATTAATGCTCTTTCAAAAGCCTTAGGGCTGGACTTTAAACGGGTGCAATTTACCCCTGATTTATTGCCCGCCGATGTCATCGGAACGGAAATTTATGACCAAAAAAACGGCGATTTTAAAATCAAACATGGTCCTGTCTTTACCAATCTTCTCTTAGCCGATGAGATTAACCGCGCTCCTGCAAAAGTACAATCCGCCCTTTTAGAAGCGATGCAAGAAAAACAAGTCACCATTGGCGATGAGAGTTTTGCTCTCTCCCTACCCTTTTTAGTCATGGCAACGCAAAATCCGCTTGAGCATGAAGGAACGTACCGTTTACCTGAAGCACAACTGGATCGTTTTTTGATGAAAATCATCGTAGGCTATAACAGTTTTGAAGAAGAGATGGAAGTGGTCAATCGTGTGGTACAACGAGGTTTTGAGAGCATTAACAAAGTTGCTGATGCCCAAGATATATTGCGTCTTCAACAACAACTCTCCACCATTCACATCGATGAAGCCTTGCAAAAATACATGCTGCAAATCATCTTTGCCACGCGTTCGCCTAAGGCGTATGGACTGGAATCTTTAGAAGCGTACATCCAATTTGGCGCGAGTCCTAGAGCCTCGATTGATCTTCTCAAAGCGTCTAAAGCCTTAGCGCTGATTCGTGGCAAAGATTATGTCTCTCCATATGATGTGGCAGAGGTCGTAGCAGGCGTGTTACGTCACCGCATTATCTTAAATTACCAAGCTGAAGCAGAAGATATCAGCGTGGATTTCATCATCAAAAAAATCATGCAGACGATCAAAGTACCTTAAGGGTATCATGATGCAGACTAAAAAAGCCATCTTGGTTAAAACCAAGCGGAAGATTTTCGCACTCCATTCAGGCAATCACCCCTCCATCTTTGAATCCCGCGGGATTGATTTTAGGGAGATCAAAGAGTATACCTTTGGCGATGAGATACGCAAAATCAACTGGAAAGTCACGGCACGTGAACAAAGTCCTTATGTCAACCGCTTTAATGAAGAGCGCTCGTTAAACGTTTTGGTCGTTTTTTTAGTGAGTGGAAGCATCTTTTTTGGAACACAAAAGCTCAAACAAGAGAGCATGGCAGAAGTGTTGTCCGCCCTTTCTTACGCGACACTGCATCAGAGCGATTACTTAAGTACGCTCTTTTTTAGTGACAAAGAGGAGTTTTTTCATGCTCCCACTAAAAACATGGGCTCATTGGAGCGTCTTTTGGATGTGGCCTTAACGCTCAATCCCCTTTCCAAAACGGTGGATTATACAGCGCTTAATACCTACGTGATGAACCGCATCAAACGCAAATCGCTCCTCTTTGTGATTGGTGATTTTTACGGCGATGTGGATTTGAGTGCGTTGACGGCGCGCAATGAAGTCTATGCCATTATGGTGCGCGACCACTTTGAAGAGCTTCCAAAATTGCGAGGTGAACACACGCTCATAGACCCCAACACCATGCGCCAAATCTCTTTTTCCCTGAGTGGTTCGCAACTCAAAGCGTACACGAAACGTTTGGAAGAGCAAGACGCTCACACCTTTGCGCATTTTAAAAAACATAAAATCAAACACACCAAACTCTATACGAATGAAGAGCCGTATGAGAAGTTGTTTGAACTTTTTAGGGGTTAAGATGGAGCAATTACGTGATATCAAAGGCTTAGTTGAGATTCCTTTCCCCGAGCTCTGGCTCATCATCGGCGGTTGTGTATTCGTGTGCCTTCTGCTTATAGGAGCATATCTTTGGTACCGTTTCGATCAGCGCAAAAAAGCGCACAGTGTGAGAGCAAAAGCGCTTGTTGCTTTGAAGCAGATGGACTTTAGCGATGCCAAAGAAGCGGCGTATTATTTTACAAAAAATGGCTACCTCGTGTTGGGTGAAAATTCTTTACATGTAAAGAATTTTGAAGCGATTATTCACGACTTAGAAGCGTACAAATTTAAAAAAGAAGTTCCTTCGTTGGATGAAGCGATGATGGCTCGTATGCAAGCGTTTATCAAAGAGGTTCATCATGTTTAGTTTTGAATACCCTTACGCCTTTATTCTTTTACTGCTCTTTTTCGCTGGCTTTAAGTGGTTCAAAATGAGAAGTTCCATTTTGATTTTCCCCAATTTACCGCTCCTGCAACAGGTTGAACATAAAGGCGGTTATGCAAGGCTTCTCAGCAAATACCTAGCGATTATCGCACTCGTTACAGCTCTTGCTTCGCCTGTCATCAAAGATGAAACTATCATTCAGCACGGCAAAGGGTATGAGCTTTCACTGATTTTAGATGTGAGCGGTTCGATGCGTGAGAGCAATAAAATAGGCATCGTCAAATCCATCGTTCAAGAGTTCATCGAAGCGCGCAAAGACGATAAACTAGCCCTCAGTGTCTTTGGCGATTTTGCGTATGTAGCCGTGCCACTTACGTTTGATAAACACAGTTTGTTAGACCTGTTAAGTCGCCTCGATGCAGGCGTTGCGGGGGCGCATCAAACGGCACTCTATGAAGCGCTTTACCTAAGCAGTAACATTTTTAAAACCTCGACTTCTAAAAATAAAATTGCCATTTTACTGACCGATGGTATGGACAACGCTGGCACGATTCCTATCGATGTGGCAATTCGCACCGCGCAAAAATACCAGATCAAAGTCTACACCATAGGAGTTGGTGGCTCGGGAGACTACAATCCAAACGTCTTGCAAACCATCGCTAAAGAGACAGGTGGCATCTTTTTTGAAGCCAATACCAAACAACGTTTAGAGGAGATTTACCATCAAATTGACAGTTTGGAAAAAAGTGAAATTACGGCCGATAAGTACGTCAAGAAAGCGTACTTTTTTCAGTATTTTCTTCTCAGTGCCCTTGTGTTTATGGGACTGTATATGATACTTTCCAACAAGGAGTAAGGTGTGGAATTTTTAAATCCAGAAGCTTTTTGGGCAGTGTTCATTTTACTGCCATTAAGCTATTTTCTCACACGACACAGCAGTAGCTTAGAGTCACTCTTTGCCCCTGAAATCTTTGCCAAAATTAGCTTTTCGCGCCAAAGTATCTCGAGGCGTTCTCGCAATGTGCTGATGCTTTTAGCGATGAGCTCTGTCATCATAGCACTCGCTCGCCCTGTTTTGAAAGAGGGCGAAATCACCGTCGATACGACTTCCATTGATGTCGTCGTTGGCTTTGATCTTTCCGCTTCCATGTTCAGTGATGATGTCTACCCAAGCCGCTTTGCGCTTGCTCAGCAAAAATTTGATGACCTTTTAAATGTCTTTCACGAAGCCAATGTCGCGGTGATCAGTTTTAGTTCACAAGGCTTTTTGGTCGCTCCTTTGAGTCGCGATTTTCACACCTTGCGCTTTTTGGTCGAGCATATGAATGCCCACTCCGTATCGCAAAAAGGTACCAACATTCTCTCAGCCCTTCAAAGTGCTGAAAACTTGATGAAAGAGAGCACGCACAAAGCGTTGATTTTACTGACCGATGGCGGCGATACAGACACGTTTGACAAAGAAATCGCCTACGCAAAAACGCACGGCATTAAAGTCTATGTGTACGCTATAGGCACCCAAAAAGGCGGAGCCATTAAGACCGAGAGTGGAATGCTCACCGATGCGAAAGGCAATGTTGTCATCACGCATCTCAATGAGTCAATTAAACAGCTTGCGCTTCAAAGCGATGGAGCATACTTACGCTACTCCTTGCATCATGATGATATCACGTCCATTGTGGAAGATATTCGCTCTAAATTTAAGAGTCATACCCGTAAAAGCGACACGATTCATGCCTATCAAGAGCTTTTTTACTATCCATTGATGCTGGGAATTCTGCTTTTGCTCCTGAGCCTGATCTCTTTGCCACAAAGGAGAGCCCATGTTTAAAGCACTCCTTTTACTCATCGGTTTGATGGGTGTTATGCAAGCGGGCGTGCTTGATTTTTGGAATGCGAGTCAAGCGAAAGAGGCTTACACAAAGGGCGATTACCCAAAGGCCTCATCGCTTTATCAAAGCTTAGATCAGACCAACGAGAACGTCGCGTACAATTTGGGCAATGCCTATTACAAAGAAAAGGCTTACGACAAAGCCTTAGAGGCGTATCAACACGTTAAAGAACCGTCTCTTTTGCCTCAAACCTTGTACAACATTGGCAATACGTATGCGCAGTTACACCAAAACGATAAAGCGATTGCAGCCTATGAATCAGCCCTCAAACTCAAAGAGGACAAAGACACACGGTTCAATTTAGAGCTCTTAAAAAAAGAGCAAAAACAGAACAAACCATCAGATTCAAATCAAAATACAGACAATCAACAAAAATCTTCCTCTAAAGAGCAACCAAAAGACAGCAATACGTCTAATACTTCAGGCAATTCTGAGCCTCAACAAAGTGACAAACCTTCTCAAAATGAGCCAAAAAATGCTCAAGATGCCAATACTTCTGAGCAACAACCTACCCCTTCAAAGCCTGAAGAGAAACCGTCATCTTCCAAACACGATGCACAAAAAGAAGCCGATCAAAAGAGCGAACAACAAGCACAAGCGGCTCAAGCAGACGATAAAAATGCGCCTATTAGCAACCATGAAGAGCGCCAATGGGATAAAATACTGAACCAACGAGGGGTGAACACGTTGATGTTGCCGCTGAGCAACAAAGGAGAAAAAGATGATACGACAAAACCTTGGTAAGATAGCGCTTCTTTGCGTATGCTTCTGCGCTTCGCTTTTAGCTGACGCGTCTATCCATGTTGATAAAGTGGCATTGTATCCAGGCGATACCGTGACGTTTACACTGAGCGCTGAGGGAAGTGATGTGAGTTTACCTTCGATTGGAGCGATTGAAGAGTTTCCTATTTTGGGAACATCCAATTCCAGTAGCATTCAAATGATCAATGGCAACACGACTCGAAACCTTTCACGCAGTTACACTTTCTCGCCAACACACGATGTGACGATTCCCGCATTTACCGTTAAAATAGCAGGAAAATCTTACACAACAGAACCACAAAAGATCACCGTTTTAACCCCAAAAGCCAGCAAGTCTGGCGAGCCTTTTGTGCTAGAGCTCAAAACCGACAAAAAGAGCGCCTACGTAGGTGAGCCGATAAAACTCAGCATGGTTTTCAAACAACAAGTGGGTGCAAAAGCCGATAAAGTCGAAGTCAGTGAGCTTTCACTCAAAGATTTTTGGGTCAAAAAAGAAGATACCCTTCATCAAAATGTCGAAGGTGAGTATGTTACCAAACAGTATGATTACGTGCTGTTTCCTAAAAAAGCAGGCGACATTGAGATTCCTGCTATATTTTCGCGCGTCGGTACGGCAGTCAAAGCAGATATAGGTGCAGGCGGTGGGCTTGATAGCTTTTTCAATGATTCCCTTTTTGCCCCGATGCAAATGAAATGGAAACAGGTTTTTTCCAACGCGTTACATGTAAATGTGAAACCTTTACCTGCCAACACCTATCTCTATGGCGATTTCTCCTTCGAAGCGAGCGTGGATAAAACAGCCGTTGATCCCAATAAACCCATCAATCTCATCCTTCACATTAAAGGCGAAGGAAACATCGATGACATCGCTCCTTTTAAGCCTACCATCAACGATGTTTCCCTTTATGATGATGCACCAAAAGTGGATGCCTCACTCACGAAGGAAGGGTATCAAGGAGAATTTAGCGAGCATATCGCGTTTGTGTCCGATAAAGATTTCACGATTCCCTCTTTTGAGCTCTCCTATTTTGATGCCAAAACGCATACCGTAGTCACCAAGAAAACCAACGCAATCCCGATTCATATCATTGGTGCCGTTGCTTCGAGTGCTCCAACATTAGAGAAAAACAGAAGCAGTGAACCAACGGCTGAACCCACAACGTCCACGGAAGAGAAAAAGCCCTTTTCATTAAAACCGTACATGAACACCCTTTACGCAGTATTTGGTATCCTTGTACTCCTCGTTCTTGGCATGTGGCTCACCCAAAAACGAAAAGCACGCCCTATTTCACAAACGCACGCTTTAGCCTTAGCGATTGACAAAGCTAAAAGCGATAAAGCTTTGTTCGATCTCTTGCTTCCCTATGCCAAAAAAGATGCATTGATCGCGGAGTTCTTAGCCAAACTTGAAGCCAATCTTTACGGTGGCGCACATCACGTCATCGACAAAAAAGAGCTCAAACGTTTGGTAGAGGAAAAGGCGATTGGATAAAATTTTAGTAAACATCTTTACATGTAAAGATAGTTTGAATGGGTTAATAGAATTTTTGTATAATCTCTCAATCATTGAGGAGTTACGCATTCATGAATGAATTAGTCTTAGGTTTGATAAGTTTTGCCACATCCGTCATTGCTGGAGCTGTGGGCATTGGTGGAGGGTTGTTATTGATCGCTATTCTTCCATCCTTTTTGCCGATTAATGCGCTTATTCCCGTGCATGGATTAACGCAAATATCCAGCAATGTCTCAAGAGCCTATTTTGGGTACAAAGACATTCAGTTCAGTGTCATTCCTAAATTCTTGGCTGGTTCACTCGTTGGCGTTGGCATCTTTGCCCTTTTGCTCAATCTTATTTCTATCAAATATATTCCTTTATTCATTGGAACGTACATTTTGTTATCCTTGTGGTCGAAAACCTTTAATGACAAAATAAAAAAATATGAAAGTTACTATGTCATTGGATTTTTTCAATCAGGGCTCTCTATTGTTGTTGGAACCACGGGACCACTTGCCCTAACAAAATTACTCAAAGAGTTTGAAGACAATGATAAAGTTGTTGCCACATCTGCAGCGCTTATGAGCATTACGCATAGTTTAAAAGCACTTGTCTATCTCAATTTTGGATTTATTTTCGCTGACTATCTTTGGGTGATTCTCATTATGATGGCCTGCTCTATTTTAGGCTCCTACGTTGGTACACACGTGAGAAATATAATCGATAGTAAAAAATTATTCATTGTGTTAAGAATCTTGCTTACCATTATGGCACTGAAATCAATTCTAACAATTTTTTAATTACGCCTTTTAGGTACCTACACTATGCCGCTAAAGCTAGCCTCTTTCGAGGCAGAAGCCTAATAGCGTTCTAGAGAAATGACCTGTCCAACGTTGCAAAAGCCCCATCAATTGTTTTTTGAGAACTGACGATATCGCCTTTTATTTGATCCCAAGAAGCATCCATCTCAACATTAAGCTCTTTGATCTTCGTTTTCATCTCATTCGCCATCTTCTCGAGCTCTTCAACGTCTTTAAACGATTGAATGCGCTCGACATCAGAAAAACCTCTGATCTTGGCTTTAAGCGCACCTAATTTTTCCCGTGCGTTATCCAACTCGATTTCAATTTCGTGTTTGTATGTTTCGATTGTAGTCATGTGATTGCTCCTGTATTATACGTTTAAAACTCGTCGTAACCTAAGATTACTCCGTTTTTTTCTCTACATATTTCGCGCCATCATTGACCTTGTCTTTGCTCCACTCAGCACCATTGGCTGTGTCTTTTTTGACACCATGCCATGTTTCACACCCACTTGACATCAGTACCACAAATAGAAGCACGATAAATGTTAAACTTTTTTTCATCGGATATCCTTTTTAATTTTTAATAAACAGATACATGCCAACAACAAAACTGACAGCACCAAAAATATAATACGACATGACTTTATCAGTATCCGAACCTGTCACAGCTTGGGTTACTTGGGAACTGATGGAGCCAGATAACTGAAACCCCCATATCGCAAAACCAATTCCTACGACGACAAGGATAAGACCAAAAATTTTTGGAACTCCAAAGCCTTTTTGCATGCGAATCTCCTATCTTTAAAAGAGCTGAAAGAGCGTAGTCTTTCACTACACTATACATCAATATTTCTTGTTTAGAATCTTCAAAATTAGGATTGAAAAATGCAGGAGATTTAGAATTAAGGAAAGAGGGAATTTGCCCATTTTGAGCTGTTTTGAAACTTTACATGTAAAGAAATTAAACGTTGAGATATACCTCTGTATTTTTTAAAACATTTTATTGCCTTACTTAATATTCTTACAATATAATGCAATACAATTCTTACTAAAATGGAGTATTTGGATGAACGAGAAAGATTTAACTGAACTTAAAGACCTTGTTGATAGCGTTATGAATACTTCTACCAAAAAAGAAGCTAAACCATTATTGATACACTTAGAATCTTTAGCGTCAAAGTTGGAAAGTGATATTTCTGATCCTTCCCTATTTAACAAACTTACGTGTGAGGTCATACCCTACGCTAAAAGTGCTACTGGACAAGTTCAAGATAAAGAGCATTGGAAAGCTTGTGTTGAACGAGCATGGTATACATTTGAAAATGGTGTTAACCACCTCAATGAAAGAAAGCAAAACAAATAAACTTTTGCCCAACATTCATCTATTAAATTTTAGCTAAATCCTTTACATGTAAAGCAATGTTAAAAATAAACCCCTGACGTCTTTTCTCTTCTACCCCTAACCGATACCTAAGAAAATTCTTAATACAATAGAGAAATTTCTTAAAAGGAAAGATGATGTTTAAACAACTTATCAACGTTCTCATCGGCCTCAGTCTTTTTACAACCCTTGTAAATTCAGCGGAAAAACCACTCGTCGTTGGTATGGAGTTGCAGTACCCTCCTTTTGAAATGAGTGATAAAGATGGAACGCCAAGTGGCGTGAGTGTGGATTTGGCAAAGGCTTTGGGAAAATACCTCGGACGCGAAGTCAAAATCGAAAATATCGCGTGGGATGGTCTGATTCCTTCGTTGAAAACTGGGAAAATTGACCTTATCATCTCTTCGATGACGATCACCGATGAGCGTCAAAAAACGATCGATTTTTCGATTCCTTATGCGCAATCCAACTTGGCGATTTTAACCAATAAAACAAGTGGGGTTACCAGTATAGAGGACTTAAACCAAAAGGGCAAAAAGATCGCTGTGAAAAAAGGTACAACGGGACATATTTATGCAAACGAATACCTCAAAAATGCCGAGCTTTTAGTCTTTGACAAAGAAAATGCCGCAGTGTTGGAAGTAATCCAAGGCAAAGCGGATGGCTTTTTGTATGACCAACTGACCATCTATAAAAACTGGACAAACCATAGAAGCACAACCGTTGCACTCTTAAAACCGTTCCAAGAAAAGCCTGAGTATTGGGGTATGGCTATTAAAAAAGGCAATGACACACTTAAAGAGCAAGTCAATGCGTTTATAACGCAAGCTAAAAGTGATGGCACATTTGATGCGCTATCTAAAAAGTATCTCACAGAGGCCAGAGCTACGTTTGATAAACTTGGCATTCCATTTTTCTTTTAAGGCAAAACCATTTTACATGTAAACGATTTTTTCATACAAGAGATTGACCAAAAAGAGAGTGTAAAAAAACACAAAAGTGTTTATATCTTTAACTTTTTGGTTCTCTTTTGTATCATCACCGCCGTCTGCTATGGTATGTTTACGTCTATTTCTTATGAGTTTCATTGGGATACGATCTATGCGTACAAGCAAAAGTTTATCGATGGTTTTTTCATGACGATCGTTATCTCCTTTTTTGCCCTGATTTTAAGCCTTTTTATCGGAGTTTTTTTTGCATATGGGCAAAACTCTAAAATAATTCTTTTGAGGTTTTTTTCGCGTTTTTATATTGAGCTTATCAGGGGAACACCGCTTTTGGTGCAAATTTTGATCTTTTTCTATGTCTTTGCCAACAATCTTGGCTTTGACAATCGCTATATCGTGGGAACGGTAATTCTTGCGATGTTTTCGGGTGCTTATGTGAGTGAGATTATCAGAGCGGGCATACGAAGCATTCACAAAAGTCAGTACGAATCCGCACAATCCCTTGGGTTTACCCCATTTCAAGCGTACCGCTATATCATTTTTCCCCAAGCGTACAAAAGGATCATCCCTCCACTCACGGGTCAATTCGCCTCCATCATCAAAGACTCATCCTTGCTTTCCATCATCTCGATTAGTGAGTTTACCATGAATGCCCAAGAGGTCAATGCCTACACTTACTCAACGCTTGAGAGTTACATACCCCTTGCCATTGGGTATCTCATGCTTACTTACCCTATCTCTTTTTGGGCGAAGAAGCTTGAAGAGCGGATGAAAGACTAATCTTTAAAGCGTTACATGTAAAGTTTTGTGCGTTGCAAAAAGGGTGTCAGATTTGCTAAGCAACTCTCCCAATCATTAATGTGTGTTTGTCTTAGCAGATGCGCAGATGGATACCAAGGAGTATCCTCTTTGTTATCTAACCATCGCCAATCGGGAGCAAAAGGCAGAAGTATCACGGTCTCTTTGTTGAGAGAACCCGCTAAATGAGCCACACTTGTATCGACGCTAATGACCAAATCCATACACGCACATAGTCCCGCTGTATCGGTAAAGTCATGCAATTCATTACCAAAAAAATGTACGTTGGTACTGTTTTCAAGGGTTGGTTGATCAATTTGCCTTAATTCCTTTTGCAAGGATATATAGTCATATTCTTGGGGCAAATAGCGCAATAGCATCTCTAACGTGATACTTCGATGATGGTCATTTTTATGCACCGTCCCACCACTCCATACGAGACCAATTTTGGGCTTCGTGATGTGCTTTAATGTCTCTTGCCAATACATTACTTTTAACGCATCCACGTTGAGATGAGGCGTATTCGGTATTGTGGTGAGGGTTGTTTTAAAGGCTAACGGTAAGCTAAGCAATGGGCAGTAATAATCAAACTCTGGCAATGGTTCACCCCAGAGGATACATTGATCGACTCCGTTTAAGTGCTGTAAAAAATGGTACAAAGGCTCTCTGACTTCAAAGATAACCTGTGCACCACGACGACTGACATGCTCTATATAACGGCAAAATTGCAAGGTATCGCCTAAACCTTGTTCCTCATAGATGAGGATCGTTTTACCTTTGATATCTTCAACGCCAAGCCATAAGGGTTGCGTAAAATTTCGTTTAAGAGATGTAAAACTCTCTTGTGTCCATCGCCATTCATACTCTTCAAACCCCTGTTTAAAATCACCCAGTAACAACCATAATAACGATTTATTCCAGTGAGCATCCGAATGGTTTGGATCAATAATGATCGCTTGATCATAACTCTTTAATACCTCGTCGTATTGTTTTAACTCTTGCAGTAAATAGCCACGATTAGAGTGAGCATCCGCGTGCCTTGGCTGAAGGGCAATTGCTTGATTATAACTCTTTAATGCCTCATCATAACGTTCTAATGCTTTAAATACATTGCCCAAATTAGAGTAAACACTGGCATGATTGGGATTGATACTCAGCGCTTTTTGATAGAGTTTTAATGCCTCTTCATGCTTGTGCAACACATGCAAAATATTTCCACAGTGAAATAAAATATCCGCATGGTTTGGGTTAATCCTAAGCGCTTGAACATAGCTTGCTAATGCCTCTTCATATCGACGCACTCTTCTTAATACATTGCCACGTTTAAAATACGTATCGGCATGATTGGGGTTGAGTGCAATCGCACTATTGTAGCTCTCTAACGCTTCTTCATAGCGCTGGAGCTCTTGTAATACCACTCCACGATTAGCGTAAGCCGTCGCATACTGTGAATTAAGGGCAATCGATTGATTAATAAGCTCTAAGGATGTTTCAAAGTCTTTATAACTTAAGAAGATTAATCCAAGTAAATGCAAAGCATCCGAATGGTGGGGGTTGAGTTTTAAAACTTCTTCGTATAGCACCTTAGCCTGTTCTAATAAATTGTTTTGGTGTAAGGCTACTGCTTCGTTAAATTTACGTTGTAACGCTACGTGTTCTTTCGTGGATAAGGTAGTGTTTAAAATATTTTTTTGCATGTGCCTGCCACTGAATTAATCGTTAAATTTTGCTATCTAGGTACAAAATATTATAACAGCATTTTATTAAAATAAAGAGCTTAGTGCAGGTGGTTACTTTCTTGAGCGAAACAATAAATCTTTACATGTAAAGTGAAAAACGAGTAAGAAAAGTAGCCTCTCGCCACTTTCCTTACTCTGCTTTTTTACCAAGAATCACTGCTCGAATCACTCATACTATCACCCGAAGAACTGTCATCCCATGAAGTGTCATCGCTGATGCCAAAGTCATTGTTCCCAAAATCAGACGAAGACGGTTGTGGGGTAGTATCTACGGGTGGCGCAGTATGCGCTCCTGCATTTGGCGTTGTAGCGTTATTATTGGTAAAATGGTTAAATAACGCTTCACCCGCGGCAACACCAACGCCTGCGGCAAGTCCTGTCGCCAACCCAGAAGCGATGCCACTGCCCATTCCACCACTTTGTGGACTGGAAGGGTTTATAGGCGCGTTATTGGGGTATGGGGCGGTTGGAGGCGTTCCATTTAAGCCATTTGTAGGAGATGCTGGCTTTTTGCTAAAGGCTGATCGAATGAGGAAAATAAAGACAAGTGCTCCTCCACCAAAGAGCAATGCGGTTGTCCATGGGAAAGGTTTGCTAGAAGAAGTGGCACCTTGATGCTCAGTAGACAAAGACTTAGCACCACCTAATAATCCGAGTTTATCTTTAAGCGTTTGAATCGCTTCCGGTTTGGCAAAAGGCAATCCTGGCTCTAACTGTTCCGCCACATTGAGTTCGGAGCGCGCTTGCGTGATTTGACCTTGAGCGGAGAGAATCTCAGCATTAACATAGTGTGCTTTAGCACTTTTTGGGTGTACCTTTAGAACCTCTTCAACCATTTGGTGCGCTTCACTGAGTTTGCCCGCTTGCGCTGCTTCGTAGACTTGGTGTATCGTTGGCTCAGCATGCGCTAGAGTCACCACTAAGATGAGAATACCAAAAAATTCTAATATTTGCTTCACGATAACGTTCCTTTAGAGGAGAATATAATAGTGAAATCATAGCCCAATAGTTTTAATAAGGATTAAATAACTGTGTTGTTACTCTTTTTCATGGTTTGGTGTTCCAAAGGCTTTAAAGGTTATGAGCAACAGAGGTGAGAGTAAAAGGTCCGCGACAATCGCAACGAAAATGGTAGCGACGGTCAAAAGCCCAAAAACAACCGTTGGAATGAAGTTTGAGGTGACCAAAACCATGAAACCTATCACGGTAACACCTGAGCAATAGTACATAGGATTGCCAACACTTCCATGCGTTCGATACATCGTGGCAACATAATCCCCATCTTTTTTAAACTCCGCTCTAAATCGCAGATAATAGTAAATGGTATTGTTCAGCGCCATATCAAAAGCAATGGCGGCAATGGTGATATTCATAATGTCCAGTGGTATTTCAAAGATACCCATAATGCCAAAGACAATGCCGATCGGAATGATATTGACAATG
>Ga0302286_10001527_pt1 | contig 17026 bp, 13 predicted proteins | sample III_Fen_E2_3_FD_198765 | JGI IMG/M metagenome (GOLD analysis project Ga0302286, IMG submission 198765) | Peat permafrost microbial communities from Stordalen Mire near Abisko, Sweden - III_Fen_E2_3 | ecosystem: Environmental > Terrestrial > Soil > Wetlands > Permafrost | place: Sweden: Abisko...
ACCAAGTGTTCCGCAACTGATTATAATAGATAACGTTAACCAAAGATTGTTCGCTAAGGCGCCAAGCATGAAATAACTTACAGCAAAAGTTACAATAATTGAGAGGATAGAAGTTATCCAAACTAATGTAGTAAGTGGTTTTTCAAAGTCCAGGTCTAATACATCATGATATTTTGCATTTGTGTAAAGTTTATTCACATAAAATGCAACAATTGAAGTAACTACCATCAGTACACGCATCAGGAATATCCAGGTAAGCAAAAGTGTCTGATCGGCAATATTGGATATGGCAAGTACGATAAAACTAATGAGTGCAACTCCAGTAACACCATATGTTTCAAATCCATCTGCTGTTGGTCCTACGCTATCACCAGCATTATCTCCTGTGCAGTCAGCAATGACACCCGGGTTACGTGGATCATCTTCTTTTATTTTGAACACTACTTTCATTAAATCACTTCCTATATCAGCGATTTTTGTAAAGATACCACCGGCAATACGGAGGGCTGATGCGCCTAATGATTCACCAATTGCAAAACCAATAAAACTGGCACCTGCAAATTCGCGGGGAATGAAAAGCAGAATAATGAGCATCATAATAAGTTCCACACTTACTAAAAGTACACCAATACTCATCCCTGCATCTAATGGAATATTAAGAAGTTTAAGCGGTTTCCGTTCAAGAGAAGCAAAAGCCATACGACTATTAGCCAATGTATTCATGCGAATACCAAACCATGCAACACCGTAAGACCCCAGAATCCCAATAACCGACCACATAAGGATTAGTAAAACTCCTCCGAAGCTCATTTGCTGTAAGTACCCAAAATAGAAAGCAATACATGCAGCAATAAAAGCAAACAGGATCAGCAAAAATTTTCCCTGCTGAATCAGGTAAGTTTTGCAGGTTTCAAAAATGATATGCGCAACATTCAGCATATTCTTATGCGCCCTAAGCTTTTTTACCCGCAAAAACTGGTACAAACCAAAGAGTAGTCCAAGAATGCAAATAAGAAAACCAAACAGTAACATATTGTACTGTCCAGTCTCAAGAGCAGGAATTTTAAGATCGGCTTCACTACCAAAAACCAAAGCAGGTAGCATGAAAGCCATTGAAAGAGACAATAATCGCTTCATACGTTTAAAAATTAGAATGATGATTTGTTTTAGGAATTAAGTGGGCTAATATATAAAACATTTTTACAAAAAAACGATGATGAAAAATATATTGAGTTGAAATTTTTCAGCCCGCAATAAAACTTAACAATTAATTCATATTCAAAATAAATTTGATTCGGGTCATTCTTTGATCAATTTAAAACACTATCTTGGTATCATGCGGATTAAGTACAATATTTCACAGTATCTGATTTTAGAAACACACGCAATTAATACATTATAAATAAATTGTCTATGCCTGAAGTTAAAATGGTGATCACCGATCTTGACGGAACACTTTTGCAATCCGATCATTCAATCAGTTCAAGAGATAATGAGACCCTTGAACGATTAGGAACACTAGGTGTGTGCCGGGTTGCTGCCACAGGTCGTAATCTATATAAAGTCAGACAAGTACTGAATGAAAATTCACCTTTCGATTACGTGATTGTATCCTCCGGAGCGGGAATAATCGATTGGAAATCTCAAAAACTGATCCGTGCTTTGTCAATTCCTGCTATCACTACCGGAGAAATCATCCATTTTTTGATACATGAAAATCAAAATTTTAAAGTATCCCGTGAATTACCCGACAATCACAATTTTGGATGGTGGGAAAGTTATGATTGTCCGGAACTTAGGAGGTATGTCGGGCATCATAAAAAAATGGGTGAGGCTGTCAAAATTGATCCGGAAAACCCTTTTACCTCATCACAACTGTTGATGTTTTTCCCTCGCAACAGCAACCAATTTGAAATTTTCAAAGAAAAAATTCAATCAGCCTTCCCCGAATTAAGTGTAATCCGAACGACTTCGCCACTTGATCCAGATTATACATGGATGGAAATTTTCCCAAATACCGTTTCAAAGGCTCATGGGATAGAAGAAATATGCCGGATCACAGACATCGCCAGAGAAAATACACTTGGAATAGGTAACGATTTCAATGATCTGGAAATGCTTGATTTCACTCATCATTCGTATGTAGTAGATAATGCTCCCGAAGAGTTAAAGACAAAATACCTGATAAGCCTTGCCCACTACGATGATGGGTTCAGTCATGCTGTCAACCAACATTTAAAGAATGAAAGAATGAAAGAATGAAAGAATGAAAGAATGAAAATCTGTGCCGTGTTAATTTTCATTCATTCGTATTATCTGTAGATTCAGTGCCTTGTTGGGATTTTAATTTCGATGATAGCACCGGTTGGTTCATGGTTACCCGCTGTGATAGATCCTGAATGGGCATCAATAATTAGTTTTGCAAGATGGAGTCCCATACCGGTATTCTGGTCAAAATGTGCTTCAAGATTACCAAGGGGCATATAAATATTGTCCAATGCTGCTTTTGAAAACCCTTTACCATGATCTGAAATTGTGATTTTCAAAAAGCCTTTTTCTTCATTGAAAATTTTAATCTCGACCTTGCCTTTTTTTGGCGAAAATTTGAAGGAATTATCTAATATCGCAGAAAAACATTTTAAAAGGTATTTATGATCCCCCTTCAGTGATGAACTGGTAGTTTCGTTTTTTAAAACGATTTCGATTTCCTTTTCGGCGAACTTTTTAATGCATTGGTCTAATGCATGCTGAATAACCTTTATAAAGTCAATCTCAATCATTACCAACGCTTTAACCCCCTTTAACCGGAGGGTGGAAGCCTCCAGGATCGTGTTTGAAAATTTTTCAAGCCGCTTGACAGAAGTATCAAGCAGAGAAAAATAGCGATTCACCTCGTCTGTGTAATTGTACCTGCCAATTAGTGCAAGACTTCCGAGAATGCCATTAAGCGGTGTTCTGATCTCGTGACTGATCAGATTTAAAAATTCAGATTTGGCTATTGATAATAACTCAAGTTCTTTTTTTGCCTGACTAAGTTTTTTTAATGAATCTTCAAGTTCAAGCGTTCTTTGCGCAACTTTCGCTTCAAGTATCTGATTCATGTTCTTCGACATCTCGCGGCTGTATTTCAGTTCGAGGTGAATTCTTACTTTTATCATTAATTCACTCCAAACAAAAGGCCTTGTAATATAATCATCACCTCCTGATTCAAAAATTTCTCTGACAAAGATCAACCCTGAAATGGCAACGATGAATATCACTGGAATTCCATGAAAGTTTTTATTTGATTTTATCGATTCGCAGGTTCGGTAACTATCTTTTTCTGCCATTTCTGCTTCAATAAAAATCAAATCAAATGATTTTTCATTTAATAACCTCAATCCTTCTTTTCCACTGGTAGCGATTTTAACAAAAAAATCATTTGCAGCCAACATTTCCTGAAGAGAATCACTGATTCCGACATTATCATCAATAACTAAAATGTTGAACTTCTTCATATTGGTAAGTCTTGTGGTCAATTAAAGGTTCTCTTTTCAAATTTAAAAAAAAAAAATCAAATTACCTAATCCAATTTTATGTTGGTAACTCATGATGAATTTATTACCCAAACGAAATTAACTTCATTGCTTTGAAATCTGTTGTATATCTTTGAATTTTAATTTCAAGGAAATTTTATAACTCCAGGTTTATGCAAGTTCTTACTGCTGATAAATTTATGACCTTCAGAAAACTGTTTCAAATGGTCGATGTGAGGTCGCCAGGAGAGTTTGCCGAAGGTCATATCACAGGTGCAATTAACATCCCTATTTTCAATAATGAAGAACGGGCAATAGTTGGAACAATTTATATAAAGGAAGGACGGCTTCCTGCGATTGAAAAAGGGTTGGAGATTGTTGGACCTAAAATGGTTCAATTCGTTCGCGAAGCTGTTACTTTAGCCACTTCCGGACAATTATTAGTCTATTGCTGGCGCGGCGGAATGCGTTCCGAAAGCATGGCGTGGTTATTCGAACGGGTTGGAATTAAGTGCACTACCCTAAAAGGGGGATATAAAGCTTATCGGAATTATTTGCTTGAAAAAATAAGCGATCTCCCCCAATTAATTGTAATCGAAGGTCATACTGGAAGCGGAAAAACTGAGATCCTAAAACGACTCAAAGAAATGGGCGAACAGATAATTGATCTTGAAGGACTTGCAAATCACAAAGGTTCTGTTTTTGGTGGAATTTCAAAGGAACCTCAACCTACCACTCAAAATTTTCAAAATGAACTTTTTAATGAAGTTTTGGACTTTGACTTATCAAAGAGAATTTGGGTTGAAGGTGAAGGTCTTTCGGTGGGGCGGGTCTTTCTGCCTGATCCATTTTGGCACAAGATAAACCAGGCTCACTGCGTCGAGATTCTTGTTCCCGAATCTGACAGGATAAAACGGCTCGTGAGTGAATACGGTACGCTACCTGACGAACTAATGCAAAATGCGATTCACAGCCTTATCAAACGGCTTGGTGAAGAGCGTATGAATGAAATTCTTCGCCTTTATCTCGAAAAAGATCTTTCAGGCGTTGCCGGCAAATTACTCGAATATTACGATCAAACTTATCAATTCAGTCGAAATAAGTACAAAAGAAAAGTAACAGAAATAATTCTTTCCAATGGTGATGCTTTACTCAATGCAGAATTAATTCTCAGAAAAGCTGCGAAAATATTCTGACAACGATATACCTTATTCTATTTATTGAATTTAATTACAAAATTATGTCTGATAATTCATCTGTAAAACTCACTCAATATTCACATGGAGCCGGATGCGGCTGTAAAATATCTCCAAAGGTTTTAAATGAAATTTTGACACAATGCAAAACTGAATTTCCCGATCCGCAATTGCTTGTGGGCAACAGCACCCTTGACGATGCGGCAGTTTATGAAATTGGCAACAATCAGGTAATCATCTCAACAACCGATTTTTTTATGCCAATTGTTGACGACCCGTATGATTTTGGAGGTATTGCATCGGTTAATGCGATCAGCGATATTTTTGCAATGGGTGGAACTCCATTAATGGCCGTCGCAATCCTGTGCTGGCCTGTCAATAAGCTCTCAGCTGAAATAGCAGGGCAAGTGATCGAAGGGGCAAAACAAGCTTGTGCGCGGGCTGGCATTGCCATTGCCGGAGGTCACAGCATCGACGGACCTGAACCAATTTTCGGATTGGCTGTAACTGGTATTGCACAAAAGGATCAAATTCGGCTCAATTGCACTGCAACAGAAGACTGTGAACTTTTTCTGACAAAACCATTGGGAATTGGCATATTATCGACAGCCCAAAAACAAGGAATTCTAAAGGAAGAGGACCGTCAGACCGCCCGTAATTTGATGCTTACGATCAATTCGATTGGGAAAGAGCTAGGTAAATTAACTGAAGTAAAGGCATTGACCGATGTAACCGGATTCGGTTTATTAGGTCACCTGATTGAAATGTGTGAAGGAAGTAATTTAAGTGCGGAAATATATTCGGAGCGCGTCCCAAAAATTGAAAATATTGACTATTATATTGAGCGAAAGACTTTTCCTGGCGGAACTTTTAGAAACTTCGACAGTTATGGACATAAAGTGTCGCCAATGACTGAAGCGCAAAAGCATTTGTTTTGTGATCCCCAAACCAGTGGCGGACTTTTGGTTGCTGTCACGCCGGCAGGAAAAGCTTCGTTTTTTGAAATTGCCGACAGGTATGGGTTAAAGCCCGAATCTTTTGGACAGATGAAACAGAAGGGCAAATTTGTTGTGGAGATATTGTAGTACTATTTTATTAAGGGAGACCTCAAAGGTTTTTAAAACCTTTGAGATCTAATTAAATATTATTAAACGGCAATCTATCAATCGAAAGAATAAAAAAATGGCGACCTTCTTGAAGATCGCCATTTTTTTATTGATGCGATTATTATTATTATTATTATTATTATTCAATCACAATCAACACATCGCCTTCCATTACCGAATCGCCTTTATTTTTGGCAATAGAGACAATTTTCCCGGCTTTATCAGCTTCGATGTTATTCTCCATCTTCATTGCTTCGAGAACCAATAACCGTTGTCCGATATTTACGACATCACCAACTTTGACGAAAATTTCAAGGATTACACCAGGTAGCGGTGATTTGATGGTTCCGCCACCCTTTGGAGCCGAAGGACTCGAAGTTTTTGCCACTGACGGGTGAGAATCGGTTGATGGAACAGAGACGCTGCGCACCAGTTTTGGTGTTTTGACAGTTTGCATTGCTTTATCCACTTCAACCACATACTTGGTACCATTAATGTCAATTTCGGCAATATTGTCTTCAACGCTCAAAACCTCAGCATTGTATTGATTGCCATTAATTTTAAACTTAAACTTTTTCATATTCAGTCCGATTTATCTTGGTAATTTTCTTAATCCATAAATTTTTGAACTCCATGGCGAATAAGTGCGCGACACCCTGATCATTGTAATCACAGGATTTTCCTGATCGTGCATCTCATTACTATAAAGATACAGCGCCATGGCGATGGCTGCATTTATTTCACCGGATGATTTGTCTTTTGCTAAATCCTGGGGTGTCACTTTCGGCGTTTCATTTTTCTTCCCGAACCCCAATAGCTTCAAAATACCAAATTTTTCTTTTTGCATAACTGCTCAGAATTATAATGGGAGGTTTGAATGTTTCTTTGGAGGCATTGTATCCTTTTTGGTTGCAAGTGCCTGTAACGCCCTGATAATACGGAACCTTGTATTCCGGGGTTCAATAACGTCATCGATATAACCGTATCTTGCTGCATTATAAGGATTTGCAAATTCGTTTTTATATTCTGCCTCGGCCTCAGCAATAAATTGGGCGCGGGCTGCATCATCAGTGAATGCCGCAATCTTTTTATTTTGCAGAACTTCGATTGCACCTTTGGGACCCATTACTGCAATTTCAGCCTGTGGCCATGCGTAGTTAATATCTCCACGTAAATGTTTTGAGCTCATTACACAATATGCACCTCCGTAAGCTTTACGCAAAATTACCGTAATTTTAGGAACAGTGGCTTCACCATAGGCAAATAATAATTTTGCACCGTGAATTATTATACCACCATATTCCTGAGCTGTACCTGGTAAAAATCCCGGAACATCTTCAAGCGTTACCAGCGGAACATTAAAAGCGTCACAGAAACGGATAAAACGGGCAGCTTTTCTGGAGGCATTGATATCAAGTACACCGGCAAGATAAGCTGGTTGATTTGCTACAATACCAACAGGCATTCCGTTAAAACGGGCAAATCCAACCACGATATTCTGCGCATAATTTCTGTGAATCTCCATAAACTCGGCATCATCGACAATTGAATGGATCACATCTTTTACATCGTAAGGTTTATTGGGATTTTCGGGAATGATATCGTTCAACCGATCATCGAGACGATCAATAGGATCTTCACAATAAGCTATTGGCGGATCTTCAAGATTGTTTTGAGGCAAATAAGAGAGTAGTTTACGAATCAGCATTAAACCTTCTTCTTCTGTGTCAGATACAAAATGGGTAACACCCGATTTTGTGCCGTGTACAACGGCACCACCTAATTGTTCGTCCGTTACAACTTCGCCGGTTACGGTTTTGACCACTTTAGGACCAGTTACAAACATGTAACTGGTATCTTTTTTCATAATAATGAAATCGGTCAGCGCCGGAGAATAAACAGCACCACCTGCACAAGGACCAAAAATAGCTGAGATTTGAGGAATCACACCTGAAGCCATGATGTTCCGCTGGAAAATTTCTGCATAACCTGCCAACGCTGTAACCCCTTCCTGAATACGGGCACCACCCGAATCGTTAATTCCGATACAAGGCGCACCAACTTTCATAGCCATGTCCATTACCTTGCAAATTTTCAAGGCATAAGTTTCGGAAAGGGAACCTCCAAAAACTGTAAAATCCTGAGAGAAGATAAATACTGTCCGGCCATCAATTGTGCCACGGCCAGTCACTACCCCATCGCTTAGAAACTTGGTTTTTTCCATACCAAAATTGGTACAGCGGTGGGTTACAAACATGTCGAACTCTTCGAAGCTCCCTTCGTCAAGTAGCAAGTCAATACGTTCGCGTGCGGTTAATTTACCTTTGGCATGCTGCGAGTCGATTCTTTTCGCTCCACCACCAAGTTTGGCCTCCGCACGAAGGTCAATCAAATTTTTGATTTTGTCCTGATTGCTCATCGTACTATTAGTTATATATTGCTAAAAAAATTATTCACTGCAAAGTTCAGTAAGTACTCCCAATGTCGATTTCGGATGTAAAAAACCGATTGTTAAACCTTCTGCACCTTTTCTGCCTTGTTTGTCAATTAACTGAATACCTGCTTCATTAGCTTGCTGAAGTGCACTATTCACATCATCAACGGCAAAAGCAAGGTGATGAACTCCCGGTCCTTTTTTCTCAAGGAATTTACCAATAGGTCCTTCGGGATCAGTTGATTCCAATAATTCAATTTTGGTTTGACCTACTTTAAAAAAAGCTGTTTTTACCTTTTGATCTGCAACTTCTTCGGTGGCATAACATTTGGTGCCCAGAAGCGTTTCGTAATAAGGGATTGCAACTTCAAGGCTGGTTACAGCAATACCAATGTGTTCAATATGTGAAACATTCATAATAAATAGGATTAATTTGTTTATTTGCTTAAAGGCAGGGATATCCCTGCCTTTAAAATATACTATTTTGATATGGGTACAAACCGATAATGAGGTCCGAATCTTTCAAAGGCAGCCTTGTCGAGCATTTCCTGATGTTTTGGATGTGAAATCGAAATCAGCAATTTAGCCCTTTCCTGTAAAGTCTTACCATATAGATTTACAGCACCGTACTCGGTTACAACCCAATGAATATTGGCACGTGTTGATACGACTCCCGATCCTTCAATGAGTGTAGGACTAATTTTTGATAACCCTTTTTCAGTAACTGAAGGCATTGCAATGATTGGTCTTCCGCGTAAGGAGTAGCCTGCTCCACGAATAAAATCAATCTGGCCACCTACTCCTGAATAATGCTTAATTCCAATGGAGTCGGCACAAACCTGACCAGTTAAATCAATTGCCAATGCAGAATTAATTGCTGTAACCTGATCAAGTTTCCGGATCACAGCAACACTATTGGTATGAGCCACATCCATCATTGCAACCATTGGATTATCATCAATAAAATCATATAATGCCTTAGATCCCATCAGGAAAGTAGCAACCATCTTTCCGTTATCAATTTTTTTTCTTCTGCCGTTTACAACCCCTTTTTCGACGAGTGGAAGAATTCCATCGGCAAACATTTCGGTATGAACACCTAAATCTTTGTGATTTACAAGCTGAGATAAAACAGCGTTTGGTATTCCGCCAATTCCCATCTGTAAACAGGCGCCATCTTCAATTAATGCAGCTGCATTCTTACCGATAGCAATATCCATTTCAGACAATGGTGCAAGCGCGTGAGCATATAACGAAGAGTCATCCTCCACAAAAATATCAATCTGATCAAGCTGAATCATGGCATCGCCCCATGCTCGCGGAACATTTGGGTTAACCAGGGCAATTACTACATCAGCATTTTGAACTGCCGCCAGCGTTGCATCAACTGAAGTACCCAACGAAACGTATCCATGTTTGTCGGGCATTGATACCATGATCATGGCAACATTCACTTTAAGATATCCGTCACGAATTAGTTTCTGAGTTTCACTCAGGAAAACCGGGATGTAGTCGGCATAACCTGCCTGAGTTTGTTTACGAAGATTCGCACCAACAAAAAATTGCTGTGCCTGGAAAATTCCTTCAAATTCAGGATTGCCATAATCGACGACACCTTCAATATGAAGATGCTGAATTTTAATATCATATAATTCTCCGGCGCGTCCGCGCTCAACCATTGCTTCGATTAACCGGTGTGGGGTAACTGCAACACAACTTAAATGAACCCTGTCTCCTGATTTAATGACTTTGACCGCCTCTTCAGCCGTAACATATCTAACTTGCTTCATATGAAAATATAACTGTTTTAAAATTGCCGCAAAGGTAAAAATTAATACTATGAGGAGAAAGAAAAGCGAGCGCAAATTGAGTTATTTTCAAAAAATCGAACGATCAGTTTGAATCATACGAATTTTCAAGAAAGCAAGCATAATTTCAGGTTATTAGGTGTGAACTTTTCTAAACTTTCGTATGTTTGCTTCATAAAACACTATGTAAAGAAATGGTTAAATTTGATCTGGCCGTAATCGGAAGTGGCCCCGGAGGCTTTGCAGCGACCATGAGAGCTGTCGATTTTGGAAAAAATGTTTGTCTGATTGAAGCCGGACATATCGGTGGAAATGGAGTCATGAATGGTCCGCTAACCTCAAAAACAATGTGGGAACTTTCAGTTGACTATTCCATAGCTGCCGCAGTTGATCGGGGTTACCGTGCCTCTGGGTTGCAAGTCGATTATAATCTTGTAAAAAAAACGGTTATTGCTGCTGCAAAAACAAAACAGTATCAGATGCTGTCGCAAATCGAATCATTTGCTACTAAAAGCAATGAATCAGGAACAATCACTTTCAAACGTGGTTTTGCTAAATTTCTCAATCGGAATACACTTCAGATTGATGGAGAAAATGGCACTGAAACCATTGAAGCAGAATATATTATTATAGCAACTGGTTCAAAACCGCGTGAGTTGCCTGAATTACCGGTCGACCAAAAACAAATTTTCGATTCTGACGGATTGCTTAATCTGGATAAATTTCCAGAGCGAATGATGATCCTTGGATCGGGCATTATCGGTTGTGAATTTGCTGCAATTTTTTCCAATTTCCGACAGACTGAGGTTCATTTGCTCGACAGAACCCACCGTGTTATCCCATTCGAAGACGATGATGTTAGTGATTTTGTGTCTGACAATCTTGAAAAGAATGGCGTGATCATTCACCACACCGCCACACTGCGAAACGTTAGAAAAGAGAAAGATCACCTCGAAGTGGTGCTCGATTACGATGACGGGCATAGCCAGGTTATTGAAATTGATGCTCTTCTTGTTTCAATAGGGCGCGATGCAAATACGAAAGGTCTCGGTCTCGAAAATGTGGCGATTAAACCCAATATGAAAGGTTATCTTCATATCAATGAGGAATGTGCAATTGACGATTTTCAAAAATGCAATATTTTTGCCGCCGGTGATGTTACGGGACAAAAGGCCTTGTATGGCGTTGCCGAAGAACAGGGCCGGTTTATTGTTGAAGCAATTTTTGGACAGGCAACCTACCGACTCGACTATTCGTATATGCCGACACTGATGTTTTTTAAGCCTGAGCTCGCCTCGGTCGGAGCCAATGAAAAGGTGCTGCGCAACAAAAAAATACCGTATAAAGCTGTTTATTACTCAAATGAGTTGGTAAATCGCGCCATCGCCATGCGTAGTACAAATGGGTTCGTGAAAATAATTGTGAGTAACGACGGTTCTGAAAAGATTCTCGGTATGCGAGCTGCCGGCCCTCAGGCATCGGCATTTATTGTATCGATCGCCTATCTGATCAACTCAGACATCCGGCTACATGAAGTTCTGCAAAGCATTCATCCTCATCCAAGTGTTACAGAAGGTATTCAGGAGTGTATCCGGATTTTTTACAACCAGTCAATTTTTAAACCAAAAGCCTTTCCGTCGTTAATCAAAGTGACCGAATGGAAACCTGAGTAATTAATCAATTCGACGATGTTTTAATTGAGTTAATCATAATTGCCAAACTAATTAAAGGTACCAGACGGCAGACAGTCGTCATTTGCCAGCAGCATTTTTTCGTTATCTTTGTAAAGAATGATAACCCTGACTCAGTCAATTAAAACACACTTCAATGATCCTCTTTTTTAAAGGAAAATCAAACCTGATAGCTGTTGATACTCAAAATGATTTGACCAGTTCCGACATCGAAAAATTAATCTGGTTATTTGATGAGGCAACGCTTATCGCAGAAGAATCCATTACCGGAATTTATGTTGGACCACGAAAAGAGATGATCACGCCCTGGAGTACAAATGCTGTCGAGATTACTCAAAATATGGGCATTAATGGAATCGTCCGAATTGAAGAATTTTTCAAGACTCAGTCGGAACATTCAAAGTTTGATCCGATGCTGCAAGTTGTTTATAAGACACTTAACCAACAACTATTTACTATTTATCATCAGCCGGAACCGATTATTTATATAGACGATATTGCCAATTACAGCATTAAAGAAGGCCTGGCTTTAAGTGAAGATGAAATCAACTATCTGAACCAAGTCTCACAAAAATTGGATCGTAAATTGACTGATAGTGAGGTTTTTGGATTTTCACAGGTTAATTCCGAACATTGCCGTCACAAAATATTTAACGGAAATTTCATAATTGATGGTGTTGCAAAAGAATCAACACTTTTTCAGCTGATCAAGAAAACGACAAAGACCAATCCCAATACAATTCTTTCAGCTTATAAAGATAATTGCTCATTCAGCAAAGGTCCTGATTCAGAGCAGTTTGCGCCAACAACACAGGATAAGCCTGACTACTTTCAGGTAACCGATATTCAGACTGTTCTTTCGCTTAAAGCAGAGACCCATAATTTCCCCACAACCGTCGAACCATTCAATGGTGCTGCGACAGGAAGCGGCGGCGAAATCCGCGACCGTATGGCTGGAGGAAAAGGGAGTTTTCCAATTGCCGGAACAGCGGTTTACATGACCGCCTATTCGAGAAATGACGAAGAAGGGCGTGCATGGGAAAATGCAACTGAACCACGTCCCTGGCTATATCAAACGCCTGAAGAGATCTTAATTAAGGCTTCAAACGGAGCTTCGGATTTTGGAAATAAATTCGGACAACCGCTTATAAATGGCTCAGTTTTAACGTTTGAACATTTCGAAAACCAAAAGAAATTCGGTTACGATAAAGTGATCATGCAAGCTGGTGGAATCGGTTATGCCCGTGCCGAAGATTGCCTGAAAAGTGTACCCGGAGTTGGTGATAAAGTAGTGCTGCTCGGCGGCGATAATTATCGGATCGGGATGGGTGGCGGAGCCGTTTCATCAGTGGATACGGGTGAATTTGAGAGTCATATCGAATTGAATGCAGTTCAGAGGGCTAACCCAGAGATGCAGAAAAGAGCTTATAATACAATCAGGGCACTTGCAGAATCGGGCAATAATCCGATTATTTCGATCCACGACCATGGCGCCGGCGGACATTTAAACTGCCTTTCGGAATTGGTTGAAGAGACTGGCGGCGAAATATACATCGACAAGTTACCCGTTGGCGACCCTACCCTTTCGGCCAAGGAAATTGTTGGCAACGAATCGCAGGAACGGATGGGATTTGTTACCGGTGGTGAAAATATTGAACTGATCACGCGAATTGCTGAACGTGAACGCGCCCCTATCTATGTGATTGGCGAAACCACCGGCAACCACAAATTTACTTTTACCGACCGGAAAACCGGTGAAAAACCGATCAACTGGGAACTCGCTTATATGTTTGGTAAACCACCGAAAACTATTTTGGAAGATAAATCTCAAGTAGCAACCTTTTCGGAAGTTAAATACGATAAATCACAAGTAAACAAATACATAGAACAGGTTTTGCAACTTGAGTCGGTTGGCTGCAAAGATTGGCTCACGAATAAAGTTGACCGCTCGGTTACCGGGAAAATAGCCAAACAGCAATGTGTCGGCAAATTGCAGCTTCCGCTGAATAATCTGGGAGTTGTTGCAATTGATTATCAGGGCAAAGAAGGGATCGCAACGTCGCTCGGACATGCGCCGGTCGCAGGTTTGATCAATGCTGCAAATGGTTCTATTCTTTCAATTGCCGAATCGCTGACCAATATCATTTGGGCACCTTTTACGCATGGAATAAAGGGTATTTCTCTGTCAGCCAACTGGATGTGGCCTGCTAAAAATCAGGGTGAAAATTTCCGGCTTTACAGTGGTGTGGAAGCAGCTTCCGACTTTGCCTGCGCGTTAGGTGTGAATATTCCTACCGGGAAGGATTCACTATCGATGACCCAGAAATACAAAAACGACGTTGTTTACGCTCCCGGAACTGTAATCATTTCAGCTTCGGGCGAAGTTTCTGATATTCGTAAAATTGTAGAACCTGTACTTGTTGCTGATTCTTCAAAACCAATTTATTACATCGATTTTTCAAAATCGCCAAAATCTTTGGGTGGTAGTTCATTGGCTCAGACATTGAGTCAATTGGGTGAAAATACACCAACCGTTTCTGATGCCGGATATTTTGTAAAAGCATTCAATGTCATCCAAGAATTAATTGAAAATCAATCAATTCTGGCAGGTCATGATATTTCGTCAGGGGGTGTTTTAACAACTCTGCTTGAGATGTGTTTTGCCCAAAACGAAGGTGGAATTGACGTGAACCTGACCGGATTGAATGAATCCGACAGTGTGAAAGCGCTGTTTAGCGAAAATCCGGGTATTATCGTTCAGCCAAAAGATGCTATTGAATTTGAAAAGATATTAAATATCAATGAAATAGGATTTGTTAAGATCGGAAATCCGACAAATTGTCGCGAAATAGTTCTTACCAATGGTAATGACAAGTTTCAATTTGATATTGATTCACTTCGTGATAAATGGTTCAAACCATCCTATTTATTGGATCGTCGTCAGAGTGGCGAGAAACTGGCACTTGAGCGTTTCAAAAATTACAAAAAGAATGAACTGAAATTTGACTTTGGCAAATTTACAGGCAAATTTACTGATTTGGGAATCGACCCTAAACGTCGCAAGCCTTCGGGAATAAAAGCAGCCATCATCCGTGAAAAAGGGAGTAATGGCGACCGTGAGATGGCGTGGAGCATGTATTTGGCCGGGTTCGATGTAAAAGATGTTCATATGACTGACCTGATCAGCGGTCGCGAAACACTTGAAGACCTGAATCTGATCGTATTTGTAGGTGGCTTTTCAAACTCCGATGTGCTTGGCTCTGCAAAAGGTTGGGCCGGAGCTTTTAAATGCAACGAAAAAGCAAAAAATGCGCTTGAAAATTTCTATAAAAGAAACGATACATTGAGCCTTGGAATCTGCAACGGCTGTCAGTTGATGGTTGAGCTCGATCTGGTGAATCCTGGTCATACCGAAAGCATCAAGATGGCACATAACAATTCACATAAATTTGAGTCTTGTTTTGTAAGTGTCGATGTACTTGAAAATAAGTCGGTCATGTTTAATTCTCTTGCAGGGAAAAGTCTTGGGGTTTGGGTGGCTCACGGCGAAGGGAAATTTGTGATGCCTTTTGCCGAAGAAAAATACCAGATTCCGGCAAAATTCTCTTACAGCAATTACCCCGGCAATCCAAATGGGTCTGATTTTGATACTGCAGCTATTTGTTCGGAAGATGGTCGCCACCTGGCGATGATGCCACACATCGAAAGAGCGATTTATCCATGGCAGTGGGCAAATTACCCGGCTGATCGAAAAGATGATCAGGTAACACCTTGGATTGAAGCGTTTGTTAATGCATTGAACTGGATAAAATACAATCAGATAGACTTATAACTTACGATAACAAAATCTCGGCAGGTATATGTAACTCCTGATGAAAAAGCTTAGCCAACTCTAATGTCAGTGGTTTTCTTTTGTTTAAAAGAGCTGAAACATATCCTTTACTGCCAACTTTACCGACCAGATCTTTATTCTTTAAACCATTTTCTGCCATTTTCATCTTTATGGCATCTATGGGATTTGGTAAAGGAATAGGATAATTGGCATCTTCGAATTGTTTTATTAATAAAAGTACAACCTGAAGTTTTTCACCTTCCTCAGTATTGGATTTTACCTTTTTATCAAACATCATATCTGTCCATTCGAGATACTGTTGATATTGTTTTTGTGTTTTTATTATTTTGAGTTCCATCTTACTTTACTTTTTAAATTGAATCGTAGCAACATTTATTTTATCATAATCTGTATGAGTGCCAAACCATTTGATCTGAATTGCTTTAAATTCAAATACGACTCTTACCACAAGCCTATAATTATTGCCCATGATATTAAAAACAACCCTGTCATCACCCACTAAACTTGCGCTTCCATAAACTTGTTTTAATTCGTTAAAGTTTGCAAAGTCACTGTTCAATAGTTCGAAATACCATTCTGACAGAGCAGTAATAGCATCCGGGTATTTTTTGTAATACTCCAGTAATGTTTTACGTATAATGATATTAAACACCTCACAAAGATAATAAAGGTTTTCTAATAGAAAACATGTTATTGGATTTTATCTTAAAAATCAAATAATATCACTTTCCTCCCTCTCCTCCAAAATATAGTCTTCCCATAAATCCAAAACAGCAGGACCAGTAAACAGATCATTGTTATCCAATAATTTATCCGCAGGTTGCCAACCTTTTCCGGAAGATAATTCAAGATATCTTCGTGCAACTTCCTGATCTTTTATTTCACATTCTCCCGATAAAATCAATAAAGCAAGCAGGTAGGCTGCAATTTCATCCTGATCGTCCTGAACAAGTGATTTAAGAATTTCGTAGGCTTTCGGATAATCAACAATACCATTCTCGCCTCTTTTTAAGTAAGTGGCCTGATTTAGTTTGGCAACATTGATTCCTTCTTCGGCACCTTTTTCGAACCATGTCCAGGCTAAATCTGGATCACGACCGGAGAATTTTTTCGAGAGTAACACAATACCCAAAAGATTATAGGCTGGTACAAAATCGTCTTCGGCAGCAGCTTTAAGGTGATAGACTGCCTGTGTAAAATCCTGATATCCGATTGTTGTGTAGAGAATACGGCCAAGTTCGTAACGGGCTTCATCATCACCAGTTTCAGCAGCCTTTTCGAAACTCAGAATTGCCTGATCCACATTCTTTTGAACGCCATCGCCGTTTAGGTACAGATCGCCAAGATTTTTCCATGCATCGGTATAACCGTTTTCAGCGGCTTTTGAATAATAGGTAAATGCCTGAAATGAATCCTTATCTGT
>Ga0302286_10001533_pt1 | contig 16999 bp, 13 predicted proteins | sample III_Fen_E2_3_FD_198765 | JGI IMG/M metagenome (GOLD analysis project Ga0302286, IMG submission 198765) | Peat permafrost microbial communities from Stordalen Mire near Abisko, Sweden - III_Fen_E2_3 | ecosystem: Environmental > Terrestrial > Soil > Wetlands > Permafrost | place: Sweden: Abisko...
TGCCAACGGTATAGGCGTTGGCAATCCTCCATAATCTGTAAAAGCGGTTGCCTGTAACTCTGGAGTGGCGATGCCTGTTGCCTTGATTCCCAGATCACTTTGGTACTGTTTGACTTTATATTCCATGGTGCTGTTGTAAAGATCGCTGGTTTCCATGTTCTGGGGATAATAACCCAACTGTTGCAAACGCTCCCTGAGGCGTTGAACGTCCTCGCCTGTCATATTCTGTTTTAGCGTGCGATAGGCTACCCCGTTGATCATTACCGTTTCTGGAGTAGGCACCGGCGTGGTCAGTGGTAAACCTCCGTTTTCAGTATAGATCGTCGTCTGCAACTCAGGCGTTGCGACACCCGTAGCTGTTAACCCCAGTGTGTTTTGGTACTGCTTCACTTTGTATTCCATTGTGCTGTTATAGCTATCGGTTAGCTCGGCAGTCGCGCTAAAAAACCCAAGCTCTTGCAGCCTTTGTTTGAGGCGGAGCACATCCTCCCCGCTCATATCCGCTTTCAGAACGCGATAACCCGTCCCATTTCCAATACTCGCCATATCGGAAGGGGTAGCCGTCGGAAGCGGTTTCAGCGTGGTTTGTGCAGAGGTTTTCGTTGAAGATTCATGCGTAGGCTCTGGTAAAGAGGTGGAAGCTATTCTATCCGAAGGTGCCGGCGTGGGCATCGCCACAGGTGTGGCCGTAGGTAACCCACCATTTTCGGAATAGATCAGCTTTTGCAATTCCGGGCTGGCTATGCCCGTAGCCTTTACCCCTAATGCGTTTTGATATTGCTTTACCTTATATTCCATGGTGCTGTTATAGCGATCCGTCAGCACTGCGGTAGCGATAAAAAAACCAAGTTCCTGCATACGTTGTTTAAGGCGGATTACATCTGCTCCTTCCATGTCACGCTGCAAAGTGCGATAGGTCATATCATTAGTGGAAGCTGTAACACCGGCGGATACAGGCGTTACAGCCTCCGCGGATGCAGTTTGGGCAAGCGGTTCTCCCGCCAGTAAGAAACAGAGACTCAATACGACTATCTTTCGTATAATCCGGATCGTTACCATTTCATCACAATTCCTTTTTCATGTATCATTCCACGGCTAAAGTCGGCCACTGGAAATCTCCAACAAAGGGATCTTCAACCTTACACTGTTCCATCAACGAGCGTCCATGGCTGATAAACCCGTGTATTGAACATTTTAACCACATCGTAATATCGAGAATGTGTCCGCCAACCACCGGCGGTGGAAGAAAACACCGTAAAGTTAAACGCCGCATTGGGAAATGCCTGGCGAAGTTGTTCCTGTTGCTGTTCATCAAGCCCGCAGTAGGCGAGCCACACACGCTCCAACTTAGGGCATGCCAACAATGCAGAAACATCCCCAAGGTTAAAGTTGCGGCACAAGTTTACATCCTTCAGATTTGGCAGCGATGCCAACGGTGAAATGTCTGTGATGTGATTGCGGAACATCTCCACATATTCAAGCTCCTTAAGTTCAGCCAGCGGAGAGATATCCACAACGCTATTGTCCGCCATAATGAGGATTTTGAGGTGAGTAAACGCTTTCAGGAAGCTGATGTCATTTACCATATTGTGTCCAAGGTCCAGAGCCTGCAAATCCTTACAGTATTTGAGCACCTCAAACACCTGCGTGGTATACGCCTTGGAGTGGGTGCTGTTATGGGTCGAAAACGCCGTTACATCAGTCCGTACACGCCATTTGCCAAAATGCAGCGTCCAGCCAAAGCGTATTTGGGGAAACTGTTCGCTAAGCATGGCCATCTGCTCTTTGCTTACTCTGGTATTATACATATCCACCTTTGTGAGGGCAGGAAAGCTCCGCAGTTCCTCTACAAAGCTGGTCATGTTGGTTACCTTGGTTTGCCCAAGATCAATCGCCGTGGTTCCATCTGGTACGGGTACCCCGTTAAGCATAGTCGTTTGTGCTTCTGCCAAGGCGGCAAAGGGAAAGCTGCAAAGGAGAAGCAGTAGCAGAAGCATGATGCCGATGGAGCGGATACTGATTTTCATTGCCAGATGCCTCCGTTTCTTTTTTGGGGTACCGCTGAAGGGTTTACTCGGTTGGTCTGTATGGTTCTTAGCGCATTACGCCGAAGAAACTGGATACATTATACATCTCGTCAACAAAAACAACAAGTTATCGCATGCGGTGGATCGTGCCTGTCAGCCCAATAATACTCCTCATAAAAGGGAGTATTCAACGCAAGGCAGAAAAATCATTTTCGTGATTCTTCTGCTTCACCCATTCACTTTGCCAGACTGAAATGGCGGAACAGCAACGCTATCGGAGGTCGCAGAACTTTTCTTTGAATGAAGAAAGATGCAACGTTACAGCTCAGATATAAGCAGTGAGGCAAGTTAGCCTCTCGGCTGCGAAATAGCTTGATAAAAAAGAGACAAATGAAATCCCTTTTCGTGAATGGGTAAATCCCATCCCATTGCTAACAGAAGAAAATCAAAGATCTGCTGTTCGCTATCCATCTGCTTAAATTCAACTCACATTGGTCGATGTGTCACGATAATGCATAAAAGTAACTCTGCAACAACATTTTGGTTCTGGCTCGGTAGACAATCAGAATAAAGACAAGCGTTCCCAAACTCAGTGCCGCCGTCCCCACGCTGGCCCATGAGAAAGCGATGACGCGTATAACAACGAGATACACCGGAATCATTCCAAGAATACTGATGATAATTTGAGAGGGTAATATATCAAACGCGCAATGACGTGAAAGCAGCATCCATCCGTTATTGATGAGCAGAGAAAGTGCAAGGCAAAATGCCAGACCGTAGGTTGGATACCAAGATAACACTGGACCCGCCTCATTGACATACAAGTTATATAGTATAAGTAATGCTGTAACCGGAAGCAGATGGTACTTCCCTGTAATCCCGTGCCGCATCCTGCCTTTTCTGTTCAGAACAACCAGCAGCCAAAAATACAGAACCGTTGCACAGGAAGGAATGCACCACAAAAGTGCAGGGGTTACGATCAAATTGATCATCACATGTGCTATGATCATTATAAACGCTGCAAAGCCTTCGATCTGTAGCCTATGCTCTTTCCTTGCTTGGAACATGGGATAGGTTTGTTCGGTATTGGATGGGTCGCCATCCAGCAATGAGTGACATAACGGACAGTGAATTGATTCCGTCTTCACCGTCACGCCACATTGCTTGCATTGGTACATGCCACATCCTCCGTTCTGTTATTCCGGTTGATTGGTCGTAATGGTGGTGTGAATTCCTTCGCTCTCAAGGCTTTTGAAAAAATTCTTCTCCACTTCGGTCTCTCTGATTTTTCTCATGAATGTAATTTCTGTTTTTCCGCAGGAAGAGATGGCCGTCACAGCCACAGGCATATCCGCGCCCAAAGGCGGTATAATGCCATAGTGGTCAATCAACGGAATCATTCCATCCGGCAAATGAATCTGCCCCAAATTACTCAAACTGCTTGTAAGGTGATTGTCGTTGATGGTGTGAGCCACTGCGTTAATCGCAATCCGTTTGATTGCCAGAGGTAAACAGGCAATCCACCAACTTTTTTCGACAGAGACATTCGCGTTCAGCAACCGTTGCAGGGAATAGATGCTGGAATTGTGCTCGAACTCCCGTTCTATTTGTGACAGAATTTCTGCAAAGGTTCCCATCGTATTCATCGCATCTACCTTGGCGGTAAAAAACAGCGCGAAATTTCGGAATGTTTTTGATGGCAGCCGTTTTCGCATATTCACAGGTATATTGATACAAATGGGGAGTGTCTGTTTTTCAGCATCATCGCCGCCTGCCAACCAGATGCTTTGCACCAGTAACACAGTCAGGAATTTTGTGACTGTCGTCTGATAGCGGTGAGCCGCATTCAGCAATGCTGCTGAATCCATCACGCCATGCAATACACCGCATTCAGTCAAATGAGGAAATGGGGTACCCTTGATTTGATATGCGTTGTTATATCGCTTTTCTCGTTTTTGAGAACCGGTATAGTATTTCTCGTAACTGTCCTCCATTTCTTCCTTGTTCGACTCCTGATCAATGGTAGCAATACGTCCCATTGGGTCGATTTTATGGCCAAGCAGCGTCAGGTAACGAAATACCAATGCATTCAAGTATTCAATGGCAGCCGCTCCATCCCCCAATGCGTGGAATGCTTCCACAGAGATGCGGGATTGGTTGTATTGAACAGAAAACAGATAGCCGTTATTATTTCGGCCATCCAGCAGGCGAGTAATCTCACCAGTCTCAGGTTTGAGGATCACATTCTGATCGTTTGGCTCATAATAGTTCCAAAAAAATCCATTCCTTAATTTAACATAAAAGGTCGGGAACCGCTTCTTTAAATCCGATATGCTCTGATCTAATTGATCCGGTTGGATTTTCTCTTTCAGAATTGCATAAACCCGATAGACGCATGTATCATAGGCGCTCATTTTTGCTGGATACAGTTTTGCGGCATTATCCAACCGTAACCATGTATTTTCCATGGATTGCCCCCCATTACTCTTTGATATCATTCCCTGTCCGCAGCCAGATAATGGTATCCTCCAATGTGGTTTTAATATCCCTTGGAAAGTAATGCAATTCAGCGGTCGCCTTGTCATGAGAGAAACGGCTGTTTGTTTCCAACGTATGCAATGCGTACCATGTGAACACTGTCCGTTTCTTTTTCAATCTGGCTAAAAGTGTAAAGACGGGGACGCTCGTTTTAGCAACCCATATCGGAAGAAAAATTCTCGGTCCCTTATGCGCCATTCTTCGAATCAGGGTGCCCAATGCTTGAATCGTAATATAATTATTGGACAGAATATAGCTCTCGCCTTTTTTTCCGGAAAGTGCCGCGGATACGCAACCCATGGCAACATCCCGCACATCCACAAAATCAAATCCCCCCTTAACGCCGGCAGGAAGGCGCCCGGCAAGAATCATCTGCACCATATGTACCATATGGTTTTTACCGGCATCATAAGGCCCCATAATCCCTGATGGCAAAACGATTACCGCATCCAATCCATTGCGTGAAGCATTGATTACAAGTTGAGAAGCGCTTGCTTTCGTTTTGCTATAATCGCCGATCACGCTCTCAGGCGTGTATATATCGACTTCACGGATGACAGAAAGGCCGTCTCCTTCAGGAATTGCAAGAACAGAGCTGACGTAAACCATTCGAACCCTGTGTTCAATGCATTGATTGACAATATTCTGAGTACCGTCAACGTTCGCACGGGTCAGATCATCGGATTGGCCATCCGAAATGCTCAGTACCTCTTCCGTATGGATTACATATGTCTCGTAGGCTTCGATTCCCTGAAACAGGGAAACCAGCGTCTCAGGTTTTGTCACCTCTCCTCGATAATAGGTAACCGTCGTTTGATCCATGCAGGTTTCATCGGGTAAAATCAAACCCCGTACAATGCAGTTTTGCCCTGACAGCCTGCGTATGATGGTACTGCCCAAATGCCCAGCGGCTCCTGTAACAATAAATAGTCTCATGGCTTGGCACCTTTCAAGCGCGCTGTACAGAACCCGTTTCAAACCCGATTAAAACCCCGCCCTTTTCAGCATAATAGCTGTTCAAGCCTTTGGCTTTCATGATGATTACCTGGGCATCATGAAATTTTTCTACGATTTTCGATTTTACGTATTCTGCCATCTCATGGTTACGGCAGTGGCTGACAATGACCTTTCCACCACAGTAACCTTCTGCAATCATCGCCTCGATCGCGGCAAGAAAAATCTTCGTTTTCCCCCGAGATTTCTGGAACACGTCCAACAGACCCTTCGGGCTTGCTTTGCCCAACAGACGGACGTTCAGCGTTCGGATCAATGCCGCTTCCAGTTTGCTGACTCTGCCGTTATTCATTAAGTTGTCGACACTCTCAAGAACAAAGAACAACCTGGTCTGTTGCATGTATGCACGAATGCGCTGGAGAATATCGGCAAATTCCAGCCCGGCGATGATGTACTCCGATAGCTTCTGCACAATTAAAGTCATTTCTGGCCCAGTCGATAAAGAATCAAGAATTTCGATGACCTTAACGGCATTCTTTTCCTGCGATATCTGTTTGGCGATGGTTGCGCTCAGGTGACTCCCTGACAGAGCGCTTGTCATTGTGAGCGCAAAAATCTTGTCATGTTTCATAAAGGCTTCCTGCCATTCCCCCGGGCTTGGCGCAGCCGTTGATGTTTTCTCATGGTTGTTATCCAACGCCGTAAGCATCGTTTCCGCATCAAAATTGAGGCCGTCAACAAATTCCGTTTTCCCCATTTCAATTTTCAGCGGTGCTTTTTCAAATCCAATGTTAACAGCTGCCTCGCCTTCCAGCGTATCCAAGTCGCATCCCGAATCGACCACGATCCCATATTGTAGCATGATGATCCTCCCACTTTCTGGTTGTCCGAAATGATTATAACAGCGATATCTGAACATCAGGTGGTGGCATTTCTGAAAATTTCTTACGATACCATCAAACCCACATAAGCCCTGATTTTTGATTCCATCTTTGGAACCTTGGCAGTTCTTTCCTCAAAAAGCCAAAATAGTTGCAAAAACCAAAGCATCCCTATCCTCCAGCTATTCCAGCCTGTTCGGGATGCCTATAGAGGCTATGCAAATGCAAACAATGCAGGTTAATGATTCATCGAACCTGAAGCACTCGAATTTCCCGTGCCCTCTGCAACGGACCAGGTTCTTTGATCCACAACAGTCAACCGGAATCAGGTCGTCCGCCTTCCGATCAATTCTGATTGTCAACAATGGGTAGGGTTAAAACAACGATATAGTTACCGTCAGACACCTGCGAAAGCAGATTTCCGCCCATCTCGCTTGCCAACCTTTCCGCTGATATGATCCCGATATTGGTACCATCGGAGTGATCGGCATTTTGCTGAATCGAATTCTCAACGTGTAAGATTACCGAGCCTTGATTCAGAAAGTAAAACATTCTTACCGGTTCCGTCTGGTCTGCGTATTTTAAAATGTTCGACAACAGATTATCCACAATTCGCATCACCCAGGCGACATTGATGTTCAACCGAAACGCTGAATCCGTGGAGAGCTGCAAATCACAGTGAAACCCTTTGCTTTCAAGAAGTTCGCTCTGTTCCATCAGGATTTGGCCAAACAGCGTAGCCCCATCAACATTTTCAAATTGATTGGCTCCACTTCCATTTTCATCAAAAGCAATAAAATAAGAAAACAGCTCATCGGACAAGGTTTTAATTTGTTTGGCGGAACGCAACACTTTGTCAAGGCATTCGTTCATCGATTGTGGATCCTGATATTGTCCTTTTAAAGCCAGTTCCAGATAGCCGATCTGTTTGGTCAGCGGTGTCCGCAGGTCGTGCGAGAGTGATGTAATCAGATCCTGGTTTGCTTTGCGTGCCTGACTTTCGCGCTCTATCCGGAAAATTACCGAACGCCTCATTGCGTCGATATCCTGCGCCAGATCGCCCAGTTCGTCCTTTCGTTCCAGACAGACCTGATGCTCCAGATCACCGCCCGTTAGCCTCCCCATATCACGGGAAAGGTTTTTAATATCACTGATAACCCATTTAATAAAAGGAAGCATAGCCATTACAAAGCAGAATGCGGCAACCCAAACGGAACAAAGCTGGATGAAAAGCGTATATTTGGTTGTAAAAATATAGGGCGTAACGGCAACGGCTTTATCAGCGAATTGGATGTTATATTCCCCTGTGGCGTCACTGTTAAAATCAAGAAAAAAACCTGTGTCGGTATTCTGGAAAAGCCAAACCTGAATGTCTATGCTGTCATCAGATTGAATTTGATTCTCCGTCACATACTGTTGAAAATGAGTCAGAATGGCGTTGATGTCATTTTCCTGCACATATTTGTTGAATATTGCCGTGTTGACCGCATAGTCCCCCAAGGTCAACAGCCCGATATAAAGAAAAATGGATACTGTCAACGCCAGCAGGATAATCCCCAGGAAGTTTAATCCCAACCGCGAACGGTACAGCGCAATCCTGTTTCTCTTTCGATTCGATTTATTCAATGCGATAGCCCTTTCCCCATACAGTCTTTACAACCTCAGGATTCTTGGGATCATCCTCAATTTTCGCGCGCAATTTGCGGATATGCACCATAACCGTGTTCGCGCTGATCGAAAGATAAAGTTCATTCCACACACTTTCGTAGATGTTCTGAACCGTGAAAACCTTCCCTTTTCTGGTGAGCATCAAACGCAGAATTTGATATTCGATTTCGGTCAGGTTCAGGTCGATATTGTTTTTTAAAACCTCGTTAAACTCTCGGTTCACCTTTAACTGCCCATATTCCAAATAGGATTCATGAATCGGGGTTTCTTTCCCCATATAGATGTGATATCGGCGTAAAAGCCCTTTCACACGCGCCAGCAGCTCCGCGCAGGAAAACGGTTTTGTCAGATAGTCATCTCCACCGCAGGAGTATCCCATGGTCAAGTCGGAATCAAGCCCTTTAGCGGTTAAAAATAGGATGGGCACATTATGGTCTGCACGAATCAAGCTGCATACCTTGTAACCCGACATATCCGGCATCATCACATCCAGAATGACAAGATCCACAGCGCTGTTCATCTTTTCCAGTGCTTGCGTTCCCCCATCCGCCTGCCAAACCGTATATCCCTCACTGGTTAAAAGCGTATCCAAAAGCTCACGAATCTCGCTGTCGTCATCTACAACAAGGATAACTGTTTTCTCCATCTTGTCTCTCCTTTCATTCTTGCGTATCCTCAATCGGGATGCCGTTTACTAAGAACAGCTTACACGAATATCTATAGAATCAAGAGCATTCAACCTTTATCCAATACCGGTTGGTATTCAGTCTCCATATTTTAGGCTGAAACAGCAAATCATCATAATAGATGGATTAGCCTTCACGCCACTATCATAGTATATGCTTTTGCGTGACAGATTCAAGTATCCCCCATGGCCTGGCGATGCTTCCCTCCCAACCTTGTCGTATGATCCAGAGATTGCTGGATGTAGCCCTCATCATGCTTGCAGATTCCCGTATGCTTGCAAAAAGCAGATGGTTTTTCGATTCAAATCAACTTTTCACAGGTTTGCTGCCTCAACCATCAATTGCACAAGGACTCCGTAGCGCGATGAGCATAGACAAACGAATCTTAACCTAGCCAATGTTGGAAGGAATTCGGGTGTTCAAAAAGTGAAGATGCTTTTCCAATGCAACAAAGCGTGCCTGCAGGTGGAGGATGATTCAGGCTGGATATTTAATCAAAATCTAATGCAACGAAAGAAGGTATCATTGCCATCACAGGCGAAAAAGAGGAATGGAATACTCATCTACGGAATCGGGTGTTACTTGTTCAGGTTTTTTCACTCAAACGTCTTGTTCTTATATTCAGCGTGGCGATTCTCTTCCGTTACCCTGATCTTCAGGAATTAAAACAAAAGCAGGCAAATAAGCGCGACAGGCAAAGCGTTGGCAGGTCGTCCCCGAGTAAAGATCGGGTAAGAAAACAATTTGTGCCTCGTAGCTATCAACCGATGAATGATCCTATGGCAAGCAAATCAAACGAATCGTATGGAAAGATGGGGGATTGGCTTATGAAAAACAAAAAAATCCTGTTGCTCGGGCTGATGTTGGTCTTGATGATGGTATTGCTGACCGCGTGCGCGCCCGGCGATGGCACAAACTCGGTGGAACATCCGGCAGGGTTCTTCTCCGGGGTGTGGCATGGCTGGATTGCGCCTATCACGCTTGTGATTTCGCTGTTCAACAGTCACATCAATATCTATGAGGTTAACAACGTAGGCTTCTGGTACAACTTCGGGTACTACATGGCGATCATCAGCGGCTTTGGGGGGCTGGCGCTCTCCCGTAAAAGTCGCAAAAGCGGCGATCATCAGGATTGAACTCGCCTCTGAAAACCAAATAGAAAGATAGAGATGGACGCTTGGCCAAAATAGCGAAGGTGCGCGCTTGCTGAGAAATTACCCGCCTATTGACCCAGTTCAGGACGATGGCTTAGTCCATGCACCGTCGATCCTTCGTATCCTGTATCAAGGCAGACTGACCAGCAGGAATCAACAAGCCCGCGCTTTTGGAAGCGCGGGCTTGTTCCATTTATGCCAGTATGGTCGTTGTTGCCTATGCTACAAAAGTGCAGCCATGAACTGATAGATTCTGTCTTCACATCCGGGCAACGCCTCGTGTCCAAAGTCCGGGTAAATCAGCATGTCCTTGGGCGCGGTCATTCGGTTATATGCCGCAAACTGCGTGGATGGCGGACAGATATTATCCATCAACCCCGTCGCCATAAGCACCTCGCCCCGGATGCGCGTAGCCAGTTGGGCTGCATCAATGTATCCGAGGCTCAGAAAAATTTGCTCCTCACGCTCGTGCAGCGGGTCAAAATGCCGAAAGTATTCCCGTACATCTTGATAGGCATCCTTCGCAAGGTCCATCTCCCAAACGCGCTGATAGTCGCATAGAAAGGGATACACTGGGGCTAGGCGGGCAATGCGGGGTTCTAGCGCAGCACATGCGAGGGTAAGTCCGCCCCCCTGTGAACCTCCCATAGCGCCCACGCGAGCCGGATCAACGCCGGGCATGCCCATCACGATCCGAGCCAGCCGCGCTGTATCCAAAAAGATATCCCGAAACAGCAGCTTGTCCGCCCCATCCATGAGACCTCGAATGATGTGCCCGTTCAGTGTATTGCCACGAACGCCACCCACATCCTCGGATTCACCACCCTGACCGCGGCAGTCCATTGCTGCCACGTGAAAGCCGGATGCCACATAGCCCAGTTTGTCCTGCCAGTCACCGGCGCTGCCGGTATAGCCGTGAAACATCAGCATCGCAGGTGCACTCGCAGCTGCATTTTTGGGTTTGAGGTATTTCACATGGATGCGGGCGCCCCGCACTCCTGTAAAAAAAAGATCAAAACATTCCGCTACAGGCGTTTGAAAAGCAGACGGCTTTAATTCAACTTCTGGATTGATTCCTTCCATTTCCAGAAGGGCACGCTCCCAAAACGCATCCATATCCGCAGGGCACGGATTGATTCCCTGATAGGCGCGCAATTGTTCCAGTGGAAGGTCGATCATGGGCAAACTCGTTCACACCTTTCATTCAGGAAGTAACCCCGAAGCGGTACGAGGTTCGCAAGTAAAAACCCATCGTGTTTCCCCTCAGGTTTCATATTAATCTTCTGCGATCACAACATCAAAGCCCATCATACGGCCAAACGCAGCAAGCACCGAGATGTCCCCACCATAAACAAGTGCACTGTGGTGAGTTCCGCCAACCTCGCTGAACCATGTCAGAAATCGATCCAAGGCAACATGCGGCTTCATCCAGCCGCGAATCTGATTCCGGAGCGGGGTTTCGTCCCAGTCTGGTTTCAGCATGTCCACTTGTGCCAGCAGAAGCGTATATCGATCTGACCGTAGCGGCGCAAGGTTCACCAGCACTGCCGCTCCCGCCCGATGGCAGCCAAATGCCCCCACCGTATCCCCCACGTCGGTATAGGGAAACGGTACATCCGCCAAAATCGGTTTGTTGGCCGACAGCGCTACATTCATCTCCGCCATATGACTGATCAGCAGTATACCGCGCTTCCAATCCGGGCAGAACATTTCCACAAAGCCGGTGTCCGGATAAACGGTCATCAACGCGCCGATCATCGAGGCGGTCAGCACATCGCCTTCGCCCGCATACCCGATTCCACGTGCCATCATACGGGACAGTTCCACAAAGGGCATTTTAACAAGTCCGGTCGCGCGTGTCACTTGGGAAAAATTGACGCTGAGCGCGCCTAACCTGTTGTTGTGTGCCCAGCGGCGCAATATCAACGCGGCACGTGCGGCTGCAGGATGGTTTCTCGGGTTTACAAGCTCAGGAACAAATTGTGAAAGATCTTCGGCAACCTGCACCTCTACCTCCGCTTCAGTAATTCCATCGTTAATGCCCATAGCCTCGGCGGGGTCTAACCGAATCATCTGCGCCCCCGTGACTGTCTCAAGTGCCAGAGGCTCGACATGGAAATCGCCCATGCCTTCAAATGGATCCCCCACAAGCCCCACACGCATATGCTTCATGGCTGTCGCCGCCGCCGCTGCATGGCACAATCCTGCAACGCGGTTTGCGACATCGGAATGTTCCAGATGCCCACACGCCAGATGGAAGGGCACACCTCGCCGCTTGAGCACACTGCATAAATCCTGAACACCGTGAATACCATGATTGCGGTCAATCGCCTGAAGCCCCGCCACAGCCACAAAATCATAGGTTGGCGTCGTATCCATCAAAATCATCGGAGCCTTCAGCGCAGCCAGCGCATCAATGGCTTCAAGTGACGGAGAATAAGCCAGATGAAGCGTCACAACCGCATCCACATCCAGCCGGTTGAAGTGCTCAACCGCGTGCTCAAACTCCCCACTCACGCGGCATACCTCCGATACGGTAACCGAAAGCCCTTCGGCTTCCAGCGCACGTGCGGCATCCATTAAAAAAGGCATTTGAAGGGTGCGCAATGCCGGGTCTACATCATCATATAATTTGATATACAAAGGTAAAAGTCCGATGTGAACAGGCTTCATATTTTCTCCCACCTTCCGGGTGTTTGATAGGTTTCGCGCTGTACCGTACGGAGCAGATCCCGAGCATTGCCCGCGAATACACGCTCTGCTTCCTTTGCTCCGAAGCCCAGCCGCAGAAGCGCCATCTTCATGGCTAAAGCCTCCCTGTATAAAAAGAAGGTCAGCGATTTCCCTTCTTCCTCACTCACTTCTCGCATGTTGGGATCAGCGCTCACATCACCGTACAAACCAGGCGGCACAAGGTTGATATAATGCCCGTTCTCACAGATTCGGCGCATCCGCATCCGCGTGATCGGAAGATCGCTTCCGAACATTACGCGTTCAGCCCCCACATTCCCTACAAGCATTTCGAGAACATCCGGATTGCAGTTTGCGCTAAAATCAAACATCAGGTCGTTATAGGGACTCAGTACTTCCAGTGCATTACCGACATCCTCCTGGCAGTATGCTCGACCCACATGCGCCAAAATCAGGCGGATACGCGGATATTTGCGTTTGATCCAGGCGATATCTTCCAGATTCATCGGGTCTTTCAGCCGCGCGGATCTGGGAATGTGCAGCATCATGATCCAGCCATGCCGATTGAGCACTTCAAGATGGTTTGGCGGAAAGAAATCCAGTATGCGGATGGAAGGCTCGGGGATGTGTGCAGGCGCGAGATTCAAATAACTTTTCAGCCCCAGAAACCCACCCTCCAGCACGCCCCGTTCTACCTCGGCTGCACTTTGGTTTGGATGGCTGAAGTATAGTGCCGGGTAGCCATACGCCTCTGCACTATTTTGAACATAGTCATTGTGCTGTTTTGTATCGTCGGATGGTTCTGGATTGGCAAATACCATCGGCACCACGCGATGGTTTGGAAATAAAAGCCGGTAGCTTTCCTCCAAATTTTGCACGCTATTGTCCCGTGCTACCAAATAGGGCCAGCTGACAGCCCGCATATCCGTGTTTTTCGGCGTAGACCAGAAGGATTCCAGCCACAGATGGCTGTGGATATCGAAAATTTCATCCGGCAGAAAATCGCGCAGCTCAGTATCATACACCTGCCGATCCACCTCGGTGATTTCAAAAAGCGACATTTTATTCCCTCTCAGGCGAGTGCCATGTGTAACGCGCCTTCTTTATAATTAGCCAAAACTTCCTTGTAGATTGCGCTTTTGGGACTGGGTTCCACAAACCTCCGGTTGCCTGAAAGCCTTACCGCACCTTCGGCAGGTGAGGCGAATACCCCTCCCGCCGTACCCGCAAGTGCCGCCGCGCCTAAACAGCCTGCCTCCGGAATGGAGGGAAGCGTAAGCGTACGTCCGGCGATATCGGCGATGATTTCAGTCCACAACGCACTTTTAGAAGCGCCGCCCGTCAGGATCAGCTCCCCTTCCGGTGCCGGAGTAAATGCCTGCAACATCCACACTGCCTGGCAGGCTACGCCTTCCATCACTGCACGCGCCATGTGCCCCACATCATGGGAGAGAGCAAGCCCTGAAAAACCGGCTTTCGCCTTTAAAAGTCCGGAAGGATACTCCACTCCTGAGAAATACGGGTAGAACAGAAGTCCGCCTGAACCAGCCGGATGGCTCGATGCCAGAAGGTTGATCTGTTCAAGCGGCATCAGCACCCCTGCATTGACAGGTTTAAGCGCATTGCGCAACCATTCCAGACTGCTTCCTCCGCTGTCAAGCGATAAAAGCGCACCCCACAGACCCGGTACAACATGTCGGCTGATCGATGCTCCTGATACTCCATTTGCAAGCGGCGAGTCCGTAACAGCGACAACGGCCCACGCAGTACCTGTAGCGATCAGGCGATCACTTTTCGAGGCCGCGCCCGCTCCCAGCGCTGCGCAATACTGATCATGACCTCCAGCGGCCACAACCACATCCTTTGAAAGGCCCAGTGCCTCCGCCGCCTCTTGCGTGAGTTTGCCCACGCTTTCATCCGCAGAAACGAGATCCGCGAACCTGCTTTCCTCAATTTCAAGAAGCTCCAAGATCGGTTCGCTCCAGCGTCCGGTGCCTACATCCAAAAGCTGTTCGACTCCGGCGCTTGACCGATCCACCGCCGCACGCCCGGTCAGCCGAAACGTCAGATACCCCGGCACTGAAAGGAATTTTGCGGTGTTTGTGAAGATATCAGGGTTGTTTTGCCGGAGCCATAGAATCTGAAGCGCATTCAACCCACCGCACATGCTCCAGCCTGTAATGTCGCGCATCTGTTGACTGCCGATGCGCGCGATGAATTCAGTTTCCTGCAAAGATGCGCGGGTATCCATCCACGAAAAGGCAGGGCAAAGCACCCGCCCACGCGCGTCTACCGGTTGAAGCGTACCGCCTTGTGTGCTCAGTCCAATCGCACACACCCGATCGGGATCAATGCTCCGGGTTACCGCGCGAACAGTGGTCACAAGCGCGTCCCACCAGTCCTCTGCATGCTGTTCCGCACGGCCGGGTACAGAATGATCCAGCGGATAGCGATGCTCGCTGGATGCCATCACCTGCCCCTCCAGCGAAACCAGCACCGTCTTCAGCGCGCTGGTACCAACATCCACACCGATCAGAAGATCCCTCATGATTTCTGCTTTTCCTCCCACTCATGCCTGACCGCTTCGTACACACGATCCGGTATCTCCTGTGTCGGGAAGGAACAACGCGGGAACAGGCTATCTCCGGCAATGTCAGGGTTGGTACAGGAAGTATCATTGCGGTAGGCGTCCCGTACCGCAGGGTTGCGGAAATCAGGCACTTCAAAAGGCGTGTTGCCATTAAGGATGGACTTGTAGCCCAAAATGCCCGGGAGCGCCATATCCAATGCCTGATAAACATCAATCACTTCTGACCCGCCCGGTCTGCCCAGGAGTTTTTCCAGAAAATAGTGCATGGTATAGAAATCGCCACCCCCGTGAGAACCCACAGATCGTGAAAGCTCCGTATCCACAGCGGGTTTGGGATCATAGGCAATATCCTGCTCCGTGAGCGGATTGCCCTCCTGAAAAATATGCACACGGTTCACGCCCTGCTGCCAGCGGTCGGATTCCATCATGCCCTTTTGACCGTAAATCGAATACCATACCGACCCCGGCTCACGCTTGAGGTAACCGTTCAGGCTTTTGACGGTTGCGCTATTGCTCATCTGCATTACAAGCATGCCGCTCGCGCCGCCGGCATATCCCTTTTGCCACATGTTTGGCACGTTGGGGTTTTCAAAGCCGACCACGCGCACCGGACGCGTACCTGTGATGGTGACAATCGGACCTAAGCTGTGCGTGCAATAATAGCAGGAATAGAGCCTATTGCGCCAATGGTCACGCTCGCCATAGGTGATGTCTCCCCAAATAGCTTCGCAGTCGTGCACATATTCGCCTTCGCCATGGGTGAATTCACCGAGATCTCCCGCACGGTAACGGCGTTTCATCTCCTGCGTCGCGGCAAAATAGCAGTAGTTTTCGGCATAGGTATACACCTTCCCGCTGCGCTCCACCGCCTCCACCAGCGACACCGCTTGTGAAAGCGTTTCTACCGGCAAAACCTCACTGCACACATGCCGTCCGGAATCAAGCAAACGAATGGCATACGGAGCGTGCTCGTTGGCATAATTCGCCAGCACCACCGCATCCATATCGTGTTCAAAGAACTTGTCAAAATTGTCGTACAGCGCCGCATCCACACCGTGCTGCTCCAACGATTTCTTACATTTATCCAGCAACGGTTGATATTTATCACAGATAGCAACCAGTTCCGCATCCGGGTGACGGCTCAATACATCGATCATCGTCATGCCCCGGTATGCGCCAAAAACGCCGATTTTGATCTTCTTTCCCATAAACAAACCTCCGGAATCGTTCAGGCTTTGATGGCTCCCACCAAAAGCCCTGACGCGAAATATTTCTGCAGGAACGGATAGACTAAAAGAATGGGGAGCGTTGTAATGACCGTAACACTCATACGCAGACTATGCGCCGTGGTAATCAACCCGTGAGCCGCCGCGGATGCTTCCTTTGTGGGCGCCTTCACCGCGATATAATTATACAGGATGTATTGCACCGGGTACAACTCGGGATTGCGGTAATTATAGAGTTGCGCGTCGATGTAACTGTTCCACTGCCCAACGCAGGCATACAGCGTCACCGCGGCAATAACCGGCACGCACAATGGCAGAACGATGCGTAGAAAAACCGTTGCGTATGTGGCGCCATCGATCATGGCAGACTCCTCTAACCCGGCAGGCAAGGTTTCGATATATGCTCGAATGAGCACAATGTTAAATACATTCGCTACGCCAGGCAGCACATACACCCAGAAGGTTCCCGTCAATCCGAGCATACGGATCAGAATATATCCGGGAAGCAAACCTGCAGACACATACATGCTGAAAAACAGGAACCGACGAATCCATTTTATGCCGATCAGATCATTTTTACTCAG
>Ga0302286_10001535_pt1 | contig 16972 bp, 11 predicted proteins | sample III_Fen_E2_3_FD_198765 | JGI IMG/M metagenome (GOLD analysis project Ga0302286, IMG submission 198765) | Peat permafrost microbial communities from Stordalen Mire near Abisko, Sweden - III_Fen_E2_3 | ecosystem: Environmental > Terrestrial > Soil > Wetlands > Permafrost | place: Sweden: Abisko...
AAGCCGATATTATAAAAACCATCCAGTTATTGCCTGGCGTGCAATCGGGCACCGAAGGCACCAGCGGATTGTATGTGCGTGGGGGTGGGCCGGATCAGAATTTAATCCTGTTGGACGATGTTCCGGTGTATAATGCGGAACACCTGTTTGGCTTTTTTTCTGTCTTCAATCCGGATGCCATTAAAAATGTTTCTTTTTACAAAGGAGGATTTCCTGCCCGTTTTGGGGGGCGGTTATCTTCTGTTCTTGATATCCGAATGAATGATGGTAACGAGAAAGAGCTGCACGGCAACTTTTCGGTAGGACTGATAAGCTCGAAAATAAACATCGAAGGTCCTTTAATAAAAGATAAAACAACATTTAACTTCTCGGCCAGAAGAACTTATGCTGATCTGATTGCCCGTCCATTAATCAAATCAGGTTCAAATGGCAATGACGTTGGAGGATATTATTTCTATGACCTAAACTTAAAAATCAGTCATAAGTTTTCGGATCGAAGCCGAATTTATCTAAGCACCTATACCGGACGGGATAAAGCTTATTACCGGTCGGAATCGGAATATGCGCAAAACGATGAAACCCTGCAGACAAAAGATAATTTTTCGTTGGGATGGGGTAATATTACTACTGCCCTGCGCTGGAATTATATATTTAGCAATAAGCTTTTTGCAAATACAACCCTGACTTATAGCAATTATCTTTTTGAAGTTCAGGAAAATACGACCAATAAATATATCCCCAGCGGTAATAAAGGTGATGAGTTTGGTCTGGATTATAAATCGGGCATTGAAGATTTTGGCATTAAAATGGATTTCGATTATTTCCCCTCACCCAATCATAGGATTAAATTTGGTGGAAATATCATTGATCATGCTTTCAAACCCGGCATTCTGGCTTTTAATGAAAATAATATTGGGAGCGCTTCAAAAATCGACACTGCTTACGGAAATCCAAACATCCGTGCCCAGGAATTGTATGCGTACGTTGAAGATAATATTGATCTGGGTTCGCGGTTTGCAGTTAATGTCGGATTGCATTCATCCGGGTTCCTGGTTGACAATACGTTTTATGCTTCCCTGCAACCGCGCTTATCGGCAAGATACATGGTTTCATCAAGACTTTCTCTGAAGGCTGCGTATTCAAAAATGAGTCAGAATATTCACTTGCTCTCTTCCTCCACCATCAGTCTGCCAACCGATTTATGGTTGCCTACCACTAAAAAAGTGAAACCACAAACCTCTCACCAGTTTGCTCTGGGAGGTGTTTATCAGGTTAATCCTTCAATTGACTTCAGTATAGAAGGTTTTTATAAATCGATGTTTAATTTGCTGGAATATAAGGAAGGCGCGTCGTTTGTGGGAGCGACAACCGGATGGGAAGATAAAGTGGAGATGGGTAAAGGCTGGTCGTATGGAGCTGAATTTTTACTGCAGAAAAATACGGGAAAGACTACAGGCTGGATTGGTTATACTTTGTCATGGGCACAACGTCAATTTGAAAACCTGAATTGGGGGCAGAAGTTTTATGCGCGGTATGATCGGCGACACGACTTCAGTCTTGTTATTACCCACAACTTTTCAAAACGTTTTGATATGGGTTTAACCTGGGTTTATGGAACGGGAAATGCAGTTACCCTTCCAACCCAAAATGTAAATGGAGCAAACATTCCGTATGTACCCTTTATGCAAACCAGCTATGAATATTATGGCCAGCGTAATAACTACCGAATGCCAGCCTATCATCGGATGGACGTGGGATTCAATTTTCACAAACAAAAAAAACACGGCATACGTACCTGGAGTATTGCTTTCTATAACAGCTATTCGCGACAAAATCCATTTTTCCTTTACTTCGAGCCTACCACTAGCGAAGAATATCAAAGTACCGGTAAATCAAGAGCCTTGCGACAGTTGAGCCTGTTCCCGATTATTCCGTCAGTTTCATACAGTTTCAAATTTTAGAAGTGCCATTTCCATGAAAAAACAGATAATTATCAGCTTAGCTCTTGCAACACTATTGTCGTGTACCAAAACATTAAAGTTTGACGATGAAGGACTTGCCAATCAACTGGTAGTGAATAGTATCATCTATCCCAATATGAGCTTTTCGGCGTATCTCACAAAAAGCAGTTCAATTCTGGAACCAGCTACGTCAACCGGACAATTTACTGATGGAACGCTGGAATTGTATGAAAATGGTGCTTTAATAAAGCAATTATACTCACCAACCGGCAACTTTCTGGCAGATGATATAAAACCCGAAGCCGGGAAAGCATACCGGATTGAAATAACCTCAAACGGTAAGAAATTGGAAGCTGAAACAACCATTCCCAATCCTGCAGATGTAGTTTCTCTCGACACACTGACCATTAAGAACCAATTTGGTCAAAAAGGCATCAAATATACCTTAAAGATTAAAGATCCGTCAGGAAATGATTATTACAGAATAGTTTTAGTAAGAGAAAGCCTGAATTTTAGTTCATATGCAAGCGATAACGGGAAAAGACGATATATGCTTTCTACTTCACTAAATAGTATTGATTCGGATGATCCGGTATTTAAAAGTGTTTACAACAATTTCGGGGATGAATTAATAAACTATGGTCCATCTAATGATTATTTTATTTTCCCGGATGCTTATTTTCAAGGGAAGGAATATACTCTCCAGTTTCAGATTTCAGCAAATGGATTTAGCAATGGTTATTATCCTTCTGGTGGAAGCAACTGCATTTATGAACGTAATGTGATCCATATTCAGAAATTGTCAAAAGATTTATACAATTACCTGAAATACCTGAAACTTTATAATAATTACCACGACGATCCGTTTTCGGAACCTGTACCTGTTTACTCGAATGTAAGCAATGGAATAGGCATTTTTGCAGGATTCAATGATGATTCCCAATATGTTTTTGAGAAAATATATATTCCTTATTCAATGGACACTATAACTGTTGAAGCTAACCCTTATCCTACGGGCTATTGATGCCAAATTAACTATCAGTTAAAAGTAAATCTCCTGAATGGCAAACGCGTAGTGAAAATAAAAAACCGGTCCTTTTTACAGACCGGTTTTTTTGAGAGGATACCACAGAATTCAATGTCCAGATATTAAGGACGGGTTATATGTTTTTTACGATGGGAATAAACCCAATTTGTTTAATGTTCTGAATATTCGAATAATCGTACAGCGTAAATCCTTTATCGCCAATCATGAACAGATAATTATTCATCGGAATAACATCGTACGCATTAATTAACGGAAAACTTGCAATCATATTGTTTGAGATTGCTAATGGATCTGATGCATTATAAATCTTCAATCCGGCATCACCGTCACAGACGAACAGCAAATCGCCGTCAATACCCAGTCCCTGTGGGCCATACATAGGATATGATTTGAGCAGCTCAAATTTCGAATAACCGGCACTCATTCGGACGACATCCAGCTGATTTACTGTTCCACCGCGGCAGGTTGTACCGCCTTTCAGTGTCACAAACGCCAGATCGCCTTTAATGACAACCGGATCGCAGGAAGTTACGTGCGAGAATGTCCCAACATTTGAAGGGTTTTCAGGAACTTCGAGCGACAGCACAATCAAACCGCTTTGCGTTCCCAGAAACAGGTGATCATCAGTAATAAAAATAGTTTCCTCGGCCCAGCTCACATAGCTGGTATTCAGCAAAGTAGCATCGGAAGCTGAATTCAGTTTAAAGGTCATAAAGCTGGTTTGATTCACGATATAGAGCATATTCTTGTACAAACCAAAACGGGCCATACTTCCTCCGACTCCGTATGCAGTAGCAGTACCAGTTGTTCCCCCAACGCCGACCTGGGCATAGTTTTTATCCATCGTCAGGCTCTCGTAGTTGTAATAAATCGGGTAATACCGCTGTTCCAGTTCCTGCCGGACACTTTTGATTTCCCAACCCGTAATGATCCCTTTGGTTTCATCCAGTTTTGCAACCGGATAGTTCGTGTCGTAAACCGGTAAAGTATATGGAAAAATCTTCTTCACCCGCCCGACTTCTTTGATAGCAGCGAAGCTGGAAATGTCAATCGATACCAGATCAACATAGCTGTCGGCATAAAGAATATTGTCTTTAATGGCAATGTCAACATTTCCGGGAATTTCGATAAAACCTTTGTTTTGAGGATTTGCAGGGTCGCTCACATCGTAGACGTGTACCCCTTTCATCCGTTCGTTGATGAAGATATACTGGTCCTTAAAATAGATCTTCCCCGGGGTATTCAGGTCACGGGCAGCTGACATCTTCACCGCTGAGCGCAAGGCATCATAGCTCATATAGACAGGCGAGTTGGCTGTAAAAGTTTCAAATATTTTGTCGGTGCACGATGTGGTTACAACCATCAGAAGCACCATGATCAGCGTTATGTTTTTTAATTGTTTCATGGCTGTCGTTAATTAAAGATAAATCCGATTCGAAGTGAAAGACGCGAAAAGTTGTTCTCGAGCTTATACCCCTTATCCCCTGAATAATTCAGTTGATGGTGGCGATAGCCAAACGAGAAGAACCAACCAAAATTTTCTGAAGGAAACGACTGGAACCCAACCGAAGGATCAATCATGAACCCTCCTTTTGCATTAAGTTTTTCACTGGTTTGCGGACCGGGATAATAGTTTAAATAATCCGGATAGTAGTTGGTGTAATTCTGATGGCTTCCGTTTTCGAGGGGAACCATATATCCGACCTGCAAATTGACAAAGGGTGTAAATTTCGTATCTCTGAATTTATACTGAATCTGTCCAAACGCAGGCATATAGGATTCGTCCATGAATTCGGCTCCCAGACCCGCACCAACGTGCAATTGGTCCATAAGCCGGTAGTTAAAGGAGGCCATAAACGAAAAAGGAGCCTTTTGCTGATTCCCCGAGCTTCCAACCAAAACACCCATGGATGCCTCAAAGAAATAGTCTTTTGCCAGATCAAACTTGTCTTTTGATTTGGAAGATCGGATAATCTTTTTGGAAGACCATGAAACACTGTCAACTTCAGAAGGATTAAATACCCATAAGTTCCCATCTGAATTTATTTTTACGGCCGACAGGTCATAATTAAGGAGTTGCCCCCGTATTATTGCACCTGTTTTCAGGTACACGACATCTTTTTTGCTTCTTTGCGCAAAAGCCGGGACAAGCAATAAGCCGGTCAATAACATGATCAGTATTTTTTTCATTTGATATTGGTTTTTAGTTTGCCATAAGGCGCATGTATTAAGTTTTCAGAGATTTGTATTATTCGTAAGATGGGAACATTGAACAAAAGGTTGCGCAGGGGAAATATTTTTTGGAACAAAAGTCAAAATTGTTGAGGGTTAATGGTTGTAGGTAGTTGTCTTGGTTCTGATTGTTATAATTGTTGTAATTATTGTAATTGTCGAAAATCCCAATGAACAAAATAGATAGATGATTATAAAATGACATGAAACCAATTATAACATTGGTAACAATGAATACATTGACAACAATGACAACCAGCGACAACAGACAATAAATACAACCATTGACAACTATTGTTCCACAAACATTAGAACTGATAACTTAACCCGGTAAATACGCCGATGGTATATGGCTTGTAAGTAACCGAAGAATTGTTGTTGAGTGAATTGAGAAAGTATTTCACCCGGGGTTCCACATTCAGGAAAATACGTTTCGATAAGCCGTATTTCAGGCCGAGCCCCAGTGTACCGCTATAATTGAGTGTTTGCATATCCATCGTTTTGCCGACCAGACTACGGTAATTGCTGCCTTCCATATAAGTTTGATTCCCAACAAGCAGATTGGAGCTTAATCCTCCAAGCATCTCCAAATTAAACCTTGAATTGATAAGGGTATAGCGGAGAATCATAGGGATTTCGATGTAATCGAAATTCTGCGTAAATCGGGTATCTGAAACAATAACAGCCGAAACCATTGACTTGTCTTCGATGTTGTTTCCCAGAATGACTCCTGAAGGAATACGGTTGAATGCAATGACCCCGGCGGAACTGTTCATGCTCATTTTGCTCGATTTCGCATCAATATTCACCGAAGTATTAAAATATTGAGATCCGATGTTGTCCATGGCAAGATTTCTTCCTGATGAAGATGAGGAGTTACCTGAAGTTTGGTCCAGTGCTGAATAATAAACACCGCTTTGAAAGCTCCAGCGCTTGCCTGCCTTGTATTGAACGGAAATGCCCCCTCCAAGTTGTACCTGATTATCGGAAGTTGAACCAAGCATATTGCTGGCATAAACCTGTGAATGGCTGCTCCTTTCTACATTGTACACAGGTGCAACTTGTGCCCCAACCAGCCAGCGGTTCTTCTTCGTTGATTCATTCTGAGCTGTCAGCAATTGCTTGTTTTGATTCATGATTTGCTGATCGATGGATAATTCTTCCTGTTCATTTTTGATTTTGGGAACTAATCTTTCCTGTAAATGCATTGCAGCTGGGTTATTTGCTTTCAACAGCGGAGCCAGACTCTTAAGCGGCGATTCCTGTCGCGGGCGATCTGACCGAACAAGCCCGGTTACTTCGGGATTAGTAATCATTTTCCGGGATACTGTGGCATTGTTTGCCTTTAACGGTGCATTTGAATGTGGTTGAACGACTACATTTCCGGTAGGGTTTGCCTGCCGGATTTCATTTTTCTCTTTACGCGATTGCAACGCAAGACGATTATTTATATTTTTCTGGGTTTCCGGAGTACCTTTTTTGCTGACAACGTCAGGTCGAACACCTGGATTAAGATTTCCTTCATTAAGCTCCCATCCGGCTAAAAATGCAAGAAGAATTGCTGCGGCCACACCGGCAATCCGCCAGAATACCAGTTTCCGTTTACGGTGTGAACCTGTAGTACCTGCCAGAATATTCTCCAGCAGATGCGTGGGAGGTTCCTGTTCATAGTTCAGAAGCTTATCACGGAATAAATCGTCCAAATTCTTCTCTTTTTTCATGCCGTATAATTGTTTTTGGCATCCAACTCACTAAAGTTCTCTTGAACCTTCCTTTTCAATATTTCCCTTGCCCTTGACAGGTTTGATTTGGAAGTTCCCTGGGTGATCGACATTTCACCGGCAATTTCCTGGTGCGACATTCCTTCAATGACGTATAGGTTAAACACAAGCTGATAACGTGGCGGTAATTCCTGAATCAGCTTCATCAGGTCGTCTGCGGATATCTTTGCAATCACATCGTCTGAAAAATTGATTGAATCATAAACCGAAACGTCTTCGACAGGGTATAGCAAATGTTGTTTCCTGAACTTTTCGAGCGACACATTGATCATGATCCGCCTTATCCAACCTTCCAAAGAACCATCATTGCGGAAAGACTTCAGGTTATTAAACACCTTGATAAAGCCTTCCTGTAAATTATCTTCCGCTTCCATCCGGTCCCGGGCATAACGTAGGCATACCCCGAACATTTTCGGTGCAAACAGCTGATATAGTTTTGCCTGAGCTTTCTGGTTTCCGGCAATACAATCGGACAGGATTGGTTTAAAATCTTCCAAGAGCGCACAAATTTCTGATTATCCAAATTTAACCCAATTAATCCGACTTTTAACGAATGAACTTCCTTTCATTTCCTGAAATCTTAAAATATCAACCGTCTGGTATAGTTCTGTTTTCTTTCTATCACAAAGTGATTTATACTTAGATGGTGATGGATAGGGATTAGTTGCGTCTGACCTTTTTATTTTTTGATTGTTAATCATTTCTACCCATTATTTGCAATATAACGCAACCCATTTTGTTTTTAATACGTCTAAATCATAAAACAAATGCCATGAAACGAATCTTCACCTTACTCATTACTGGAATTCTAATGATTGCCTGCACGAACAAAACGGATCCGCAGGTAGTTTCGGATCTCACACCTACCGAAAAGTCAGCAAAGATTATTGCAGCCGACAACCGTTTTGGAATGGAATTGTTCCAAAAGGTCAATGCTTCGCTTGCCGTTCCGGAGAATACAATGATTTCTCCATTAAGTGTTTCCCTGGCCCTGGCAATGGTTTACAACGGGACCCAGGGCGATACGAAAACGCAAATGGAGGATATGCTGCACAAGGCAAATCTTACTGCTGACGATATCAATCAGAGTTATAAAGATTTGGTTACCTCCCTTGTAAGCCATGATCCCAAAGTGGAACTATCGATTTCGAATGCCATTTTCTACCGGAACACGTTTCACATTAAGGATAATTTTATTACAACCAACCAAAACTATTATAAGGCCGAAGTTGCAGGACTGGACTTTACAAAGAATACTGAAACCCTCAATACGGTTAATGGCTGGGTCAATACCCAAACCAAAGGGAAAATCGATAAGATCATCGAAAAGGTAAATCCCGAAGATGTCATGTATCTTTTGAATGCCATCTATTTCAACGGCGAATGGAAGTATCGTTTTGATCCTAAGGATACCTATAATCTGAACTTTACCAAAGAAGACAATTCTGTGATCCAGGCACCAACGATGACGATCGAAAATCCATTTAACTATTATAGCCAGCAGGACTTTCAGATGCTTGAAATGCCTTATGGCAGCGGAAAATACTCCATGTTGATCTTCCTTCCTGCAAGTGGGAAAAAGGTGGATGATGTAATTTCACAATTGACTTCAGACAATATAACCAATTGGATTTCGAAACTGACTGAGCAAAAGAAGAAATTATTCCTTCCTAAATTCGAATTCAAGTTTGATAACAGTCTGGTGGATAAATTGAAAGCTTTGGGGATGACCGATGCATTTAATGATTCAAAAGCCAACCTGAGCGGCATTTCGGATGATGCAAAACTTGTGATTACCGAAGTTATGCATAAAACCTACATCAAGGTGGATGAACGCGGAACTGAGGCTGCTGCGGTTACCGGGATTACTGTTGGTGTAACTTCTGTCGGGCCCGATCAAAATACCTTCAGGGTTGACCATCCGTTTGTCTTTGCCATCCGTGAAAAAGACACCAGCTCCATTTTGTTTATTGGTAAAGTGATGGATCCGAATCAAAATTAGAGGCATGTAATTCAATGAGAACCTGCATATACCCAATTGTACTTTTAATCAGTATCACGTTGTTGACAGAGTGCAACGATCAGGAACAAATCACAAAGAACGATTGTCAGAAATATATTGAACTGAATCAATCCAAATCCGACAGTTTAAAGAATGATCCAATCACACTAACTGATGTTGCAATAGTGGGTGATTGCCTGAAATTAACCATGCAGTATGGCGGAGGCTGCAAAGAGCATCAGTTCGATCTTGCCTTGATTCTTCCCGAAAGCAATACTCCACCCTTTTCACCTCCCACCTTCGAAATCAGGCATAATGCGAATAATGATCTCTGCAAAGCGCTGATCACCAAAGAATACAGCTTCGACATATCCGGCATTCAGGAAACAGGTAAGAATAAAACCGATTTTATCATTGCCTCAAAAAATTCTTCAGGAGTTTTCGAAAATACCACTTATACCTATTCTTATTGACTATTTTTACAGTCTCTAAATCTGATTCGGGCATCTGACCGTTAAGAGTTAGCAGAACTGATTGATTACTTGAAAATTTATTCCTGTTCATTTGTAATTAGTTACAACCGGTTGCTACATATGTGATATATTATGACAAGCCACAAGGCTAATTATGTCAGTAAACCTATAAAAACAACCAAATAAAGAACGTATGATCAAATTCAGATTAATTCCGGTCATTGCCCTGTTGCTGTTCTCAGGAATGTGTTTTAGCCAGGTTGATTACATGAAGCAGGCACCTGCTGATCCGGCAGTACGCACAGGCAAATTGAGCAATGGAATGACTTATTATATTCGTCACAACGAAGAGCCCAAAGAAAGGGCGAGTTTCTATATCATTCAGAATGTAGGCTCCTTGCTCGAGAACGACGATCAAAACGGGCTGGCTCATTTTCTGGAACATATGGCTTTTAATGGCACCCAGCATTTCCCCGGCAAAGGAATTATCCACTCTCTCGAAAAACATGGCGTTTCTTTTGGCCGCAACATCAATGCCTATACCAGTTATGGAGAAACGGTTTACAATCTGAGCGATGTCCCGGTTAAACATGCAGGTCTGGTTGACACCTGTTTGCTGGTATTAAACGACTGGTCGCACTTCCTTCTGCTTACTGATGAAGAAATTGATGCCGAACGGGGAGTAATATCAGAAGAATGGCGTACCCGCCGGACTGCCGGATTCCGCATGCAGCGACAGTTTTTGCCTGTTCTGCTGAATGGCTCCAAATACATGACCCGTGACGTAATCGGAGATATTGATGTAATCCATAATTTCAAATACGAAACACTTCGCGATTTCTATCATGAATGGTACCGCACGGACTTACAAGCCATCGCTATCGTAGGGGATATTGACGTAGATGCCGTGGAGCAAAAAGTAAAAACCCTGCTCGCTGCCATTGAACCTGTTCAAAACCCCCAAAAGCGTGAATTCTATGATGTTCCTGATCACAAGGAACCGCTGTATGTTCTGGCTACCGACAAAGAAGCCGACAGCTACTCCGTAGCCTTGTACATCAAGCACAAAGCTCCCGATACAGCAGATAAAAATCAGGATTACCTTCGCCAACTGACCATTCAGTCCTTATTCAACATGATGACCAGGGATCGGATTACCGAATTGCTTCAGAAAGGCGTTCCTCCGTTTATTAATGGAGGCATCAGCTATGGTGGATTAATTACAGGTTATCAATCATTTACTGTTTCTGCCACCGCAAAGCCCGACCAGGACGACCTGGCCTTTAAAGCCATTTACACCGAAGCACAGCGTATATACCAGAATGGATTTACAGCCGGAGAACTCGATCGTGCAAAAATCAATCTGTTAACATCATTGGAAAGCCGCTACAAACAGCGCGATAAAATAAGCAACGACCAGTATGTTTCGGACATTAAAAGCAATTACATCAACGGCGAACCTATTTTATCTATGGATTTCTATTGGGAATTTACGAAACAGGTATTGCCTGGCATTTCGGTTGAAGATGTTTCGGCGAAGGCTAAGCAATGGATGATTCCTGAAAACCGTGTCATTGTAGTCATGGGACCCGACAAACCGGAAGCTAAACACCTTTCGAAAGAACAGGCACTTGCAATTATTTCTGATGTTGAAAAGAGTCAGATCGCGTCTTATGAAGACAAGGTGGCATCATCGAACCTGATCAATAAAGAACTTAAGGGATCGAAAGTTACAGAAACCAAAAACCTACCTGATTTTAATGCCGTTGAGTGGACCCTGGCTAACCATACCAAAGTGATCTTCCGGCAGGCCGACTACGAAAAAGACCAGGTATCGCTCATTGCCCTGAGTGATGGTGGAAGTTCTAAGATTAACAATGACCGGGTTGCCTCTTCCATGATGCTGACTTCTTTCATGGGTGCATTTGGCTTAGGCGATTACGATGCCATTACTTTAAAAAAAGCACTAACCGGTAAAAAAGTGGGTTTGAGCATTGGTCTGTCAGATCTGAATGAATCGATCACCGGATCGTCTACTCCAAAAGATTTTGAGATCATGATGCAGTTGCTGTATCTGCAGTTTGAAAACCCACGGTTCGACAAGGAAGCCTATGAAGCCATGCTGGGTCGTTACAAGGCTTATGTGGCCAATATGGCCAACAACCCGCAGAAGATTATGGGAGACTCGCTATCCCTGATTATGACCTGCAAAAATCCACGAACCAAATTAATGACTCCTGAACTGTTCAATGAAATTTCACTCGATCAGATGGAAAGCATTTATAAGGACCGATTTGTTGATGCCGGCGATTTTACCTATTTCATAGTTGGGAATATTGACGAGGCCACAGCCAAAGCCATGGCCGAAAAATACATCGGTTCGTTAACCAATTTATCCAGGAAAGAAACCTGGATTGATCGCAAAGTTGAAGGTCCAAAGGGCAAAACCGAACGCGAAATTGAAATTCCTCTTGAAGTTAAAAAGGCCACGGTTACAGTTAAATTCGATGCGAAAATGGATTTTACTCCTGAACAGAATATCCTGCTGAGTGTGTTCCGCGATGTGCTTAATCTGCGTTACATTGAAGAAATTCGCGAAAAAGAAGGTGGAACCTATGGGGTAAGTGTTTCAGCGGGTTCGTCTAAATTTCCGCAGCAAGAAAAATCTCTCAGCCTGACTTTTGATACCGATCCTGTAAAAGCCCAATCCCTGAAATCGATCCTTTACCGTGAAATTGATAAAATAGCACAAAACGGACCAACAGCGGTCGACCTGAACAAGGTCGTTGAAAGTATTCTAAAAAACAGGGAACAATCAAAGCTTCATAACAATTACTGGCTGCAGGCTTTGAACACTAATTACACCTATGGTTACAATCCGGCGGCTCCTGAGAATTATGAAAATATTATACAGAAAATGACTATAGCCCAGGTCCAGGAGTTTGTTAAAGCCTTTATGTCCAAAGCCGATGTGGTGGATATTATCTTTAAACCTAAAGGATAAAAACCAGACCGAACGATAATTTTAACCGATAAACCCCTTTCATTATTGATGATGAAAGGGGTTTCTTTTTGCTGCTTCGTATTCTCCAATCCAGACCCGGATATCACCGATGCATTCACAAATTTGGGAATTATAGCTAGTCTATTGGGACATTTTTCATTTTCATTCGAATGATTAACGAATGATTTTCAATCGATATCTGAATAAAGAGCGAACAATCAATGGGTCATGTAAGGCCCGGATAAGACCCCTATAAAATGAGATTCCGGATGGGATAATAAGTTTGAAGATTTACTGAATCTATCGTTTGGAGCCCTCACTCTGAAATCATCGATAATGATACTTCAAAAATGCTGAATAGTGAACCTCACTAAAACGAATGCCAAAGAATTTACAAACGATTTGCTGTCATTCAAATATACTGGTTATTGCTCTCATTTGCAACAAAATGGACATTAATATCAGGGTTAAACTCTATGAACCCTTTTTTGTTATATCACAAAGTCATATTTCAGAAAATGGGAGTTAAATAGTTTAGTTACGTTTAATTATAATTCAATTGCCATGAAATCAATAAACGCATTTAAAGCATTCGTGATTAGATCTGCAGATGGCCATCGGGCCTTACTTGTAAGGTTAGTTGTTGGCTTAATCTTTCTTACGGAAGGTATCCAGAAATTTCTATTTCCCGAATTATTGGGAACCGGAAAGTTTCTGAAGATTGGATTTAGTGACCCGGCTTTCTGGGCAAATTTCACAGGAACTTTCGAGATTATTTGCAGCATCTTTGTCTTGCTGGGTTTGTTCTCCCGTATAGCTTCCATCCCGCTTTTCATCATCATGATGACCGCTTTCGTGACCACCAAATGGCCAATTTTAATGGACAAAGGGATTTGGGTAATGGCTCATGAATATCGTACTGATTTTGCTCTGACATTACTTTTGATTTATCTGTTTATTTATGGAAGTGGGTCCGTTTCGGTCGATTCAATGATCATGAGTAAATTGAAAACTTAAATTTCTTATCTGTAAATAGCCTAATGAAGGAGCTTTTGAAATTTTACTTTCTGCCATTCTTAAATATTTTAAAAAATAGTTAATTTAGTTTAACTGCCTTTAAACCATCTCAGTCGAGGCTTATCAAAGTAGAAATGTAACTGAAATTTACATTTATGAATCGAAAGGGTAAAATAGTTCAAAACAGGGATTAAGAAAAATAATTTATATTACATAGCTTGTCGGCAAGAAGTTACCCGACATTTTCAGTCAGAAAACAGATGAAAGCAACGACAATAATTTTTGTTATCTGTTTTAATATTTCTTTTTCAAATTAATAAGGATAATACCTTAACATTTCGAATGTTTATTGTTTTTTCAATTAAATATCTGGTAAAATGAAAAAATATAGTTCGATCCTTTCAATCCTTAACTTCTTAATCCTATTGGGTTCGAATGTCGTATTTTCCCAGGGATATCCAAGAGGTGGAATTCAGGAGAATATCCCCAAAGAAGCCAAAATTACCGGGACTATTGTCGATGGAACAACGAAAGAAACGATTCCGTTTGCAAGTGTTGCTGTATATCGTTCAAAGGACTCCACTCTAGTGACTGGAGTACTGAGTGGATCGGACGGAAGTTTTACCATCGAAAAATTACCCTACGGAAAATTTTACATCCAGGTCACTTTTGTAGGTTATAAAAAGCATCGGGTTAATAATATAATGCTTACGCCAAATCAACAAATCTCAGCCCTGGGAAATGTAAATGTGAATACCTCAGCGGTTGCCCTTAAAGGCGTTGACGTTGTCGGGAATTTACCACCAGTTACCTATCAGATCGACAAAAAAGTGGTCAATATCGCCCAGAATATAACCGCTTCGGGAGGTACACTGGCTGATGCGCTTCAGAATGCCCCATCGATACAAACTGATGTACAGGGCAATATTACAGTAAGGGGAAGTTCAAATTTTACAGTGTTGGTGGATGGACGTCCTTCACCTATTGCCGGAAGTGAAGCATTGCAGCAAATTCCAGCCAACCTTGTTGAGAATGTTGAGATTATTACCAATCCGTCAGCAAAATTTGAAGCTGAAGGAAGTGCGGGGATTATCAATATTGTAATGAAGAAACAAAAGGTTCAGGGCGAAAGCGGAATGATTAATCTAACTGCGGGTACAGGGAATAAATATAGCGGGAATCTGAATCTGAATTATAAGACTTCGAAGTTTAATTTTACACTTGGCGGTGATTTCACTGATAACCAATCAGCAATAAAAAACAACATGAATAATACGGATACCTTAAGCAGTCAACTTATAAAATACCAGTCGATCAATGGTAATGGAAGTTTTCGCCGCCAGGGAATGGGAATCAATGCCGGAATCGATTATACCATTAATGATAATAATTCATTGACATTAACCGGAAGCATTGGGAGCAGGACATTTAGCCGTCCAATGACTTCAGAGTATCATGATCTTTACGATAACACTTTAGCTTCGATTTCCAGGGATATCTATTACCTGAATAGCTCAAGTCCAGAGTTTAAAAGGAATTACAGCACACTCAATCTCGATTACCAGCTCAAACTGAACAGCAAAGGAGAAAAACTTTCAGCATCCGTTTATCTTACCGGAGGTCCAAATAATAATGTAAGCACGTTGCAGGTAGATACTACTACTGCAAATTGGGTTTCATTGGGGAAAGCAAAAATCAACCAGGTATCGACGCAAAACAGTAATGAAACTGATTTGCGTTTCAAGGCCGACTATGAATTGCCGATCAGTGCAAAAGGGAAACTGGAATCAGGTTATCAGGGACGATTTGTAAACAACAATGCTGACTATGAGTTAACAAATTCAGGTGTTGAAGATCTGTCTCAACGGGATAAGTTTAACTTTAAAGATCAGATAGAGGCTGGCTATGCCACTTTGTCGAATTCAATGTCTCTTTTTGATTATCAACTTGGCTTACGCGCAGAATATGAAGACCGGGTATTAACCCAGGAAACACAGAATCAGGTCAACAGGGTCAATCGTATTGATTTTTTCCCAACCATACATTTAACCAAACAATTACCCTGGGATCTGCAATTAATGGCCAGTTATACACGACGAATCAACCGACCGCAACAACAGAATATTAATCCTTTTGTCGTACGTCTCGATCCACAGACGATCCGACAGGGAAATCCCGGATTACTACCTGAATTTGCAAATTCCTATGAATTGAACCTTGAGAAAAAGTTGAATAAGTCATCCTTCGTTTCGGTGGAAGGTTTCTTAAGACAAACCTCTAACCTGATGCAGCAGATCAGTTTATTTAATCCGACGACACAAATAACCACCAATACCTCTGCAAATATAGATCACGATCGTTCAATGGGTACTGAACTGATGGTGTATCTCGAACCTGTAAAGTGGTTCAGTCTCAATACATCATTTAATGTATTTAATTATCACATGTTTGGAACTCCCATCCCCTCAGTCGCCAACAGTGTCAATACCTGGAATGTTCATGTTAGCCCGACATTCCACTTGAATAAAGAAACCTCTGTTCAGGCAAATTACACCTACAATGCACCTACCATTACCGCTCAGGGAACCCGTTCAGGATTTTATTCTTCAACGCTTGCGATCAAGCATAATCTATTAAAAGATAAGGCCAGCCTGACCCTTCAGGCACGAAATCCGATCGGAGTTACCAGCACTATAACCACAACTGAAAGTGCTCATCAATACAAATACAGTGACTTCCAACGCGAATCGCAGGTTTTTCTGTTAACATTTAGTTATCGGATTAATAACTACAAGGCAAAACAGAACAAACGAAATGAGAGTGATTCAAGCGTTAACGAAGAAGATATTGAAGGACAAGGCTTTTAACCTCCTTAACCGGATGATAATTAGGCAATTATTTCATTTATATCAGCTTTCTTTGTTTTTTTAGATTATAATGACCGATATTATTAAACTATCAGATGTATGAAAATAAATTATACCATGTCTTTAGTGAATCAAAGCTTTCTCTTGATTATGTTCATGTTCATTTTCAATGCATCGATCTTCGGCCAGGGTAAAGACAGTACTAAATTAGTTTCTCAGGGAAAAAATTATCCTTTTATTTTCCAGGATACACCGGCCCGACTGTCAACCATGAGACAGTTTAATGAGAATTACCTGAGCGCTTACCGTATTTTGTCAACCGCTTTGGATAAGAGTTTCAGTCCTGTTGTCAATTATTCGCTTCAATCAGTAGTTATTATTCTTGGATTGGGATCATTGACACACGAAGAAGGTCATCGTTCCATTCTTTCGGCAAAGAATATAGGTTCCATCTCACAGCCTTTCTTTTTCTCAAAAAGAGACGGGTTTGTTGATGGGGTAACCGACCTGTCATTAATAAATCTACGCTCAAGTGACTTCCCTGATTTTATAAGGCTTTATACGGCAGGGTCAGAGTCAGATATATG
>Ga0302286_10001538_pt1 | contig 16967 bp, 12 predicted proteins | sample III_Fen_E2_3_FD_198765 | JGI IMG/M metagenome (GOLD analysis project Ga0302286, IMG submission 198765) | Peat permafrost microbial communities from Stordalen Mire near Abisko, Sweden - III_Fen_E2_3 | ecosystem: Environmental > Terrestrial > Soil > Wetlands > Permafrost | place: Sweden: Abisko...
GCATCTTAGTGATTTGCACGGGCAATATTTGCAGAAGCCCCATGGCAGAAGCCATATTGCAAAAAGCGTTTCCGCAGGTGCAGGTAAGCTCGGCAGGTCTTGCCGCAGTAAGCGACGCAAAGGCTCACGATTTTGCGTTAACAGTCATGAACGATTTGCAGATTGATATTTCTGCCCACGTGGCACGCCAAATTACCCCAGAGATTGCCAAGTCTGCGGAGCTGGTATTGGTGATGACTACGCGGCAAAAAGAAGCCATGGAAGCTCGTTTTCCTTGGACCAAAGGGCGCGTGTTTCGTTTAGGCGAATGGGATCGCTTTGATATTGATGATCCAATGGGCTTAGGCCTAGAAACTTTTTACCGTGTTAGGCAGTTGATTGAACAGACCTGCCAAAGCTGGGTCAAGCGTTTGTCTTGACCGAAGGAGCATTATGAGTGAGAAAACAGAACAAGAAGAAATGAGCCTGCGCGAACTGCTGTTTGTGTTGCGCGGCCGTTGGTGGCTTGTGCTTGCTGCAACCGTGATCTGCACTGCACTAGGTGTGTTGTATGTGCAAGTAGCATCGCCTGTTTATGAAGTGAATTCGTTGGTGCAGCTTGAGAGTAAGAAAGACAAGACCATGTCGTCTTCGCTTGGTGCATTGTCTGATTTATTTGAAACAACAAACCCCGCGGAAACTGAAATCGAAATCATTAAGAGCCGCATGGTTTTGGGCAGAACTATTACTCGGTTAAATCTCAATATTCAAGTTGCGCCTAAGCATTATTTTTTGAAGCGCCTTTTGTTCTATCCAAAACCCATTTTAAAAGTAGACCGTTTTGATGTGCCCGCGATTTTTGAAGACTCAAATTTTGTGGTGAAAGTAATTGACGCACAGAACCTTGAGCTTCGCGATGTATTTGGTAACGTGTTGTTTCACTTTGCGCCACAACAGAGCATTGATTCCACCAACAATCCTCAGCGTATAGGCATCTTTGTTCAAGCCGTTTCTGCGCCAGCGGGCACAGAATTTTCGATTGTTAAACATGGGATATTGAGTACCTGTGATGAGATATCTAAGCGCATGACCGTGGAAGAGGTCGGGAAAAAGTCTGGTATTATTGGAATCACATTCCAAGACAAAGACCCCGTGTTAGCAGCGACAACACTCAATGAAATTACCAATTCGTATGTGATGCAAAACGTAGAGCGCAACAGTGCCGAGGCTCAACAAACCTTGGATTTTTTAGAAGGCCAATTGCCCTCGATTAAAGCGAACCTAGAACAGTCCGAAGAAAAATTCAATCGCTTTCGCCAAAGCGTAGGTTCGGTGGATTTAACGGAAGAGTCGAAGGTTGCCTTAGAGCAGCAAGTGCAGTCGCAACAGAGTATGCTCGATTTGCAGCAGAAGCGCAAAGAAGCGTTGCAGCTGTTTAAAGAAGACCACCCTAACGTAAAGACCTTAGACAGCATGCTTTCGAATTTGCAAGACCAAGCGAACAAGCAAGAAAAATCATTGCATAGCTTGCCACTTCGGCAGCAGCAGGTTGTGCGCCTAATGCGCGATGTGCAAGTGAATACAGAACTCTATACCGGCATGTTGAACAACGTGCAGCAGCTACGCGTGGTGAAGGCTGGCGAGATTGGCAACGTGCGAATTGTAGATGGCGCCTTGCCCGACATGAAGCCAGTGAAACCTCGGAAGACCGTGATTTGCCTAGCTGCAATGATAGGCGGTTTTTTATTAGGCGCAGGCCTTTGCGTGTTCTTGAATGCAATGGCGCGTGGAATTGATGATCCTAAGCAAATCGAAAAAGAATTTGCCTTGCCTGTGTATGCCATGATTTCGCATGCCGAAAAGCAGCTTCAAATTGTGGCCGAAGTCAAACGGAAATCCGCTGGCGTACACGTGCTTGCCTTGAATTACCCAGATGAACTTGCCCTTGAATCATTTAGATCTTTGCGTACAACGTTGCAATTTGGTTTAGCCGATGCGCCTAACCATGTGATTACCATAACAGGCCCAGCCCCAGGTGTGGGCAAGAGCTTTGTGAGCATGAACGCAGCCATTATTACTGCGCAAGCAGGCTTTAAGGTGTTGCTGATTGATGGAGATATGCGGCGTGGAAAAATGCACCGCTCCTTTAATTTGCCCCGCACCAATGGCCTTTCTGAAATTCTTGCGGGCACGCGCACCTTTGAACAAAATGTGGTGACACCAATTAAAGGACTCACCTTTGATTTCTTAGCGACAGGTGAATTACCACCAAATTCTTCCGAGCTTTTAATGAGCTTGCGAACAGAAGAGTTTTTGAAGTACGCGAACAAGTTCTATGACTACGTGATTATTGATGCGCCACCAGTGCTCGCAGTGACCGATGCTACTATCTTAGCACGCTATGCAGGTGCAACCTTGCTAGTGCTTAAAGCGGGCGCACACGATCCTCGCGAGATAACCGCAATGCTAGATCGCCTCAAGCATAGTGGCGTTACCGCGAAGGGAGCCGTAATGAACGACATGACCAAGATGCGCGTTCGCAGCTATGGCTATGAATATGGCTATGGGTATGCTTACAAGAAGGAAAAGGCGTAAGCTTAATAGCAGTAGTTCCCTTTTGGTAGGTCATTGCTTCGGGTGCAGTCATTGCCGCTTGGCGGCAATCCCATCTATCAGTACACCACTATCAGTACACCAACTAGAGTGCCGTCGCATCTTGAACGCAGCGCAGGCTGTAGCCGTCAGATGTGGCGTGAGAGCCGTTGAATGCACCAGACCACGAAGTCAGCTCATTATACCACGCCCAAGGGGCGCTGGATTGCGTTGACGTCCAAAAAATTCCGCGAGTCCCCTGGCAGTAAAACTGAGCCTCAGCATAGTAGCCGCCAGCTAGAGCCTTGAATCCAAATAGGTCTGTACCTGCCCCTGTTGTCCAAGTTGAGTCTGATTTTAAACTTATCGTACTTCCGTCAAAAATCAGGTTGTCCGCAGAATCAGCATACCGAGTGAACAGGGTAAATTCTGCCTGAGAAGGAACGTGCCATCCTGTTGGACAAATTCCTCGCGCTTCAGAAGCAGTGCTTCCAGCCATCGCCGTAGTCCAATCGTATAAGCGACCAAACTGTGCACAATTGGCCGTGTCATTTGCATAACACCAAGAAGAATCCTTAGAGCCCGTAGGCAAATAGTTCAGATTTTGAGTCATCCAAACTTGGGTTCCAATTTGGCGATAACCATAGACTTGACCGTCACGAGAATCAGTGATAACCGAGGCAGAGGCTTGCACCTGAATTTGCAGCGTGTCATAAAATATTCGGCCAGAAATTTCGGTAACCTTTAGAATCACCGATTGCGATTTCCCGGCAACAAGCCCCGGAATAGAGTTTAACGCTAATGAAAGAGAGTCCGAACCAAGAGAGCCACCAGAGCGAGTGGTATCAGAGACCCCATCACCATTATAATCAAATGCAATACTTTTTAGCTGGGTTGCGGCTGTTGCAGATCTTGTGTGTGCCAAGCCCACTAGAACACAATTTGGTAAGTCCAAATAGCAGACAGAAGGCGCTGAAATCGATACATTGGGAACCATTGTCGCTGTAACCAACTGAGCCTTGCTGCCGCTGGTTACAGAACCCTCTTGGGTGGCCAGAACTTTGCTGTTTTTCCACACCAACGTTTGCACATTCACCCGAGCATTTTTGGGCGCCTCAATCGTTAGCAAAACGTTTCCACTGCTATCGAGTTCGGCAGGCAAGAACGTTGTGCGCATTGTGTCGCTTTCATTAACTGTGTATACAGCAACCACCGAATCAAAGGCACCAACACCAGCCAAATTTATCTTGTAGCTTGTGGCAACATCTTTGGATCCAGATGTTGACGACCCAGAGCAACCGAGTAGGGCAACAATGAAACCTGCAAGAAGAATGTGATACCGCACCATAAAGCGCCTCCGTAGCAACAATAATAGCTCAACATAACATTTTGGAATTTATCGCGACAACCCCACCTTCCATGCACAGAACTACTCTACCTCAAAATTCGATGTACTTGACAACGAGTGCTGTGAGTAACCGCTCCATTCTGCGGACAGAAAGCCAAGGATCGGAAGAGGGAGGGACACCGATGAATCTCAATTCAGTGAATTAATAGAGGAGCCTTTTAATGAAAGCGCACCGCGGAAGAAATACGTCTTATTTAGGCAATACACAACAACACTCCGCATCAAGGGAATCATTATAAACAAGCGTACTAGTGCCGTGAGAACAAAGCTGATCTGCTTGGCTATTCGATAGTACGGTGCGGGTACTTCACTATTTGAAGAGCTTAAATACAAGAGGATATACAACTTGAGCTCATGAAGAAATAAGTCAAAACCTAATCGGTTCATTTTGAATAGCGAAGCGTGCTTTGCTAAAAATTGAGCGGTTCCACGTATCTTTTTTGAAGGATCTGTTGAAATCTGATTTTGATGGATTCGATACTGAAAAAGAGACTGGTTCAGAAAAGAAAAGAGTCCTTGAGTGGAGAGGCGAACCCATAAGTCCCAATCTTGCCTTGCAGGCAGATTCTCGTCACAGCCATTCACATTCACCAATGCAGACTTTCTAATGAGTACGCCGGAATAGGTGCCGATAATATCCTTTCTTAACAATGTTGGCGTAGCCTGAAAAGTACTTGCTGGAATTGGTAAAGAAAGGCTTGTCCCAGTAATATCCCCATTCTCATCGATCGTACTATACCTTGAAAAACAAAGCACGTAGTCCTTGGAGCGTTCGAGCGATTCAAATTGTTGCTGAAGCTTTGTTGTATCCGACCATATGTCATCGCTATCCAAAAAGGCAATATACTCGCCTTGAGCGAGCGCAAGCCCAATGTTTCGAGATTTTTGTGCGCCCAAGCAAGTCAAGTTGCGAAGATAAACACAGCGGTATTGCCTGCATATCGGTTCGATGGGCTCAGAAGAACAATCATCAACGACAATGATTTCATAGGATGAAAATGTTTGACGACGAACACTCTCCAGCGCTTCGCGTAAGTAATTACCACGATTGCAGGCAGGTATGACAACAGAGACGGTTATCTCACTCACAAAAGGGCACCTCTAAAAATGAATTTTACAGACGATGGTAGCCAAATGGCAACTAGAGGAATCCCAAACATCCGATCCTCTTTGGGCAACTCTATCGCTGCGCGAATATGGCCTAGGTTTGTAAAAAGTCATCGTTTAAACGCAATCAATTTGATTAAGAAGCGGTTTAAAATAAAGCGCAAACGAACTAAGTGAAATCTGTTAAATCTTGTAAGAGACTGTATTCTCTTCAAGCTCAGGTCGGAACATTCTTCAAACTTGAGATCGTGGTTAATGTACGAAACAAGTTCATTTACATTCATTGATGAAATCTTTAGGAACTCACGCTTATTAAGTTCATAAAACTCGCCCTGAGTGGAATCTTTTCCTCTTGCGTGATCTAAGTGAATCACATTTCCAGTAGGCAAGGAGAAATAGTAAAAGCCAAGCTTTGCGGCTCGCTTGAGCACTTCAATATCTTCCCAGCCATAGGAAATCATCTTCTTGCTGTACCCACCAATTTCCTTTAGTGTGGATGTTCTAAAGATGACAACCCCCGAAAGAATACAGTAGGCCTCCATCTTCGCACGCTTACGTGGAGGAAACAGGCTATAGACAGGGGGCACAATACCAATATCAAGTGTTTCGCTAACGCGAGCCTTTAGTGTTCCTTTCACATTGATAAATATTGAATTGTGCGGTAAGACGATGTGCAGAGAAGAGCGTTCAATAATTTTCACAGCTCTTGAAATCAAGCTTGCATCAATTAGAACATCAATGTCATATACAACGAAGTAATCGTTTGAGGCTAGCAGCAACCCCGTATTGATTACCATTGATCTCGAAAATCGACCCGAGTTTTTACGATGATGATAGGTTACGTTATACTTTCTGCAAATGGCATCACATTGCGACTCTGCATCATCTTCAACAACAAGAATTTCGGAGTGCGGGAAGTGCGTTGTTAAATAGCGCAGGCACGTTTGAAAATTGTCAATTCTGTCTTGGTTGTCAATTCTTACCGGCAATAAAATGGTTACGCTATGCATAGTAATTCGCCTTGATTAACTTTCGAATGGATGCACCTTTTCGTGCATTAGGACTATCTTTGACATCCCCTCTGAAGGGAGCAATTCAATCAGAAAACATAGAAACCGAAGATATGGGATGAGTAACCCTCAGGTTGATAAATCTTGCTTTTGTTAGGTTTTGACATATTGAATTGCGATACAAATGTGTTTTAAGTGAGTGTCGATGAAAAACGTATACATCTACCCAGAGACTGATTCTGGAAAAAGACTTAACCCATACCTTGATGACCTTGAGGCTGCAATCAAAACGCAGTACAATCGAGTTTCTTCGCCTTCATTGCTGAAAGGTATGCAAGCCTTGCTTTTCGCGATACCTCAGACCGATGTATTCTTATTGAATTGGATAGAAGACATTCCAAAGCGTAGGTTTGGTTTACTACAGGTTCCCTTTGTATTCTTATTCGTTATTCTTTGCAAGGTGAAAGGGGCAAAAGTCGTTTGGACGTTGCATAATAAGCTAAGCCACAAGCCTTCATTCTGGACTGTCCAAATCAGCCGTTTCTTGTATAAACATGCGGATGTCTTGTTGACACATGCCCAGGAGGCTTTTGCATGGTATGAGCTGCGTTTTGGTCATACAACAGCCCAAACACATTATCGCATGCACCCAACAAAGGCGTATCCAGCAATTGCCCATCAAGAGAAGACTTTCGACATATTGATATGGGGCTCGGTGACAGCATACAAAGGTGTCGATGACTTTTTAGAATTTTTGAAGGCAAATGCCTTGCTCACTAAATATCGCATTAAGGTTGTTGGCAATTTTTCTTCAGTTCCTCTACATCAAAAAGTCATGCAATATCAATCCGCCAATATTCACATTGAGAATCGCTCCATAAGTTTTGACGAACTAAACATGCTGGTTGCACAGAGCAAAATTGTGCTCTTTACGTATCGCCAAAATTCCGTATTAAGTTCTGGTGCATTGATGGACTCCATTTCAATGAATGGCAGTGTACTTGGTCCCAACATTGGGGCGTTCAAAGATCTGAATGAAATGGGTATGGTTCGTACCTACCATGATTTTCAACATTTGAGAGGTCTATTGGATGATATTTTGCACAATGATTGGGATAATAACATAGACAGCTCTCGTTTCATTCATGAAAATTTGTGGGAGAATTTTTCTCTCTGGTTGAATCGCGTTTTGGAAGGGAACAATGAATAGCACTCCTAAAACTTTGATTGTCCATCCACATGGCGGACTAGGCAATCGCATGCGGGCACTCGTTTCTTCGCTTGAGTGGGCAAAGCAAAATAACCATCGCGTCTTACTTGTTTGGGAAAAGAATCGCGTGCTGAATTGCAACTATGAGCTTCTATTTGAAAAGTCGCCATTGATAAGCCGAGTAATCAACATCTCTATTCCCGAAAGCATTCCTACACGATTTTCAAACCTGTTAAAAATATTTCGATACCCAGTGCTTAACGATGCGATACTCAAGCGTAAGCCACACAGCATTTCGCAATACCTCTTTTCACGATTCTTACCACCCTATGTGCACGCGTGCTATGAGTTCTGTTCAGCTCCTATCTTGTATCAGCAGCACTTAATACCGAATTCTTCGATCCAATCTGTTATGAACTCGGCACCTTTTATTGATAATGAATTCGTGGGAATTCATATTCGCAGGGGGGATAATGCCATGGCCACCTCAAATAGTCCCATCGCCTTGTTTATGCAGGCCATGCGAAGCGAGCTTGAGCTGCGCCCTTCCTGTAAATTTTACTTGGCTACAGATGATACGGGTGCACAGAGTGAAATTCAAAACGCCTTTGGAAAAGATATCGTCTTTACTAGGGCAAAAAATTTATCTCGCAATGACGCAGCTGGTGTCGTTGATGCGTTAATAGACATTTTAATGCTCTCTCGCTGCCAGTACATTATTGGCTCATTTTACAGCAGTTTCTCGGATGTTGCGTCAAAGTATGGGAATATTCCACTTCAGATTATGAAGCAATAGCTAGCCCCTGAACATTGTCTTTTCTATCAGATAGTGCTAGCATTAAGAAGGCATCGGCTGGTTTGACGTTTCAATGTTGGTAGGGTCGCTATGCACAGATTACTGAATTGGCTCCTTATAATGGCTTCGCTTAACTTTGCAGCACAGCAGAGTCCATATTCCATTATCGATAGCCTCTTGCAAAGCAACATCATGAATGAGCAGTACAACGAGAGCTCTGCCGATCAGTACTATAATACACTGCAAAAATCGGGAAGCTGGAGTGACATCAATTATTCCATAGATACAGCCGTAGGAAATACATGGGAACCCATGGCTCACTTGGATCGCTTAAGAATGATCGCAGTTGCCTACCACGAAAAGTCGTCAAGTCTCTATAAAAAGACAGGAGTCATCGAAAAAATTAAAACAGCATTATCCTTCTATGTTGATAAAAATCCGCAATGCAATAACAACGGGTGGATTCGAGAAATCCAAGAAGGCTTAACGTTGAGCAAAGTCATGGCGCTAGTTCATGCTGAAGTGAGCAAGGACTTATTGAAGGCATGGTCTGCACGATTTTCATTCAGCCAATTTCCATTCACAGGCGCTAATGGAATGTGGTATTCAGCCATTCAACTACATCGCGACATTTCTTTAAATGACACGACAGCCGTAAATCACGATCGTGATCAGATAATGCAGCTCATTGTAACCGTTGATACGGGAGATGGCATCTATGCCGACAATAGTTTTTCACAACATCAATTGAACCGCCACTTCCTTTACAATGGCGCCTATGGGGATGCTCTCACCCAAATCGTATGCGCTTATTGGAATATTTTTGAATCCGCACATCTTCCTTTTGGTGACTCGTACACTCGAGTTCTCGTTGACTTTATGCTAGACGGCCAACTTGCAATGACATGGGGGGAGTTATGGGATCCAATTGTTGTCGGGAGGAATATCGCTCATTATCCGAACATGAATGCAAATACGCTCATTAGTGAATTACAGAAACTATCTATTTCTAGCTATAGAACCGACGAGATTAAAAGTTCCTTAGCTTGGCTACGTGGTGAACAAAGCCGTTTACCTTTTCACTACCAAAATCGCTTATGGTGGAACGCCTCTTACATGGTACAGATGACGTCTCAATGGAAAATTTCGGTAAAGGCAAATAAGAAAGATGAGACTGGTTTTGAATCTTTGCACGGAGCAAATGCGCATGGATATTTCTTACACTCCATTTCCCATTGGACCAAAGTACATGGGCAAGAGTATGCGAATATTTGGCCACTCTTTGATTGGAATTGTATTCCAGGATCGACCAACGACAACATCGACACAATGCCACTTCCTGTCAATGGGTGGAATCGAAAGAATGGGCAAACCGAATTTGTGGGTGGAGTCTCCGACGGGCATTCCTCTGTATTTGCAATAGACTACAGTGTTTCAGAAATCAATTCCCATGAGACTTGTTTTTCAGGAGACTACGGTCTAGTTTGCTTACTCGACTCATTACGTTTTCTTAAGAAGACTAATGTTCATACTTGCGTAGAACAAAAGAAGCAGCGAGGAACTATTCAGACATTGCAAGGCAATCAATTGCAAAGTCTCACCGACGAACTGGTAAAGTCTCCTCATTGGATTTGGCATGATTCTGTGGCCTATGGTTTTTGGGGCGTTGATTCGATCCGTGTGACCACGACAAAGCGTAGTGCTCTTTGGAGTACAATCGACCCGACCAATTCTTCGACCGCAAGTGAAACTGATTCCATTTTTCAACTCACCATACCTCATGGGAAGCGTAGCGCACCAAAGCGGTTTGCTTATGCAATTGTTCCTGGTGTGAGTGCTCAGACCATGCTTCAACTCGGAGTAAAGACTCCATGGACGATTGAAGCGAATGATAAAAATGTGCAGGCTATTGCTGTTGGCCCCAAGATTAGCGCGGCTTTCTTTAAGGCTGGATCGATCAACCTTAACTCGGGGTATCAAATTTCTGCAAGTGCACCATGTACTGCAATTTTTGAAATCGGCAAGGATAGTCTAACGGTTTACGTTGCTGACCCGATGTGGCAACAAAGTAAGATTGTTTTAGGCATTGGACAAAAGAATGCAGAGCTGCAGAATATAGCGGTCGAATTACCATCTACACCGTTACTCGGAAAAGGCATTTCAAAAACTGTTCCGCTATCATCTCTTGTGCGAATTAATCACCCGTTCTATTAAGAGCAAAATATAAAGCAGACTCAAAAACGGATTCGCTTCATGGAATTCTTGACCGACATGAGCAGGGTATAAGAACGCAGGCTTATCCAGCCAAGCGCTTCTTCGATTCGCGACAAGCCGAAGAAAGTCCGGTAATAATGGCATTCACTTGCGTACATGCATTTCTGCTGCCTTTTCCGCGACAAGTATTTTGAGGTTGTCTGACCGTGCTCATGTAGGACTGTGACGCGAGGGAAAAAGTAAACCCCTTTCCCAATTCTTTTCAGCCGTTCACTCAGTATGAGTTCTTCTGAATACAGAAACGTTGCAGGATCCATCATGCCGCAAGCAAAGAAGTCCATGGATCTCATGATCATCAGCGAGCCCATGATCCTGTAATGAAACCCTTCTTCGGCAAGCTTCGTGTAGTCAAACTTCTTGGCTTTGGCCCTCTTGGACATAAACGGAGTCAGCCAGTACACCCAAAAAAAGTGATCCCAAAACGAAACAAAATGAAAGGGGCTTTGCCTTTCTCCATTGAGCCCTATTACATTGGGGCCAATCATACCCGCGTTTGGAAGGGTGTCGATTTTTTCAATCAGGGATTCAATCGTATTTTCGGAAATAAAGCGAATGTCGTTATTGGAAAACACCAGGTGGGAAACGCCCGGATGATTCTTGAATAGAGATGCACCCAGATTATTCCCTTGCGCAAATCCGATGTTCGCTAAGGACGGCACCACATAACAGTCCCCATCTATACACGGCACCACATCACCATCTACAATAAGCTTGGCAGACAAGCCTTGCTTGAATGCAGCAACAGATGCATCTGTACTTTCGTTATCAACAATTACCGTAACGTGTGGCAACGTTATCTTGGAAACTTCCTGTTGAACAAACTCAATGGATTTTTGTTCATTCTTGTAATTGACAACGATAACAGCGAGCACGTGATCTCCTTAAATACATGATTAAATCAAGAGGTAACTGTTTCCCTTGTATATGCATACAAATACAAGACAAGCACAAAAAGAAAAAGCCCTGGATTTTTACCGTACTGGAAAATTGTTGGAACAATAAATACATGGAGTGCGAAAAATTTTAGCCCCATGGGAGATGCTTTTGATCTCACAATTTTTAACAACTTCCGATAAATTACCAAAAGAGGTAATAGCCCGAATGTTGACCACATACCAATCATTCCGATATCACTAGCAAAAATACCATTTGACATGTTTCGAGCCATTAATGCTCCAAATTTGGAATTGCCAACAGAAGGCATTCCATTTCCTAGAATCCAACAAAACCAATTTGGAGAATAATTGAAAATGAAATATTCAAGCGTAACCCAACGATTATAGCCAGAATCGCCAAGTTCTTGCTGAGACTTTACGATTAAATTCATCCAGATATCGTAGGTTACAAAGCCCACTAAGAGGAATGCAAGAATAGAGACGAAAATCAGCAGTATTTTATTCTTTGACCTAAATGCAAAGATTGAATAAGCAAGGGCAAGAACAACTCCAATCAGCATACTTCGATTTCGGTATAAAACAAAAAATGCTGTAAGTAGCAGTATCGTTCCAAACTTTTTCCAAGAAAATGATTTTACAAAATCCCCCATTTGCAAATACAAGTAAAGCAAGACAAAAAAGGATCCTTCAATGTAAGTTCTAAACCCATTGAGAATACCATTATCATTCGATGAAATAAGTCCCATCGTAAATTCATCTTTCGCTAAAATCGATGGGTCATGAAGGGCATAAACCCAAATGCAGATTGTAAAGACAGAGAAAATGCCCAATGCTTTTGTGATCTCTTCTCTTGTAGGCTGAGCATATAGAAGAGAAAGCAAAAGGAAAAATAAATAAATAGTACGTTGTGAAATTAGCGTGATCAGGATGCTTTGGTCTCTAAATATTTGCGCGGCAAAAGCCGATCCCAAAACACCCAGTAGAATCCAAAAATAATCCTTGGTGTAGCTTAAAGAGTATAAACGACTATTCCAATCTTTTCTTTTTTTAATACAAAAGCCAAAGAAGGCTACGCAGAATGTTAGTACATAATAGATGTCATTGCTGCTCTTTGAATTTAAAAACGACAGTTCAAGGAAATTTGTCGAAAGGAATAGCAAGAGAAACATGTAAGATGTTCTAATCATCATTATCCTTTAATCAACTTTTTGAGTTCATCTATACGAACAACCTTAAACAGCAGCAACAACGCAGCAAAACCAAAGCCCCAGACCGCGAGATCCATCGCCGAAGAGAGATACTTGTTCGTAAAATCCATATGTAACAGGTATACGAAAGTCGCCCACAAGCTTCCCAGTGCAGTTGGAATAACAAAAGCCTTGAATATTCTCCAGGAGTGTAAGCCAAGAATTTTGTTATTGAAGTAAAAATAGTAGAAGGACATTTGAATAAAAATGTAAACCGCATACCCAATGACAGCAGAGCCAACACCCATGGTAGGACACAGCAAAGCATTGATGACCATAGAAACAATGCATGAAATCGCTGAGCTATATACAAGGACTTTTGTTTTTCCTGTGGCAAGAACTAGGCTTGCTATTGGGGTGTTGTGTAGATAGAGCATGATTACCGCCACCCATGCGATCAACCACTTGGTTAGGTGAGTGTACTCTACGCCAACATATGCCAGTAGCAGTGTATGGGAAACGAGAATTACGGGTATACACAAGCAGGCAATTAAAATACTGGTGAACTTTGTTCCCTCATAAGCCATTCGCTCAATTTGCTGCTTATTTCCGGCCTGCACAGCCTTCGATGTTTTCGGGAGTAGAATTGAAGTGATCATTCCACCAATGGAAATGATAAATATGGGAAAGACTTCAATAATCCTGTAATCAGATAAAATGGCAACACCACTATTTGAAAACATGCCTAATACCAAAGGCCTTGACTGGGTCGCTGTGAACTGGAAAATCCCCATCAGAAATATGGCTAGGCTGTATTTAAAAACAACGGAAAACTCATTCCAATAATTGGCTGGCAACAAAGACGTCACCAAGTGATTCTTTTTGCATTCATAAAAGAACAGCACAAACGAAATAATGGATGATGATGAAAATAGGATGAAGTACCATTCAATAGAAAGATGAAACCGTATTGTTACAAAGATGGCTAGGAACGTGATCACCGTCCGAAGTGATAACACCTGTTGAGTGAACGCCATCCTTTCATCGGCAATCAACAATTGATTGTAAACCATGGAAATCCAATTCACAATACTGAATGCGCTTAGGATAAAGAACAGGTTTTGAAGGGTCGGAATTTGTTCAGGAGTCACTTTGAATAATGACAAGCCAAATTTTGCAAGGGCAAGCAAGACTAGCGCATTCACAATTCCAACGAGCACGTATACTGTTGCTGTTGTTCGTGCCACTTGGTCAAGTTTTCCAAATTCTTTTGTGTGTATCCATTGCGAAAAGAATTTGACTGCTCCTGTATTAATGCCCATGTTCAACAGTTGCATATAGGCATTCGCAGCCACGGCAAGTGTGATCAAACCAAAGTTGGCCCTGCCTAAATATGCGAGCAGCAAGGGAATGGAAGCGAACTTGACAACAGCGTCTACCACTTTTGCGGTAACGCCCCACGCAAAGGACTTTGTGGCATACCGGAGTGAATTAGCCCCCATTTGTGATGGACTCCAACAGGTTTTTTTGTCGAATTAAATCTTCTTTCGACATATTCCACCATTGTAATTGTTCCAGCTTATCTATAATATCGGGAGTAAATCTGAAGCGAATAAATTTCGCTGGGTTTCCCGCTACTATGGAATACGGAAGTACATCCTTACTAACAACGCTGCCAGCACCAATGACAGCTCCATTTCCAATGAAGTGAACAGAAGGCAAGATGATGCTTGAGGCTCCAATCCAAACATCATGGCCGACTGAAAGAGATGGTCTGCTGAGTTGGTCTGTTTTAACAAAACCCATCGACGGATTGTAGAATAGTGGGTGCATGGTAAAATATTTCAAGGGATGGTTTGCTCTAAATATTTTTACGTCTTGGGCTATTGAACAGTAATTCCCAAAGTTGGTTCCTGGAGGAATATTTCTTGGACTAAAGCAACCTCCATACGTACCATAACCGATCGTTATTCCATGCTTCTTCTTATAATACTGCCTAATCGTTGGTGAGAACGCAGGCCCGCCTTCATTCTTCACTTTTCTATCAAAAAGAATTTTGCGTATTCGATCGACAATAAACATTTTAGTTGCCCTTCATAAATCTTCGTGCAGTTCCAACCATATTCCGAAGTCCTTCCGAAAGCTTTGCCTTAAGCATTAGCCTTAAGAGGCCAAGCCCATTAAACCTTAATAGGAACCCCGTAAAAATTTGTACTGGCAAGATCCGATAGCCAACCAGCAACCGACGTTTGTACTGATAAGGTTGCAATTGGGAGACCCTCGATTTGTCAAGCGAGTTGGTATGAAGGTAGCCCATCTCGATTGCACCATTCATCAGATCTAATCCAGCTGTGGTCCTGACCATCATAAAACTTTTGCCGTCAGCTTCCGTAAAGTCTGGGTATCCATCTTTGGTGTTCCATGAATCACCTACAGAAATATCAGCAAGCAATCCAATTCCATCAGGGCAAATCTTGCAACGGAATCCTAAGTACTTCCCTAGAATTTTTCCCCAGCTATCATTGTACGACATCGTAGAAATGGAGCCGTCGGCAAACTTCGCTTCAAAGTTTCCTGGCCATCCATCGCCCCGATATTTCAGAGCTACGGGTTCACTTTGTTTATGAAATGTCTTGATGACTTCTTGGGTGCCTTCATAACTGGGCATACCTGCGCAGAACAAGGCGATGTAATACTTGACCCGACCCTGATATTGAGGATATGCCTTCAACAAATTTTGCATGCAGGCAATATCGCAAGGCTTGCCGACAAAGGCATACACATCCTTTGAAGCATTGAACACATCTAGGATCTTATGGAAGACCAGTGCAGGGGCATACCTAGATGCCGCATTGGAATATACGTCCTGTTCAGTCTTCGACACCTTAAGCTGATTGTAAAGATATTCCCCATCCTTGACGCCCACTTGCAAGACCGCATCCACTTTTGATTCACGGAGCAAATAGGTGGCCAACGCTGAAATGGTTCCTCCAGAGGATCCTTTCTTGCGAAGGCGATCATCGATTGCCCATGCTTCTGTTAAGGTCTGTATTGGCCCCCAGACGTCTGCAGAGCCATTGCCAGTAACATTGATGCCTGGGCATATCTGCGCAATCTTCTGTGATACTTCTGTGTCCGTCGATCCTAAGAATGTCGGAACGTAAAAGCCTTTCTCATTGATTTGCATTACACAGGATTTGTCAGAACTTACGGCCTCACAAAGACCACATCCAATGCACAAATCAGAAGCAAGAATCTTTTTTACCAACGACATTTAGACCTCGAAAAAATTCTTCAGTTCTTGAATGATTAACTCGCCTCGCTCTTTCACTTGTGTGCTCATGCGTTCATGAATCAAATCTTTGAGTGCTTTTCTGTTTTCAAAACCATGAAATATCGAAGAAATAATTTCTTCAGAATCGCTATGGATCATATCGGCTACATATTCATATTGAAGTGTATCTACGAACAGTCCGTTGAATTTTCTGCTGTATGCCATAGGTACCACGGGGACTTCCGAAGAAAAAGCCGCAATACAAGCATGCATTCTTGCACCGGTAAAAAAGTCTAGGCCAGAGATGTAATCCTTGGCCTGTATTGGATTCAAGAAGAACGGAGACAAGACAACTCTCTCGTTGCCAAACTTCTTCACAAGTTCCAATCCGATTTCGTAATCATTTTCAACATCGGAATTCATCAGGACAACATGGGGAACAAGATGTACAACGACATTTGGAATGGAAAGAAAACGTTCTACTATATCAACAATGAGCTTTGAATAATCAGGCTTCAGCTGAAATTGATTGTTACGAGTGTAACCACCATGCCACAAGAGTCCAGACACATTGATTCCAACATGGATGCCCTGTGACGTGAACGAGCTCCTGGTGAACGGCATGAAGAATGCCATGTCAACAGCTTCAAAGACCCGAACTTGTTGGCAATTCTCTTGAACATACTTTAGACTTTGCCGATCTCTTGCAAAAACAAGCGCCGAAGATTTTAGGGTTTGGTTGGCTTTCTTGATCACGCGGACAGATTTGAACGGCCCAATCGTTTGGGGAAGCAACGTGATTTTTTTTCGAAATAAACAGGCGATTCTGTTGATGTCGTTAAGCCAGTTAAAACGGCGCTCTCCATAGAGATCAGCGAAGCTATCGCCAGCACCAACATTCAAGACAAAGTCGCTGTTGTAAATGTGTGCAATGGTCTTGAGCGCGCGGGGAGACATGATGCATTTGATGAAAGACTTTACATTGAAAACGGACACCGGAATTGTATTCTCAAATGAGATTGTTTTTCCCAATAGGTTCAAGGAATCGACAGGCTTGCTGAAGGAGGAATTCACAACAACAATCTTGTATTGGTCTGTAGATGCAATGAGTGCCTCTTGAATCATCAGCAGCGAAGACACAAACAAAGCGCCCACTCCTCTGTTTCCGTTATACGGATCTGCTCCAACGATCAAAATCACTTTTTTCATTTTCAAACCTTTACACAACAATTCT
>Ga0302286_10001539_pt1 | contig 16964 bp, 19 predicted proteins | sample III_Fen_E2_3_FD_198765 | JGI IMG/M metagenome (GOLD analysis project Ga0302286, IMG submission 198765) | Peat permafrost microbial communities from Stordalen Mire near Abisko, Sweden - III_Fen_E2_3 | ecosystem: Environmental > Terrestrial > Soil > Wetlands > Permafrost | place: Sweden: Abisko...
GCGTTGGAAGCCAAAAAGTTATTACCCGTTTTATCCGAATAGACTAGCTCTACAGTATAGTAAATTTTAAATTAAAATGATTTAAACTACAAAAGAACCAACAGACACACTTTTCTGAAGACTCCCTTCGTGGGATGAATAACAATAAAAGAAACAGAACCCGAAGTGATTTGAGATCAGGTTCAGGATCGAATTCATTGGCACCAAAACCTGCATGCAGGTGGAAATAAAAGGGATGGCCTAGAAAGAGAGTCTGAGAAATTAAAATAAAACATTCGTATTTTTATTGGTTTTTGCCGTTTAAATAGACGTGGTAAGGACACGTTTAGCGCTAATGTGTTCTAAAGTTTTCCATATCGAAATGAAATGGATGGATGTTTTAATTTCAACCTAAAAAAATGGGAGTATATCTAGGAATTAGAATAAAAATTAAGTAGTTTTGTAACCGGATAGTAATGAAGTTAACATTGAAAACTTTTAATCAGGGAGGTAGTACTATGGATAAGTCTAAGAAATTCAGCGTTACCATCAGCCGTCAGTTGGGGAGTGGGGGAGCCTATATCGGTCAACAACTGGCAAAACAACTGGATATATTCTACGCGGACCGTGAAATTATAGACAGGGTGGCCCGGCAATATGCCATACTGGAAGAAGATGTGGCTCAGAATGATGAAAAGATATTTTCGTTCTGGGAATCGTTCCTTCAGCTAAATGCTGTTACCACCGATTTGTATGTACCTCCTAAGTTGCTGTCCCCTACTGATAAGGAGCTGTTCCAGGCAGAAGCCGAGATTATAGAACATGTTGTAAACGAACGCTCGGCAGTGATTATAGGCAGGTGCGGATCGTATATCCTGCGCGACTATCCGAATAATATCAAGGTGTTTTTATATGGAGACCTGGAGTCCAGGATTGCCAGGATCCAGAGCCTGTATCAGGTCACGGAGGAAGCTGCCGAATCGCTCATTGAACATAGTGACAAGGACCGGGCACGTTACTGCCGGATCGTTACTTCCAAGGAATGGGACTGGAATGATTTGCGGAATTATGATCTTTGCTTTGATACCGGAAAACTGGGGGTTGACAAATGTGTCGATTTTATTCTGGAATACCTCAAACTAGTGGGATTAACGGAGTAGATCCTAAATGACACTGAAAGTCAGAAACAAAAGCCTTAGAGCGACTGAAATGACAGCCAGAGACACCAGAAACCGAACTATAAGATTGACTTTCGACTTTGTCAACTCTCTGATGGACGCTGAAAAAGAGTTAAAATGCTGTCTGAATGCTTTGAACCGGAGTTCCTTGAAAATGGCTATTCTAGATTTGTAACAAGAAAAAGCGAATCTATCAAACAGTACACAAAAAAGAATATGGCAAACTATTACCCGGGTTTTTTGGCCCATATCAGAAAATACGTCGAATTGAGCGAATCAGAGGTAAAAATACTGGGAAAGTACGTATATCCTATTGAAATGAGGAGACGGGAATATCTGATAAATGTAGGGGAGGTCTGTAAGCACAATTATTTCGTGGAAGAAGGGTGTCTTCGTATGTTTTGCTATACCGATAAGATGGTGGAACAGACCACTCAGTTTGCCCTTGAAACATGGTGGATATCCGATTATTTCAGCCTGATGCAACAGAGCCTTTCACAGTATGCCATTCAAGCTGTTGAGAAATCAGTTGTAGTTGCTGTGGATTATTCCCTTCAGGACAAATTATTCAGTGAAGTGCCTCAGATGGAACGCTATTTTCGAATCATGATGCAACGTGCTCTGGCAGCCTCACAGTTACGGGTAAAATTGATTTATCAGTACTCCAAAGAGGAAATGTATACTCATTTTGTGACTTCATACCCACAATTTTTCCAACGTGTTCCACAATATATGATTGCCTCGTATCTTGGACTGACCCCTGAATACCTGAGTGAACTCCGAAAAAGACGATAATTCATTTTATTTCTTAAACAGGCTTAATGAAAACTTGGTTTTTATAGCTCTAACTTTGCCACCGCAAGAGTAAGTCTAAAAACAAGAATAAAGAATTAAAAAATAGAGAAATGGAAAAAATGAAAACAGAAAAGAGGCTTCCTGAAAAATTTCACGAAGTGCTTCAACACGAGGGCGTAGTGGCAATCGTATCGTGGGGGAATGAAGACCCGCATGTGGTGAATACCTGGAATTCGTTCCTGGTGGTAACGGACGAAGAACATATTTTGATTCCTGCTTATGGAATGCGAAAGACCGAAAAGAACATACTGGTGAACGGGCGGGTAAAGATGACCCTGGGCAGTAAAGAAGTTTTGGGATATAAAGATTATCAGGGTACAGGATTTATGCTTGATGGGACTGCGGTTTATATTGAATCGGGTGCAACGTATGATATGATGAAAGCAAAATTTCCGTTCTTAACCAGGGTGCTCGATGTAACAGTTACAGGCATCAAGCAAACAATTTGAAAACAGGAAAAATTGTTAAAGGAGCAGGAAAAAATGGTGGTATAAATCCACCATTTTTTAGTTATTAACTATTCTGGAAGTGCCAGAAAAATATCAATTATTAAAAACACAAAAGTTTCAACTTATTTTAAACATACACTGTATTTTGGGTGTTATAAAATTCAATCTGCAATAAGCATCAATTATGAAAATAAAACTGGTTTTTCTATTTCTTTCACTGGCATGGGTATGCAGTGCACAAACGTCGTTAAAATTCACAACCTTTAATTTGCCGGATGTCAGGGAGTTCTCGGATGCCATAGCCGCGAATGCCCAGGAAACCTTTAAGATCGACAGTGAAGAAATCCCTATTGATAATCGTATTTTCTACGTCGTTACGTATCTCAATACGGCTGATGCGAGCGATTCGATAGTTGTTATGTTCAGGGTTAATTATATTGGCGGGACAGGAGATGCCACCAACCCTGGCACGCCGCAATACTCGTATTATAAAACAACGGGCAAATTCAAGAATATATTTCCTTTCTGGTTAAAGTACATGAACCCGTCGGCCGATAGTACCATAATACAGAATAAGAAAAAAGATGAAACGATTGTGAAAGGGGCAACCTATGATTTTAATGAAGAAAATACGCATTGGAAAATAGAAAAATTTTAAGGCATTGAGTTGAATCCTGCTAACAAGGATCAGCTTGAAGCAAAATGATATCTTATTTATATTTTTTCAGCCTTGTAGAGAGAAACGGAACTTATTATGTTTTACTTTATTTCTATCTGCTATGAAAATTGAATATCATAATCTTTACACCCATTTTATATTTATTACTCTTAACAGGTTGCCATTAATCCCTGAGAAAAACAGGCAACGGATAGAGAAACATATCACCGGGGTGGTGAATCATTTGAATTGCAAGGTGTATGCCATCTATGCAAATCCGGAGCATGTCCATTGCCTGGTTTTACGAATACCCGATATGGATGAGGAGCAGTTGTCGGGGATCATAGAAACATCTTCCAGTCAATTTATCAATGAAAACAGACTCAGTTTGGGCAGGTTTCAATGGCAGGATACCTGTACCGCATTTTCAGTTTCGAAAAGGGATGTAAAAAAAGTAAGTGAATATATTTTAGGGCAAAGAGAACATCATCTGACACAGCGATTTGCCGAAGAGTATGAAGAATTCCTAAAATTCTATCAACACCCCATACAACCCCGAAAAATCAGGGTGTGAGTTTTTACTTTGAAGGGTAATACCGGCAATGGATGAAATAAAAGTCACCTCAGCTTGTTATGTGCGTACATTAGTTCTACAGTCCTTTTAAAGGAAAGATCAACTGGCATTCATGCGTGCAAATGAGCGGGAAGGTGATTTTATTGAAAAATACACTGCTATTCCGGTTAAAGTATTACTTTTGCGCCTGATTATTCTGCATTATAAAATATCTTGTCTTCATGAAATTGAAATTTTACCTCTCGCTTACATTTTTAGTTCTTTCCTTAACATCGTACTCACAAATCAAGATTTTGTTTGATGCTTCCAAAGCCGAATCAGCTTCGAATGCCGATTGGGTGATCGATGCCGATCAGAACAACCTTGGTTTTTCAGCAACAGGAGCTACCCTGGGTTCGGGAAACGAATCGAACCCCCAACAGTTCCCGATTCCCCTTCAATCTACTGTAACCAGTACGACTCCGGAAACATACTGGAAGGGTGCCATCTCGTCGTGGGGTATTGATTGTGTGAAACAGGGCTATCAGGTAGAAACACTGCCTTACAATGGACAAATTACCTATGGACTGAGCAGCAACCTGCAGGACCTGAGCCGTTATAAGGTGTTTATTGTCTGTGAACCGAATATCTTGTTCTCGGCAACCGAAAAGGCAGCTATCTTGAATTTTGTAAAAAACGGAGGCGGTCTGTTCATGGTTTCCGATCACAATATCTCTGACAGGAACAATGATAGTTGGGATTCCCCTCATATCTGGAATGACCTGTTGACCAACAATACCGTAGAGACAAATCCATTCGGAATTGCATATGATTATGTGAACATATCAGGAGCCAGCACGAATGTCAACTTGTTAGCACCTGATTCTATCCTGAACGGAGCGATTGGTAAAGTAAGCCAGGCGGAATGGTTTAACGGAACAACCATGACCCTGACTCCCGCGAAGAATGCAACAGCAACAGGCAGGATCTTTACAACAGGCTCTTCGATTACTGGAACTACCAATGTTATGTTTGCCACAGCGCACTATGGAGCCGGAAAAGTGGCAGCGATTGCTGATAGTTCACCCTGCGATGATGGTACGGGCGATACGGGCGATAACTCCCTGTATAACGGCTACTGGAACGATGCGGCGGGGAACCACCGCCCGTTGTTAATGAATGCCACCATTTGGCTGGCTACTTCCAAAACTGTAACCGCTATTCCAGAACATCAGGCCGATGACAGGAAACTGACAGTATATCCAAACCCGGTCAGGGATGGCAAACTGCATGTAGAGTCCATAACCGAAACGTCAGCTCCGGCTACCATTCGGATCATGGATCTTGCCGGTAAAACCATGAAAACTATCCAGACAGGAACTCAGACTACCCTGGTTGATGTAACAGGTATCCCGACCGGAACATATTTAATTCGGGTGACTACTGAAAATACGATCCTTTCGCGAGTAATTGAAATTATACAATAATCGGTCTTCTCCCATTACAGAAAATTAAACTGGAATGGTAGCGTCTATCGTGTGATTGTCCATGGATTTCAAATAAAACATTTATCTTTGTTCTCGAAAAAATAAGAAAATGAATAAACAGGTACCGGTTGCTTTTATGATGTTCGGGATGCTATTTACAGTATGCCTGATCGTTGCGAACATCGTCGGTCAAAAATTGATTACTGTCGCAGGAATAGATGTAACGGCAGGTTTACTGATTTTTCCTGTCACGTATATCATGAACGACCTGATAGCCGAAGTGTGGGGTTACCGGAAAATGCGGCTGATTATCTGGACCGGGTTTATGATGAATTTTCTGGTTGTATTGATTTTCCGTATCAGTATCCTGGCACCGGCCTCGAAATACTTTCCGAATCAGCAAGCTTTTGAACTGATACTCCACAGTACCGAACGTGTCACGGTTGCCAGTTTTATAGCCTTCCTGTTTGGATCATTCCTGAATGCCTACGTGATGAGTAAAATGAAAATCCTGCAACACGGACGTCATTTCTCCATACGTGCCGTTGTATCTACCATTGTAGGGGAAGGGGCCGATTCATTGGTGTTCTTTACCATTGCCTTTTCGGGAATACTTCACCGGCATGAACTAATGATCATGATTCTGACTCAAACGGGTTTGAAAACAGCCTATGAAATACTGGCATTGCCGGTAACAAACTATATTGTAAAGCGGGTAAAACGGAATGAGAAAACCGATGTGTTTGATACTAAAATATCGTATAACCCGTTTAAAGTTAAAGATCTGTAAGGGTGAATCCCCAAGCAGGTTTTAAACGGCTTTACTTAAAATATATTCAACGTGTCGAAAATACAAAAACTTATGAAAGTACGGAATATCGCATATAATTTATGTTGGCTGGCAATAGGTATTGTTATGGTGGGTTGTACAGATAACTCGGGGAAGTTTGTTATTACCGAAAATCGAAAGATTCCGGCTTGTGGGATTGAGGATCCATTGACTCAGGTTGACTGGCTGGCGGAATACTGTAAAAAGCATACCCCAACAAATTTCATAGGTATCACCATCTCCATTGATGTCTATGTCAATAAAATCACGGCTGAAAATCATTATGTCATGAACTACACAAATTCGGAAGTAGTTGAATACAGCAGCCAGGAAGTGTATGATTGCTCGGGAAAGAAAATGTTTTTGAAAGCGAAAGATGACCCAGCACCGGCAGGTTGGACTGAATTCTTTGCTGCAAATACATTGGTTGCAACGATCTGGGAGATCAAAAAAGAATAAGACCGGATTAAGTCCTGTCTTTTTAGGAGCTGCTTCAACATTCTGGTTGAAGCAGCTTTTTATTTAATATTCATTAGGTTAGTTTGTAAAATTAAAAAATATTAGTATTTTTGAGGCATGTTAACTGACGACAAACGATTGACTATCCGTGACTGGGCAGAAGATGACCGTCCAAGGGAAAAGATGCTCAAGAAAGGCACCCAAAGCCTATCGGATGCAGAGCTATTGGCTATCCTGATTGCCATAGGGAACAGAAATGAAACAGCCGTGGAGTTGGCACGCAGAATCTTAAACGAATGCCGTGACAACCTGAATGAGTTGGCACAACTTACCATTGCCGACATGTGCAAGCGTTTCAAGGGAATCGGCCAGGCTAAAGCAATTACCATCATGGCTGCCCTGGAACTGGGGAAAAGACGTAAGACCAGTGAAATGCTGGACCGAAAGAAAATAACATCCAGCAAAGACCTGTTTTATCTGTTTGAATCGCAACTGGTTGATTTGCCCCATGAAGAATTCTGGCTAGGTTTACTCAATGGAGCCAACAAAGTGATCGAAATAAAACGCCTGACCCAAGGTGGCACCAAACAAACAGTGGTGGATATCCCCATGTTGCTTAAAATGGCACTTGAAAAATCAGCACAGGCATTGGTGGTGGCTCACAATCATCCTTCCGGACAAAACAGGCCAAGCCATGAGGACGAAGTGATCACCCGACGAATAAAAGCGGGCTGCGAAGCAGTGGGCATTGCGCTGCTTGATCATATCATCATTGCCCGCGGGGAGTACTACAGTTTTAATGACGAAGGGAAGATGTAAAAGAGCTTCGGAGTATGAAGCTTGGGTGATATTACTTTGTGATTTGAAATAAAAATATTATCTTCGGGGATATGATAAAATAGATATTTCCTGCGGCGATAGGATAAAAAAGAAACTTGACTTTGTCAGGATTAGATTTACAATAATGTAGCTTAAGCTCTGTTTCTTACAAGCCGACCAATTAACGAACCAACCAATAACCAATTAACATGATATTATTAGAGGTAGAGAATGTAGTAAAACAATTTGCAGGTCATCTGGCCTTGGATAGCGTTAGCTTGAGTGTTCCGGATAATACGATCTATGGGTTGCTGGGACCTAATGGTGCCGGAAAAACCACGTTGATCCGGATTATTAATTGCATTACTGCCCCTGATAGCGGAGAAGTGCGCTTGAGTGGGAAACGAATGAATCCTTCGGATGTGGAACTTATCGGGTATCTGCCCGAAGAACGCGGATTGTACAAGAAAATGAAAGTGGGCGAGCAGGCATTGTACCTGGCCCAACTGAAAGGAATGACCAAAGGGGATGCCCAGAAAGCCTTGAAATACTGGTTTGAACGATTCGAGATTCAGGAATGGTGGAACAAGAAAGTAGAGGAACTTTCGAAAGGAATGGCGCAAAAGGTACAGTTTATCACAACCATCCTGCACGACCCCAAGTTGTTGATCTTTGATGAACCATTCAGCGGATTTGACCCGGTCAATACAGATTTAATGAAACGTGAGATACTGAATCTACGGGATAAAGGTGCTACCATTATTTTCTCCACACACAATATGGAAACAGTGGAAGACTTATGCGAAAATATATCGTTGGTGGATAATGCAAAAATAGTATTGCAGGGCAATGTGGCCGATATCCGCGAATCACATGCAACGAAGACTTTTATCATCCGTTCCTCAAGCCCTGTGATTGGAACTGATATGTTCCAGTTGCTTTCGCAGGCCGATAAAAACGGAGCTGTGGAGAGTATCATTAAAAAACAATCCACTGCAGGAAATAATGCTTTGTTAGCTGAACTAATGATACAAACCAATATCCTGTCCTTTGAAGAACTTTTACCCAGCATGAATGATATTTTTATTGAAACCGTAAGAAAATAGTATTATGTCTAAAATATCCCTTATCATAAAACGGGAATTTACCACCCGTGTGATGAAAAAATCGTTCATCATTCTCACTTTTCTGACACCCTTACTTTTTGCGGGAATGATAGCAGTCCCACTGTGGCTATCGAGCATTAAAGACAGTAATAAGAAACATATTGTGGTGATCGACAGAACCCACACGTACTCGCAGGTGCTTAAAAGTAATGAAACCTATATTTTTGACTTTGTAGATAAACCGGCAGGACAGATTAAAAAAGAAAATTTTGATAAGAAAGATGATCAGTTCACTGCTTTGCTTCTGATAAATGATGACTTGTCGAAAAACCCGAAAGCAGCAGCCCTCTATTCCGATAAACAGGTTAACCTGGAACTTAAGAGTTATATATCAGGACTGTTGAATAAATATGTGGAACAGCAAAAGCTGGAGGCGTATAATATCCCGAATCTGAAAGCGATGGTTGAAAGCTCTCGCTCGAATATAGACATTCCAACTATTAAATGGGGAGATGACGGCCAGGAAAAACAAGGTTCTGCAGAGCTGGCACTTGTGATAGGCATGATATCGGCATTTCTGATTTATATGTTTATCATCATTTATGGGGCACAGGTGATGGCCGGGGTAGTACAGGAAAAAACAAGCCGTATTGTGGAGGTCATTATCTCCTCGGTAAAGCCCTTTGAATTGATGATGGGTAAAATTATAGGCATTGCGTTGGTGGGGTTGACCCAATTCTTTATGTGGGTTATCCTGACCGGAGGCTTATTATTTATTGGCACCAGGCTTGTTGGTGGGGGTATGGATATGGCGGCTTTGCAACAAGCCAACCAGATGGGTATGCAGTCGATGGCCTCTACGCCTCAACCCGGAGAAATGCAACAACTCTTCGCTATGCTCCACGGATTTGATTTTATGGAAATTATTCTGTTGTTTGTGCTGTACTTCCTGGGAGGATACCTGTTATATGCTTCTCTTTTTGCAGCAGTAGGATCAGCTGTTGACAGTGAAACGGATACACAACAATTCTCGTTACCATTAACATTACCAATTATATTTGCTATTTATGCAGCTATATACAGTGCACAGAATCCGGATGGCCCCCTGGCGTTCTGGTGTTCAATGATTCCGTTTACATCACCCATTGTTATGATGGTCAGGCTTCCGTTTGATGTGCCTGCCTGGCAGATAATACTTTCCTTATGCATCCTGGTGCTCTCATTTATAGGGACAACATGGATGGCAGGCAAGATATACCGGACTGGAATCCTCATGTATGGAAAAAAAGTAACCTGGAAGGAAATGTGGAAATGGTTGAAGTACTAGTAAATTAGAGTAGAAAATTCAGGAATAATGAACTTTGAAGATAGAAAAAACTAACGCAGCGAGGATACTTGACCAAGGGAAAATAATTTATTCTTTGATCCCATACGAAGTAGATGAAGCTGATCTGAGTGCAGTTCATGTAGCAAGTCAGTTGAATGAACCAATAGAAAAGGTTTTCAAGACACTTGTGTTGAAAGGTGATAAGACAGGTTTTTTTGTGTGTGTCATTCCCGGGGCGGAAGAGGTTGATTTGAAGAAAGCGGCTTTGATTTCAGGGAATAAAAACTGTGAAATGATACCCTTGAAAGAATTATTGCCTATCACCGGGTATATTCGTGGAGCCTGTTCTCCCATCGGTATGAAAAAGCATTTTCCGACTTATATCCATGAAACCTGCCTGAACTATGAAACTATCTATGTCAGTGCTGGTAAAAAAGGGTTGCAATTATTGGTGTCGCCGAAAGACCTGATTAATGTAATAAAAAGCGATGCTGGGTTTTTAATAAAAGCTGAGAAGTAAATTGAATGACAAGGATTTTTTTTAAATTCTAACTTAATCACTTAATCAGTTATATTATGAATGAATCGATTCTCCAACAGACTATAGAAACTGGCTTGTTGAGTTAAAATCGACGATTAAGCAAAGGCAGATAAAGGCAGCAATCTCTGTCAATAGTGAGCTGATCATGTTGTACTGGGATATGGGTCGCCAAATAGTCGAAAAGCAACAGAACACATCCTGGGGAAGCGGTTTTATAGATCAGTTAAGCAAAGACTTAAAAGAAGAATCTCCTCAAATGAAGGGGTTTTTAAAGAGAAATATTGAACTTATTAAGCAATGGTACATGTTTTATAGTGAAAGTTTTGTATTTACGAAACAACTTGTTTCGCAAATACAAAGTGTAGAATTTGAAATAGATGATAGAAATATAGTATTTTACGATCAAGGTCGGGCTAAATTTATAAAAGGGTTATATCAAATCCCTTGGGGGCATCATATTTTGATTATTCAAAAAGTCAAAAATACAGATGAGGCACATTTCTATATCAACCAAACAATAAGCAACAACTGGAGTCGCTCTGTATTGGAATATCAGATTGAAACATATTTATATCACCGGCAGGGCAAAGCAATTACAAATTTCAAGCAGACTTTACCCAATGTAGAAAGTGATTTGGCTAATGCCCTATTAAAAGACCCCTATAATTTTGATCTTCTGACCCTTTCAACAAAGGTAAAAGAGCAGGAACTTGAAGAGCAACTGGTTCAGCATATAACACAGTTTTTTACTTGAATTGGGAAAAGGTTTTGCATACATGGGCCGGCAATTTAAATTTGTGGTGGGAGGTAAGGAGTTTAGAACCGATTTGCTGTTTTATCATACCAGGCTTAAATGTTATGTTATCCTTGAATTAAAACTATCCGAGTTTGAACCTGAACACCTTGGGAAACTCAATTTCTACCTGACTACCCTAGATGCGTTGGTAAAAGCTGAAGATGACAAACCCACCATCGGGATTCTGTTATGCAAACATAAAAATAATATAGTGGTAGATTTTGCATTGAAAGACATTAATAAACCTATGGGCGTTAGCAATTTTACATATAAAGAGTTATCTTTGGAAATTAAAAATGCATTGCCAACAATCCAACAACTTACCGAACAACTCAATAAAGAATAACAATACAATGAATCCTCCTTCCCTAAAGCTTAACGACCAGATACGAATTATTTCACCTGCAGGTTCCATTGATCCGGAATATATTGATGGTGCCGCAAAAGTTCTTACCGGTTGGGGCTTCAAGGTGACAGAAGGAGAATCAGCACGTTTAGAATATGGGCGGTTTGCAGGAACAGATGAACAAAGATTAGCAGATCTACAGCAGGCCCTGGATGACACGAATGTAAAAGCTGTTTTATGCAGTCGTGGCGGGTATGGAGTTGCCCGGATTATCGACCAAATTGATTTTACAGGGTTTGTGAGTTCCCCTAAATGGTTGATAGGTTTCAGTGATATTACCATTTTGCACAATGCCATTACAAATCTGGGAATATCGTCTATTCATGGGGTTATGGCAAAATACTTCACCGAATTGCCTGTTGATTCGATACCGGTTCAATGGGTAAAAGATATTTTAGGTGGTACTTGCCCTTCGTACCGTTTCCCTGGACAACCAAATAACAGACCCGGAGAGGCACATGGGAAATTAATTGGGGGAAACTTGTCGGTACTTATGGGTTTACGTGGAAGTCTGTTTGATTTGAATTACCAACATGCCATTCTATTCATTGAGGATATTGGCGAAAAACCGTATCAGATCGACCGGATGATACAAAACCTTCGATTCAGCGGGGTATTGTCTCAACTATCCGGGCTTGTCCTGGGTCAATTCAACGATTGTGAAGAAGATCCTTCAATGATGCAAAGTCTCCAGGAGGCCGTGTTGGAAGCGGTCAGCGAGTATGATTATCCTGTCTGTTTTAACTTCCCGGCAGGACATGTCGATTACAATTTACCTCTCATTCTTGGTGGAAATGCAACCTTGCATATTACCGAAAATAACGTAGAACTTTCACTTTGATGGCCTTTTTTATGATTTAAGGTCGGGTTTTAAAGAATCACTTTTTTTATTAAAAAGAGAAAAATGAGCCTTCGTTATTGACCAAAAAACATATCTTTGTAAGACATAAATATCAGATTCGTTCTAATTATGCTCTTAAAAAAACAAATCCTCTTAATTTTCTGTCTTCTTTTTCTATCCGTTTACTCAATGGCTGGCCTCCTCTCGGAGCCTGAAAACTCATCCAATACCGATTCCCTTAGATTCAATCATTCCCGACCTAATCACCTGGTCCTTACCGATTCCGTTGTGAATTACGGAAAGATATTTCTAAAAACGCCCTATCATTATGGCTCTCCAGGTATAGCTTCCTTTGATTGTTCAGGATTTACATCACATGTCTACCGTAACTTTGGATATAATTTAAGTCATTCGTCATCCGATCAGGCAAAGCAATTTGATACAATCGACCGAACCAAGCTGAAACCGGGAGATCTGGTTTTCTTCTCAGGTAGCCGCAGGAGTAAACGGGTTGGTCATGTTGGGATAGTTACAGAGGCAAAAGAAAATGGTGAATTTGACTTTATCCATGCCGCTGTACATAGTGGGGTGACCATCTCGAACTCAACAGAAGAATATTACACCAAGCGGTTTGTAAAAGCAAGCCGTGTGATTGGAGCAGACCAAATGCTCGCAATTTCGAAGTTCGTGTCAAACAATGGGAATGCAGCGGGCATGTCAACCCCCATACCTTTAGCAGTGCCTGCAAAATCGAACCGCAAAGTTATACCGGCAGAATATCACCGTGTAAAATCAGGTGAAACACTCTCAGATATTTCCGAGAAATACGGTGTGACTGTTGCTGAACTTAGACTAAAAAACGATATAAAAGGGGATAAATTAAAGCGGAGGCAAAAATTAAAGATAAAAGACGAAGAAACTATCCTCATTGTTCAGGCAGTACAGCCGGTAGTCAACAACCCTGTTGAAGTGGCCGAAAGCAGGCAGGTAAACCATGAACAGGCAAAAGCAGTTCAGAATAAAGATATTGCTCAATCAAACAGCTCACATTCCGTTCAGAAAGGAGAAACGTTGTTTAGCATTTCCAGAATATACAATATCTCTGTCGATGAATTAAAGAAAATCAATAACATTCTAAAAGGTAAAATACATCCGGGACAAAAATTACAAATCAGTCAACCCGTAGAAATAGCAAAAAATGAAACACCACTCAGAGTTGAAGAATCTTCAAAATCAATCACTCACAAAGTCGTTGCCGGTGAATCACTTTCGAGTATTTCCAAAGCATACAATATCCCTGTTGATGAATTAAAGAAAACCAATAGCATTACGAATGCAAATATACATCCCGGTCAGGAACTAAAAGTAACGCAGGTTGCTGAAAGTAAAATCCAGCCTGCTTATGCTGAGAGACCAAATAAGAAACAAGAAAGCAAGGTCAGTGATATTGAGAAGGCACTCACTTACAAAATTAAAAAGGGGGATAACCTGGGTAGTATTGCTAAAAACAATAATACTACTGTGGAAGAATTGAAGAGAGCCAATAATTTGACAGATTCTAAAATTCATCAGGGTCAAGTTCTGATCATTAATCCGGAACAGGAAACTCATACTTCACATGCTCTGGCTGAAAGAAATGATAGGGCCGATAAAAAGCAGAATGCTAAAATTGAAAATACAGAGAAGGAGCTCACTCACAAAATTAAAAAAGGCGAAAACCTGGGTAGTATTGCAAAAAACAATAATACAACCGTGGAAGAATTGGAGAGAATCAATAATTTGACTGATTCCAAAATACATGAAGGACAAGTTCTGATCATTAATCCGGAACAGGAAACCCATGCCTCACATGCTCTGGCTGAAAGAACTGATAAAGCCGATAAAAAACAAACTGCTAAAATTAATAATTCAGAGAAGGAACTCACACATATAATTAAAAAGGGCGAAAACTTGGGTAGTATTGCCAAAAGCAACAATACCACCGTCGAAGAATTGGAGAGAATCAATAATTTGGCAGATTCCAAAATACATCAGGGTCAAGTTCTGAAAATTAATCCTGAGGTTGAAGCGCATTTCCAACATGCCGTGACTGATAAATCAGATAAGAGACAGGTTGCAAAAGTTGAAACCAAAGAAAGGGAACTCACCCACAAGGTAAAAAAAGGAGAAAGTCTGATCAGCATTTCCAAGGAGAATAATATATCGGTCGAAGAGTTGAAAAGAATTAATGACATGACTGATTCAAAGATCCGTTTTGGTCAGGAAATAAAACTCAGTCCATCGTCAGAAAAGTCAAAGCATTCCACCAGGGCAATTGCAGAAACTGAATCTAAAAGTATACAGCATACCGTGAAATCTGGTGAATCTTTCTATACGCTAGCCAAAAAATACAGATGTACAGTTGAAAATTTAAAAGAATGGAATCGTAAATCAGGTGCCAAAATTAAAGTTGGTGAAGAAATTATCATTCGTCAAAGAGCCAGCATTTAATACCAGTAGTTAATCAAACAAGCTTTGCAGCACAGCAAGCGAATGCAGCCCGTGAAAGTCCGGAATGTGCAGCTGATAGTAATCAACTATGCTTTGAAGTAAATTTGCCCGCCTTGCCCTTGTAAATGCCAAATTATGCATGGTTGCATAGTCGGCATTCAATACCCTGATGAAATCAGCAGAAACTTCCGGAAGCACAAAATGTACATGCAGGGGTTTCTCTTTCATAAACACTCCGTTCATTAAATCAAAATAATTTGTCTCCACCTCATCCTGGTTCGGTTCAAAGCCCAGGTAGCGGGTCAGTTTAAGTAGAAACACCAAATGAAAGTTTGAAATTCCTGTTTCACTGCAATCCAGTTGCAGGATGGAGTTTTCGAGGAAGAGGTACAGGCTGTCGTCAGGTTCGGTCTGACGCAATGTGCGATAAAGGACTTCTGAGAGAAATAATGCCAACGAGTTCTTGACAGGGTTGTATGGAATTCCGTTTAAGGGTTGTTCCATTCTCATTTCCTTTATACGTTGTATGTTTTTTCCCGGAGTATGATAAACATCCATTTCTACAATCGATAATGGCTGTAAAATGGAAGCCCGTGTGGCAGCTCTTTTCTTGTTTGCACCATGTACCATGTAGGAAACTCTTCCGAATTGACGCGTGTAAACTGTAATGATTGTTGCCGAATCTGTGTGTTTTATTGAATGAAGTACGATTCCGGAGGTTTTTACTTGCATAGAAAATCTGTTTAGACTACAAATATAACAATAATAATTTATGGAAAACCAATGTTGAGCCAGAATTGATAGGGACCGGGTGATTCTGAATAATTGATCAATAGCGTTTTACGAAATAAATAAAATATTTACCTGAAAGTCCTTGCCAATTCAAAAAACTACCGTATATTTGCACCCGCAATTGAGGTCAACGTTATCTCAGCTGTGACAAGGAAAATAAAGCCGAAAGGCCCATTCGTCTATCGGTTAGGACGCCAGGTTTTCATCCTGGAAAGAGGGGTTCGACTCCCCTATGGGCTACTTAAAAATAAATATTTAAAAATTAGATTGCGATGGCAAATCATAAATCATCTATTAAAAGAATTCGTCAGGCTGACAAGAAGAAATTGCACAACCGTTATTATGCCAAAACAGCACGTAACGCTGTCCGCAAATTACGTATCACTGCAGACAAAACTGAAGCTGCCGAAATGTTGCCTAAGATAAGCGCTATGCTCGACAAATTGGCTAAACGTAATATCATTCATAAGAACAAAGCCAGTAACTTGAAATCTAAGTTGGCAGTTTTTGTAAATAAATTAGCTTAACAGCTTCTTGTAAATAATACAGAAGCCCTTTTCCATATGGAAAAGGGCTTTTTTGTCATCACCTGATTATCCCCTGGCGGACCGGGATTGAAAAGGTTTCCACAACCCTTCTTGAATCGATCTGTCATTCCGCCCCTAGTTGCATTCCCGGTGTTTGTAAAGCCTTAAATTGAGGTCTGAAAAGTGTCTTAACCTTTTCCCGTTTTCTGTTTCGTGGCACTTCGCTTTTCGTGCCTTTATGGCGTGATGTGCCTGTTTCCTTCAAATGCAAGCCTTGCTGCCTATGCATGCCAACTCTGAATCCCAGGCCTGTTTCATTTCTTCATGGTTTTTTTATTGATGTTTGATCTCTGGTAGCAAATATATACCCGTAAAGTTGTCCCTCAATATCAACTAAAGGAAAAACCTTATTCCTATTTTTTAACCTTGTAGCTAAGCTCCCCCTCCATATTAAACCTTATTCTTTGATGAGAATATTAAATGTTGAAAATCAGCCAAAGAATAAGATTGTAATTAGGGGTTACCTGCAGGCTACTCAGGTTGAAAAATGAAAATAAGGTTTTATGAAACAGAATAAAAAACAGGACTATACTGGTTCAAAATGGCTCTTAAACAGATGGTACTGATTTTAGTCTAACCCCCTCGTAGCCATCTGTATTGATGTACGATCCCTGATCGTGGAGACCCAGTATAAATACAGAACCACATTCCTCAGCACAGGCAAGTTGGGTTGGGATTTTTAGGAGGTCATCTCATAAAGCCTCACATCTTCCCGCTTTGTACAGGCATTCATTCAGTGTCTAAATAGTGAAAAAAGGGACCATAGAGGGACCATAGAGGGTGTATCGTCCTGAAATTTGTTTACACTTTTG
>Ga0302286_10001540_pt1 | contig 16961 bp, 17 predicted proteins | sample III_Fen_E2_3_FD_198765 | JGI IMG/M metagenome (GOLD analysis project Ga0302286, IMG submission 198765) | Peat permafrost microbial communities from Stordalen Mire near Abisko, Sweden - III_Fen_E2_3 | ecosystem: Environmental > Terrestrial > Soil > Wetlands > Permafrost | place: Sweden: Abisko...
TTACTGGAATTATTCACGAAAAGACAAGTACTTCAACTCAAAAAAGTCCATTCATGCCAACACCACCTAAAGGTGCTAGAAAATTTTAAGATGAAAACCTTAATTGAAATTAAACAGCTAAAAAAAATCTACGATTCGGGAGAAGTTCAGGTTGAAGCTTTAAGAGGCATTGACTTAACAATTCCTCAAGGTGATTTTGTAGCTATAATGGGTGCTAGCGGTTCTGGCAAATCGACATTAATGAATATCCTTGGTTGTCTTGACACTCCAACTTCAGGCGATTATATTCTCGATGGTGTTGAAGTTAAAAAGATGAATCGTAATGAACTTGCTGAATTCAGAAATCAAAAACTTGGTTTTGTTTTTCAATCTTTCAATTTATTAACTCGCACCAGTGTGCTTGATAATGTAATGTTACCATTACTTTACAACAAAGGTATTCCAGAATCAGAACGAGTAGAACGCTGTCATAAAGCTATTGAAATGCTTGGATTAACATCTCGTATAAAACATTATTCAAATCAACTTTCAGGCGGACAACAACAGCGTGTTGCAATAGCTCGTTCGCTAGTTGGTAATCCTTTGGTAATATTAGCTGATGAACCTACAGGAAATCTTGATACGGCAACAAGTAATGAGGTTATGAAAATATTTCAAGATTTAAATACTAAAGGAATAACAATCGTTTTAGTAACACATGAACCAGATATTGCTGCATTTGCAAAACGAAAAGTAGTTTTCAAAGATGGTCATATTATAAGTGACGAAATAACAAATTAGTATTACGATAATTGAAACATGTTTCAGTTTACAACTCAAAACTCAAAATTCATAACTCAAAACGCTAAAAATGAATTTTCTAAATATTTTCCGAATAGCAATTCTTGCATTGTTGAAAAACAAGACCCGTTCATTACTTACAATGTTAGGAGTAATTATTGGTGTAGCATCGGTTATTGCAATGTTAGCAATTGGACAAGGTTCGAACGATAGCATACAAAAACAAATTCAAACTTTGGGAACAAATGTTGTAATGGTTATGCCTGCAGCAATGAGTCAAGGTGGTGTAAAGCAAGATGCTGGAGCGTCTCAATCACTCGTTATGCAAGATATAGATGCCATTAAACGCAGTTGTCCTTCTGTGGCTTTGGTTTCACCAGTTGTACGAAAAGGAGCTCAATTAATAGCTGCATCGAAAAATAGCCGTTCAACTATTTATGGTGTTAACGAAGATTATCTACAAATCAAAAATCAATCAGTTGAGCTTGGACAAAACTTTTCCGATCAAGATTATCACGGTGTAAAAAAGATCTGTATCATTGGCAAAACGGTTGTTACCAATCTATTTGGTGAGAATGCAAATCCAGTTGGAGAAACCATTAGAATAGAAAATGTTCCTTTTAAAATAGTTGGAGTTCTTGAATCTAAAGGCCAAAGTATGATGGGACAAGATCAAGATGATGTTGTAATTGCTCCGTTTGCATGCGTTCAAAAACGATTATTGTCAATAGACTATATAAATACAATTTTCACTTCTGCGGTTTCTAAAGAACTTGTAACAGCAGCATCCGAAGAAATTGGTCAAGCCTTACGTTCTCGTCGCAAATTACAACCCGAAGACGATGCACCTTTTGACATTCGTACGCAAGAAGAAATTTCAAAAGTATTTTCTTCAATTACAGGTGTTTTAATGATTTTACTTTCTAGTATTGCCGCAGTATCGTTAATCGTTGGTGGAATTGGCATTATGAATATTATGCTAGTTTCTGTAACTGAACGTACACGTGAAATTGGTTTGAGAATGGCTATTGGAGCAAAAGGAAAAGATATTTTAAGTCAATTTCTTGTTGAATCAATTCTACTTAGTGCAATTGGAGGATTTATAGGAATATGTTTAGGGTATGGTGTATCGTTAATATTTACAATATTTATGAATTGGCCTGCAACTGTTTCTGTTAATTCTATTATTTTATCGTTTACCTTTGCAACATGTATAGGTGTGTTTTTTGGATGGTATCCTGCTCGAAAAGCTTCGAGATTAAATCCAATTGATGCATTACGTTATGAGTAAAAACTTTAAATAATAAAAATAATGAATACAACATTTAACAAAATTGACATTAAAACCTTATCTGATAATATATTTAAACTTCTTGATAATGATTGGATGCTAATTACAGCAGGCAAACCAGACTCATTTAATACAATGACTGCATCGTGGGGTGGATTTGGCATTTTATGGAACAAACCAACAGCAACTTGTGTTATTCGTCCACAACGACACACCTTTGGTTTTATGGAAGAAAACGAATATTTCACACTTACATTTTTCCCTGAGGAATGTAAAGAAGCATTGAATATTTGTGGGAAAAAATCGGGACGAAATACAGATAAAATAAAAGAAACTGGACTCACTCCCCTAATCATGTCTCACGAAACTGTTGCATTTGAACAATCAAGAATTATTTTGGTTTGTCGTAAACTCTATGTTGATAATTTTAAACCTGAAAAATTCATTGATTCAAGTATTCCAGGCAAAATATATCCTAATAAAGATTTTCACCGATTTTATATAGCTGAAATAGTAGAATGCTATACAAAATAATATTAACCATATCTAGAGAACTATAAAACAAAAAAAGACCGACAATTGCCGGTCTTTTTTTGTTTAGTTTATTGTGTTTTACTTTTTCATTAACGTTTGAGCTTCTGCAATTGTAATTCTTGATCCATTATTATATGCTACGATAAACACATCATTAACACCTCTAGAAATGTATGAAGCTTTGAGTTTTTGTGCATCTTCGAGCGTAGTGAAATTACCAGCAGTATACTTATACCAATCACCAATATGTTCTTCAGTTACATGTTCAGTTATTGAATATTGTTTTTTTAATTTGTTAATTTTTTGATACCCCATTTCATGAACTGCAAGTAATTGTACTCTAAATTCAATTCCTTTTATACTTGATGGTGTTGATGAAACTTTTGGTTCTGATTTGGTCTCAGGTTTTATTTCTTGCTTAATCTCAGCCTTTGCCACTTGAGTCGTTTCTTTTTTTAACTCTACCTTAGGTTCTGGTTTTGATTCTTTTTTGATTTCTGTTTTAGGTTCTTCCTTAATTTCTACTACCGTTTCTTTTATCGGTTCAGGAACAACCACTTCAGGTTTAACTTCAACTATAGGTTCTACTGTTTTAATTTCTTCGGTTTTTGATATTGTATCGTGTTTAATATTTTCAGGTTTTACTGGTTCACTTACAATTACATTTGTTTCAGTTGATGTAGAATCAGATTTAACAGTATCAACAGCAACTTTCAACGTATCTTCTTTTATTGGCTCAACAATTGGATCCATTTTTGGCATTTCCACAACATTTACATCATCTTTCTTTTTGTTTTTGCCAAACAAATATGTTATTCCAATTGATGTATATCCATACATATCGTGAATTCCAGTTGAATTATTAACGTAAGCATCTAATTTATCTGTATTTGCCAAACGCATTGAAATATCGAAATTCATTTTCAGATTATCTAAAAGTCGAAAATCAAAACCTCCACCAATTGGAAAAACAGCCTCGGTAGTAGCTTTTGATTTCTTATTATTACTATTATAACCGTACGACATTATAATTGAATTATCTATTAAAGATTTCCTTTGACTTCTAAAATTGACTAATCCCATACCAGCATAAGTATAAACAGATAAAAAACGATTATCGTTTGCACCTAAAAGTAAACTTGTAATATTTAGCTTGAATGTTGTACTATATTCAAAAAGCTTAGTCGAGAAATATTGATTAAATGGATTTCCTTTTAAATCTGTTCGTTTTGTACCCGATAGACTACCATAAAGCAAATGTCCTCTAAATTCCAAAAATGATGTTAATTGTTTTCCTATTATAATACCACCAGCAAACTTGCGTTCATTATTATATTTTGCAACCGGCCAATAATTAAACACACGAATATCTCCATAAAATAAATTTGAACCAAAATTTGCATTTGCTGTCCAACCTTTTTTTATCCAACTTTGATTTGGTTCTTGAGCTTTAGTTTGTCCTATAACTAACAAAACAGAAAACAATAACAACGAACGACCTATCAATCCAACCTTATTCATAATAGAAATGCTTATTTATTTATAATAAATATACTTATTTTTTTAGAATAAATAATTTAAATTAATGTAAAAACCAGACGTTCCATCATAATTTTTTAATGCATGACCATATTCAAATGCAACGATGAAATTTTGATTCATAATGAATCGAAGTCCCATGCCAACACTTTGGTGTAAATTATCAGATTTTTTATTAGCAAAGTATGTAGCATAATCGGCAGTCGAAACTTTAGAATAATCAATTGGAATAAATTTTGTAACAATACCTGCATCATAAAACCAATTTAATCCAATTTGAAAATTTTGTTTTATAACTGTTATCTTAGTGAATAAATATCTGAATTCAAAGTTCCCAAAAGCAAAATCTCTACCAACTAATCGGTACCTTAAAATACCACGAACTGTTTTTGCTCCTCCCACACCCTCACTATAAGCACCTAGCGGATAAGACTTTAGGACTAATTGATCTGCATACCAAGGCATATCTCCTTTGTTGGATTGCCATAATATTCGATAACAAAAAGTTAGTTTTCTTTTAATTAATGTTAAATATTGTCGATGAATAGCTGTAATTTTAGCACTACTTGAATTATTACCTAAAAAAGTTGGAGCTAAACCAACTAAAACTTCATCACGAATTCCTTTAGTCGGATTTGTTTCATTATCTCTAGAATCATAGGCTAATCCAAGTATAAGGTGATTAAACCAACCGCCATTTGCATTATTAGGTTTAATAATACCCCACTCTTTATATTTTTGAAATAACCCCGCTGAATCAGGCAACTTATTTGATTCCGATTTTCCTTTATTAAGCTTATCGACATTTACATTTGAAATGTCATAATTATAAATTCCAAATCCGGCAACAAGTTTAATTTTTTTATAAATATTCTTTTGGATTACGGGTTCAATTCTTAATAAATTTCGATTATACGCATAGAACATTCTTGTTTTATAATCAATATTTTTTGTATCAATAAAGTCTTTATTATAATTTGCTTGAATACCATTAAAACCATAAAAATTAAATGCTTGATCGTTTAAATAACTGGCATCAATTGAAAATCTACAATTTTTGATTAACCTATCGGAATCATAAAAAAAACGGTTTATTCCACTTCCCTTTGTTGTTCTACTTATTTCAAAATAGAGTGAATGATTGTATTTAGGATATCGACTACCATCACCAAAATAATAAGCATTTACAAGTCCTCCATATTGAAAACCTAAATCGGTATCAAAAGATATTGCAGGTAATACCCCAAAATTCCAACCTTTTTTTACAGAATCGTTTACTCCAATTGAGTCTTTAACAGCAAATAATGACAATGATTGAAAGAAAACTAATGTTAAAATTGATAACTGTTTTATAAAGTTAAATCTCATATATTATTTTAAAAACTTTTATTTTAGGATAGAATTATCCTTCGTTGACAAATTATTTATTGGTCTCACGACTTGTTGCGATTCATAATAAAAGACTAGAATATCAGCCACATCTCTTAAATAATCAACTTTTAATATTTCAACGCGACTAATTTTCATCCCAAGTCTTTCTTCTAAATCAGCAATCATTTCATTATTTCGTTCAGGAGAAATGAGATTTATTTTCTCATAAACTACCGGTTTAAATAATTCAATATTTAGTAACCAAACTCTTTCAAGGAATATCAATAAACCAACTATAACAACATTGGCTAATAATAACTCAGCATAACTTATTTTCTTAGAAACTAATGAATTAATAACAGATACAGCAATTATAACAAATAAATAAGTCATTTCTTTTATTGGAATTCCATCAGTCCGATATCGCATAATTCCGAAAATTGCAAATAATCCAAATGCAAAACCCATCTGCAACTTTACATTATTAAGCGTATAGCACAATAGAAAAATGATAACTCCCATCATTACAAAACTAAACAAGAAATCACTTCTTTTCGTTTTAGGATAATATAAGCCTTTAGCAATAAAAAGGAGCATAATTAAATTAAAAGTAAATCTTGCTAATAATTCAATAAAATCTTTAATATTAATAAATTTAATTGCCTTAACAGTATCATCGGCATCTTTTCCAGCATCTATTAAATCATTTACATTTGAATGAACATGTAATAATAAATTGCTAATCTCTGAAAGTATCATTTTCTATTTTTTTTAGTTTTAATATATTTATTTTGAAATTATTATTTTTAATATCTGGATTTAGAAACACTGTTCCAATACAATATTTACTCATTCCTGATTGTCTAATTGACATTTCTCTCATAAGTTTCATAAATGTAGATTTATATGTTTCACCTTCACGTTTTACTTCTGCAATAACTAGATATGGAATTTCACATTCTTTATTGTCATAGGAAAATTTTAAACCGATATCGATTGTCAATCGTTCTGGTTCGGTTTTATGAACTAGTGTATATCGAATGAAACAATTAATTAATTGAGCATTTAATTGATGAGTAACATAAGGACATCGACCATGTATAAATCTACTTGTTTGTTCAGTAAAATGATGTTCTTTTTTATTTTTTACAATTCTTTCTTTTAACGTTTTACCTTGTCCATCTTTTTGTTTAATTTCCATGAAATTTAGACCAGAATCAACATATTCTCTTCGTCTAATTTTATATCGAATGGGTTTTCCTTTCTGATGATCGTGGTACATTGATAAATCTTCTGTATCAAAATAAATAGATTTATAATTAAACCCCCTTATTCCATCTATTTCTAAAACTTTATATTGATTAGAAACCAATTTAAAAATAGATGGTAATCGTTTAATATTAAAGGCATATTTATAATCAAATCTATTCATTAACATCACAGAATCCATCTCAACTAATGTAATAGGATCGTATGTTAAAACAACTTCATTAATCTTGTTAAGCACTTGATTCATTAACTAATAATACTCGTAACCTGTTACTTTTTTACTTTTAATTTTACCATTAGGATTATACGATACTTTTTCCTTCAATAATCTATTCGTATATGAGTATTCGTTGATTTTCGTTACTTTTCCTGAAACATCAAATTGTGTTTCTTTAATTTTATCTCCATCGGAATTATATTCATATTTTTCATACTTAATAAACTTACCTTTTTCATTAAACTCTTTGTATTCAATCAACTGTGCTTTCTCGTTATAGCGCGCTACCACTAATAATTGTTTTGCTTCTTTCCCAGACTCATAATCATATTTAGTTTGAACAATCGTTTTTACCTTATTTTTTTCAATTTTAGATTCTTTTGGAAGATCATCTTGAGCGAATAAATGCGAAACACTTATCATCATTAAAAGGGAAAAACTTAACAGATATTTCATTACGAATAAGATTAATTTATAGTAAGGCAATAAGAATAAAATTTACGTATTGAATTTATTTAATAATTATAAGATTTGGTACAATTAACTGTTGACCATTTGAATCTATAGTACATGTAAATTTAGAGGGAACAGGTATTGTTGAAAATTCAATTTTACTTGATCCTGCCATTGGAACTGTGTCTTTAGAATAAGAAAAAACGATATACTTTCCTTTTGCTAATCGACTAAAGACAAATGTACCATCAAAACTAGTAACTTCCTTCTTAATTATATCTGAGCTACCTTCTTTTTGAATGTAGACATCTTCTCCTCCACTATAGTAATTATCTTCGGGAGATTTCGGTTGCATTGTAGCATTATAATCCTTTGCAAATAATCGACCTGTTATTGAAGCATATCCTGTTTTTGCTTTGTATAAATAGATATTTTCAACATTTGCGGTTGATTTCTTCCCACTTATCTTAATTGTTTTTACAATTGCAGAATCTTTACCTGAACCATTTTCACTTTTTGAATATGCAATAATTGAATAGGTTCCAGTTCTTAAATAGTCAAAACCATATTCGCCATTCTGATTTGTGGTATTTTTATCATCTATAATATCATGAGAACCATATTTAATATAAACATCCTCTTCTAAAGCAGAAATAGTATCAGGAATAAGTGCTTGATCATTTAAGAAATCAATAACAAAAACTTTTCCTCTAATTTTTGAAGTTCCACCACCACCTTCTGTTTTTTGACAACCAGAAAATATTGCTACGACAATAACACAAAAGATCATACGTTTCATAATACACAATTTTATATACAAATATATTGTTTTTAGCATATCTTAAACTCGTAAAATCATTTATTTGTTGATGCGAACGATTTTTAATACATTCGTACCTAAATTTCATCATTATGCTTAAACGCTTACTTTTTATCTCAATAATTATACTCCCTTTTCAACTATTTGCACAGTTAAATTCAACTATTGAACTTGCTACAGATTATTACCAAAAACAGGAATATGATAAAGCAGCAGAATTATATGAACAGTTATTTAATCAAACACATGCAAAATTATATTTCAACTTTCTATTTAACTGTTATACCAACACAAAGAAATATAGTGATGCCGAAAAACTTGTAAAAAAACAGATTAAATATAGTAATAACGATATTACCTATCAAGTTACATTAGCTAAATTATATTCATTACAAGGAAATACAGATAAGTCCAAGCAAACAATATCAAAAGCAATTGACAAATTACCTCCTGATCAATATATAATTAACTCTTTTGCAATTGAATTAGAAAATGAAAAAGATTTAGAATCAGCTATTAAAGTATTTGAAAAAGGTCAAAAATTGCTTGATAAAGTTTATGGATTTCATTTAGAATTAGCCAATATTTATTTGTTAAACAAAAACTACAAAAAAATGGCAGACGAATATATAAGTTTGCTTGAAGAATCGCCCGAAAGATTGTTTTCTATTGAAGAACGTTTACAAACTCTTATACAAAATGACACCGAAAATTCAATTGGCAACATACTAAAAAACTGCTTATTAACTAAAATACAATCAAATAACAAATCTCCTGAATTATTCGAATTATTAATATGGATTTTCATTCAAGAAAGAAACTATTCACAAGCATTAGTTCAAGCAATAGCAATTGATCGTAGAACTAATAGTGAATCGAACACGATAATGAGTATTGGAGAAATAGCTTTATCAAATAATAATTTTGATGCGGCAATTTCATCATTTCAATATTTAAAAGATAAAGGTCTGCAAACTAGTTATTATTATAAGTCGGAATGCAATTATCTCCTATCATTAAACAAGGAAATAATTGTTAATCAAAATCACACAAAGAAGGAAGAAATAGATCTTGAAATACAATTAAAAGCAGCAATTACTCAATATGGTATTATACATGAAACAACTGGACTTATTATTGATTTAAGCCAATTACAATCACATTTTCTCAACAAAATCGATGATGCTATAACACTCTTAGAAAATTCATTAACAAACAATAGTTTAAATAACGACGATAAATCGGACATAAGGATGGAATTAGGTGATATTTATCTATTTTCAGGAAATATTTGGGATGCGAATTTGGTATATGCTAAGATTGAAAACGACAATCAAGGTGCACCTATAGCAAACGATGCAAAATTTAAAAGAGCAAAAATTGCTTATTATACTGGAGATTACAAATGGGCTGGAGCATTACTTGATATTTTAAAAGCTGCAACTTCTAAAGAAACTTCAAATGATGCTTTTGAACTATCATTACTAATAAGCGACAATTCACAAGATGATAGTACCTCATCAGCAATGAAGCTATTTTCTTCAGCCGATTATTTATTAGTTCAAAATAAAGACTCTTTAGCTATTCTTACCTACGATTCTATTCCAAAGTTATATCCTGGTAATACACTTGAAGACGATATTTTATATCGTAAGGCTCAAATCTGTGAAAATAGAAATGAAGTTGATTCGGCAATTTCATTATATCAGCAAATAGTTACCCGATTTTCATACGAAATATATGCTGACAATTCTCTTTATAAATTGGGATTATTATATGAAATAAACAAGAACAATGCAGAAAAAGCAATGGACTATTACAAACAATTAATCAGTAACTTTAGTAATAGTATTTTTGTATTTGATGCAAGAATAAGATATAGAAAATTAAAAGGGGAAATGAAACAATAAATATTTCGGGTATAAAACAAAAAATGCAAATCTTTTGGATTTGCATAAAATAAAAAAAGCTAGATGTAAAAACATCTAGCTTTTTTATTTTTTAATTACCTTTAACAGGAAATTATTTTTTTACTGTTGTATCAACTACAGCAGCAGTGTCAGCTTTAGCAGCAGTATCAACAGCAGCAGGAGCAGCTACTACAGTATCTTGAGCTGTAGAATCTGATTCAGTACTTTCTGTTTTGCTTCCACCACATGATGTAAAACCTACAACTAATAAACCTGCTAATAATAAATTTAAACTTTTCATTTTTATAAGTTCTTAAAGATTAATAATTAAATTTCATAACGGAAACAAAAGTACATATAAATTCAATTCGACAAAAGCTTTTCAAAGTTTTTTTGAAAAAAAATAACTAACAGCATATTTTACACGAATTTTAATCATATAATACACATTTACTGCACTTTAAAACACATTACAATTAAACCTTATAAACATTTTTCACAGTAGAAATCGATTAAAATGCCAATTAATAACATAAATAAGCCATTTTTTTAAAAAAAAGAACCGAAATTAAAGCTATTATACTCTTTTGGAGATTTTATCATCCATCAATTTTCAATAATGCAAAAAAAAATGATACTTATATTAGGATTATTTCATTTAAAAAATGACTTATTTAAATCTAAATAATTATTAAGTTTGCATTAAGTTCAAAACATTATTTAGAAAAAATGAAAAAATCAATCGTAATAACAGGAGGCGCAGGGTTTATAGGCTCACATGTAGTAAGACTATTTGTAAATAAATATCCCGATTACATGATTTATAACCTCGATGCATTAACATATGCAGGAAATCTAGAAAACTTAAAAGATGTTGAAGGTAAACCAAACTACAAGTTTATTAAAGCAGATATAACAGATGTTCAAACTATAAATTCATTATTCGAACAATATAAATTTGATGGTGTAATTCATCTTGCGGCAGAATCGCATGTTGATCGTTCGATTACCAACCCAATGGAATTTATCTATACAAATATAAATGGTACAGCTAATTTACTTAACGCAGCTAAAACAATTTGGAAAGATAATATGGCAGATAAACGTTTCTATCATGTATCGACTGATGAAGTTTATGGTTCATTAGAAAATGGGGGATTCTTTACAGAAACAACTCCATATGATCCACAAAGCCCCTACTCGGCATCAAAAGCTGCTTCTGATCATTTAGTAAGAGCATATCATAATACATTTAAATTACCTATCGTTATTTCAAACTGTTCTAATAACTATGGTGCAAATCATTTTCCTGAGAAATTGATACCATTAACTATAAACAATATAAAAAACATGAAACCAATTCCTGTTTATGGAAAAGGTGAAAATGTTCGCGATTGGTTATTTGTAAAAGATCATGCAACAGCTATTGATACAATTTATCATAATGCTAAAGATGGTCAAACATATAATATAGGTGGCAACAACGAATGTCAGAACATTGAACTTGTTAAAAAACTTTGTGAGATAATGGACAGAGAATTAGGTCGCGATCTTGGTACTTCGGCATCGTTAATCACATACGTTACTGACCGTGCCGGACATGATTTACGATATGCTATAGACTCTTCGAAACTCCAAAATGATTTAGGATGGAAACCATCTGTAACGTTTGAAGAAGGTATTGAAATCACCGTAAAATGGTATTTAGAAAACACTGAATGGTTAGAAAATGTTCTTTCTGGCGATTACGGTAAATATTACGAACAACAATATTCAAAACGTTAATTTCTATTTTCAATAAATAATGGATAAAGGTTTAAAAATAGTTTTTGAGGTTGAAGAAGAAGAGTTAGTTACAGCTGACAAAAAAATTAACCGTCATACATTGGATTTAATTGCAATGATATTGACAAATTTAATGAATGGCCAAACCCAAGTAATATTGGTGTCGGCTGGAGCAATTGCTGCTGGAGTTGAAAAACTTGAATTAAAAGAATATCCTCAAACTCTTTTTGAAAAACAAGCAATTGCTGCTATTGGTCAAGTTGAGTTGATTCGTCGTTATCAAAATATTTTTGATATGTATAATCAAATGATTGGACAGGTATTGATTGACCGAAGTATTTTAAAAAATCCTAAGCGTCAAATTAATGCGAAAAACACATTTGAGAAACTTTTGAAACTCAATGTAATTCCAATTATTAATGAGAATGATGTTACGTCAATTGATGATATTGAGGAAGAAGACAATTATCCTTTAACTGCAATCGTTGCAAATATTGCAAAAGCTCATTTATTGATTCAACTCAACGAAGATTTTACATTTAACGTTATTGAGCAATCTAAAAAACAAATAAAAGTTATTCGCGACAAAAACGAACTTTTAGAATATATTGAAAATTATGAGATAGAAATCTCGAAAGAAGAAAAACAATCGCTCTTTCCCTACTCTATGGAAGAATATCAAACGGTTTAAAAACAGAAGAGGCAATTATTTCGATAATTGTCTCTTCTGTTTTTATTACATATTATAATCTTCAATAATTGTATCAAAGAGTTTATCAATACGAGAATCAACAATCTGCCTCGTTATATTAGACTTATACCAATTAACAATTTCTTTTGCACCTTGATTAAATGGAATTGAACAATTAAAATCAGGAACTACAGTTTTGATTTTAGAATTATCGAAAATCATACTGTGAGCTTTATCTCCTAATAAACTATCTCCAATTTGAGAATCATATTTTGCAATTACATCCGATGGTACATGAACAATAGAAATATCAACATCTAATTCTTTCGCAAAAATTTGATTAATCTGATTCCAAGTTAACCATTCATCAGAAGTGATATGAAAATCCTCAGCAATAGCTTTTGCATTGCCAAGTAAACCAACTAATCCTTTGGCAAAATCACGATGATTAGTTAAAGTCCAAATTGAAGTTCCATCTCCATGAATTAAAATGGGTTTACCTTGTAACATTCTATTAATTAAGGTATAGCCACCCTCCATTGGAATTAATGTTTTATCATATGTATGTGATGGACGAACTATCGTAAATGGAAATTTTTCGGTATTCCAAGCAGTTTTCAACACATTTTCACATGCAATTTTATCTTGCGAATATTTCCAAATTGGATTATATAAAGGAGTTTTTTCAGTTACTGGTAAACTAGACGGTGGTGTTTCGTAAATTGATGCCGAACTAATGAAAACAAATTGTTTAGCTCTATTTCGAAATAATCGTATATCAGCTTCAATATGTTCAGGAACAAAAGCAATCCAATCTACAACAACATCAAAACTATGTCCCTCGAGTGCTTTGTTTGTTTCTTCTTCATTCCTGATATCTGCAAAAATTTGCTTTACACCAGTAATTGGACGTAATGATGAACTTTTACCTCTATTTAAATGATATAGTTCAATTCCACGACTTATAGCCAATTCACTACAAGCTGAACTAATTATTCCAGTTCCACCTATAAATAATACTTTCATGTTTATTTCGCTTTCAAATTAGGTCTTACTATAACAGCACCATACGTTCTTGATCTGTTATTTTTTCGCAATATTTACATTTCAATTCAATATCACCATTATCGGTCAAAACATGGAATCGTGTTGTAATATCTTCGTGATTTGAAATACAATGAGGATTAAAGCATTTTGCAAGTCCTACAACTTCATCTGGAACTTTCACAACTTTTTTCTCTACAACATTATAATCTTTGATTATGCTTAACTTTACTTGAGGTGCTATTAATGCTATTTTATTAATGTCGGAATCCTCAAAAAACACATCGGTTATTTTTATAATAGCTTTACTTCCAAGCTTACCACTATCGAGATTTGATCCAAAAGTTATTGGATTTTCGACTTTATCGAGGCGTAGTAATGATATTACTTTAAACAAGCAATTACTTGGAATATGATCGATTACAGTTCCATTTTTAATGGCACTTACTTTCAGTGTTTTTTCGTCTTTAAAACTCATATTTAACGTTATTTTAATCCTAACAAATTTGAAATAATTGCTTGTCGAACGAACACACCATTTTTTGTTTGTTCAAAATAATATGCTTTATCACTTTTATCAACACAGCGACTAATTTCATTAACACGAGGAAGAGGATGCATTATTTTCATATTTGATTTTGTACCGGAAAGCATCGAATACTTTAATATATATGCATTCTTTGTTTTTTCATACTCTATGGGGTCAGAGAAGCGTTCGCGTTGAACACGAGTCATATAAACAATATCAGCTTCACGAATTGCCATTCCAAAGTCTGTTGTTTCAATATAAGGAATATTATGATTATCTAAATAGAGCTTATATTCATCGGGTAATTTAAGCTCAACAGGCGATACAAAAAAGAATCTTGGTAAAAAATGCGACATTGCCATTACTAATGAATGAACTGTTCGACCATATTTCATATCACCAACAAACACTATTGCTAAATTATCGAGTGTACCTTGTGTTTTTAAAATCGAATACATATCGAGCAAAGTTTGAGATGGATGTTGATTTGAACCATCTCCTGCATTAATAATAGGTACAGATGCTATTTCACTAGCAAATTTAGCAGCACCTTCTATTGGGTGTCGCATTACAATTAAATCGCAATAATTTGAAACCGTTAAAATAGTATCATTTAGTGTTTCACCTTTGGTACTGCTCGATGTACTTGAATCCGAAAAACCAATAACATTGCCACCAGAACGATATACAGCACTTTCAAAACTTAATCGAGTACGAGTTGATGGCTCGAAAAAAAGTGTTGCGATTACTTTTCCCTTCAAAACATCTTGAACAGGTTGTAATTCAAACTCTTTAGCAATTTCTATAATATTTAAATATTCTTCCTTCGAAAAATCTGTAATTGAAACTAAACTCCTACTCATCTTTATATTTTATTTACCCCTAAATCAAATCAAAAAAAAGGCTGATTAAATTAATCAGCCTGGCAAAAATACTATTTTTCTAAATCATTAAACTCTAAATCTGCAATACTTGTCGTTTGTTTTTGCACATTTTGTTGAGAGCAGTTGTTTATAAAACCGATAGTTTCATTTACTCCATCCATAAACTTTTCAAAATCTTCACGATATAGAAATATCTTATGTTTTTCAAAGAAAAATCTACCTTCATCATCGGTAACTTTCTTACTTTCGGTTATAGTGAGATAATACTCACTACCTTTCGTTTCCTTAACATCGAAAAAATAAGTACGTTTCCCTGCTCTTACAGCCTTGGAAAATACTTCATTTTTTTCAACATTATCAAATCGTTCATTCATTCCCATACACATTTGGTTAATTAAAGGTTCTCATCTTGCAAGTTCAAAGATAAAAATTTTTTTCATACCCCACACCTTGTCAGCTTTATTTTTGCAAAATAATATTCTATAATTAATTATACATAACAAATTATTATTTTAAAAGTATTGAAGAATTTCGTACTTTTGCACGTAATTTTAAATAAAAACGTACTCTTATTATATAATGTTAAATCGTCGTCTTCTCCGCATTAAAATTCTTCAAATAATTTATGCTCACACTTTTTCAAACGAAAAACCTATTTTCGAAACTGAAAAAGAATTACTATTTAGTGTAACAAAATCGCACGAATTGTATTTGTTGATTTTCGAATTACTAACCGATATAGCTCATCAAGCTAAGTTAAAAGCCGAGTTAATTGAAAATCGAGAAGTTACTGATAGAAGTGATGCTGTAAAATACAACAGATTAGCTGATAATAAAGTCATTGAAATCATATCGTCGGATAAAGACTTTAAACGAAAAATTCAAAGTTCTGGTCAAACATGGAACGATAATATTACAATGGTTAAAGATTATTTAAACCAAGTAATTGAAAGTACATTCTTTAATAAATATTTAGAGACAGAAGAATCGTTTGCTGCTGACAAAAAACTAGCCCTTGCAATAATTTCGGATATTTTACCGTTAAGCGAATCGCTTTTCAGTTATATCGAAGATAAAAGTATATACTGGAACGATGATGTTGATTTCATTCTTGAAATGGCATATAAGACTATTAAAAATATTGATGATAAAAAAGCTGATAGTTTTGTTGTTTTATCGAAATTTAGTAACGATAGCGACAAAGATTTTTTACTTACCCTATTCCGCAAGTGTATAGCAGATTATGACACATATACAGTAATAATTGAAAAACAATTAGAAAACTGGAAACTTGACCGAGTTGCTGATCTTGATTTACTTTTAATTAAGATGGCTATTGTTGAAGCAGTAGAATTTGGTTCAATTCCACTAAAAGTTACATTGAACGAATATATTGAAATAGCTAAGTATTATAGCACAGAAAATAGCGGTACTTTTATTAATGGATTGATTGACAGAATATACAAACAATTAGTTAGTGAAAAAGTTATCGTTAAATCTGGTAGAGGATTAATTGACTAAATAATTATATAAAATGACAAAGCATATCTTTATTCTTGGAATAGCTTTTATAGGAATGTCGTTAGCGTCATGTAAAAGCAGTTCAAAAAAAAATGGAACTGATAAAAAAGAAGTAAAATTAACAACTGTCGAGTTTCTTGAAACTAACCATGATTTTGGTCAAATTACTCAAGGTGAAAAAGTTTCGCATGTATTCAAGGTAAAAAACACGGGTGAAAATCCTCTTGAAATAACACAAGTTCAACCTAGTTGCGGATGTACTATCCCTGAATGGACAGAAGATCCAATTGATCCAGGAAAAGAAGGTACAATTCAAGTTATGT